>Ga0209947_1000172_pt1 | contig 38465 bp, 32 predicted proteins | sample SalPonR2_B_D2_MG_FD_185706 | JGI IMG/M metagenome (GOLD analysis project Ga0209947, IMG submission 185706) | Salt pond soil microbial communities from South San Francisco under conditions of wetland restoration - Salt Pond MetaG R2_B_D2_MG... ...
CAGAACATTGGCCATTTCGGGTTGGCATGGCAGGGAAAAGTCCACTTCGGGCTCGATGTAGTCATTCGCTGCACCAAGTGCTAACGGCTGCTTCTCCGCGTTAAGCGGACACAGTACGCGGCGCCAAGAGGCATGATTGTCTTGGCACGTTGCGGGGGTCCCGAACTACACTGGACCGCCGTTGATTGGGGTGTGGAGGTACGTATTGTGGTATAGAACTTTCGGTTTTTCGGAATTATATATCATATTAATAGCTTAGCAGTCTTGTGCGGCGGACTTCGTCTCCGCCACCACACAAAACGTATTGTTATTGCTGGGCTTTTCAGGCGATGCTCAACGGCTTGTTGTCCAGAATAGACCACAAGCGGGCCGAGACAGACGACATGTTGCCTTGTTCATCCTGCTGATCGCGATCTCGACGGCATCGACGTCGATATGCGTGTCGCCGAATGGGAGAGCAGCCTGAGCGACAAGGGCTATCCGGTGAACAGGGAGGCGAGAGGTCTTCTCGATCGGTCCATCGATTGCATTGGCCGCGGGATGACCGACGCGAAAACCATCTTCGCGCCCACGGCCGAGAATGGATGCAGCGTCACCATGCACCACGAGACCCCTATGTGATCGTCACGCCTTTGCGCGATCCCTGCCGTTCGGGGTGGCGGTCACTGTTCATGGCCCTCCGGGGCGAGACCCTCAGGGCCGCGTCAGTCCGGCAACATCCACATCCACCTGTTCGGCGAGGCTTACGATGCTGTCATGGAGCAGCTGGATCGCATAGGCCGGGTTGTGCACCCATGCTCCGTCATCCTTGGCCACCACCTGGTAATTGTAGGCTGCCATCAGCAGGCGCGGCGTCCAGCTGGCGTAGCGATTGGGAAAGGCCGCCTCTTCCGGACCGATGGTGCCGTCGCCGTCACTGTCGTTGAAGAAGTAGGGGAAACTGTCCTTGGCATAGCCGATCGGCATCCCCGTCACCTCGCGGGCATAGGTCTGCATGGCATCGCCGAGGATGGCGTGCAGCCCCTCGATCTCGTCGCGGATGCCGCCGCTGGCCGAGCCGTCACCGTCGAAATCGGAATGGCGCGTGCGGATCGCGGTGATGTCGTTCACGCCCTGATGGCAGGCGATGCAGCCTTCGGTCTCTACCTCTGTGGAATGCGGCTCGTGGCAGGCCACGCAGGTTCCCGCGCTCGGCACATGGTTGAAGCGCCCGGCATAGGCGAGGTCCGGATACTGGAAGCCGCCCCGCACCTCGGCGCCGTGCATCACGGCGGCCGCCACACCGTAATGGACGTTGATGAAGCCAAGATCCTCCGACACGGTGTCTGGGTCCATGCCCTCTGTCGTGGACAGGACCCGGTCGGTCGAAGCACGGCCCGAGTGGCACATCGTGCAGGTCGCCGAGGCCCCAAGACCATCGATGGTCACGCCCGAGGGGAAGGGCACCGCGTCGAGCGCCTCGGCCTCGGACACATGGCAGGAGGCGCAGCCGATCACCGTGTTGATCGTGCCGGGATGTTCCACCGTCAGGGGCGCTGTGTCATCGGCGCCGAGCCAGTCGAGCATGCCCGTCTCCGAATGGCACGCCGCGCAGGCGGGCGGAACCTCTCCGTCCTCGTTCCAGTGGGTGAAGGACGGCGAATGGTAGTCGCTGTGCGGTCCCATGAGCCATGCCTCGGTGATCTCCGTCAGGCCGAACTCTTCAGCGGCGAGCGGGCCGGAGGCCACGATCAAGGACGCCGCGAGTTGAATGAGGAAACGGGCGGTCTTCATGGCGGTCTCCCTCGTATCTGACAGGGGCCTGCTACTGGCCTGATACGGGGCGAGTGTTTCACACCGTCGCCGGATGACCTTAATCCAGATCAAGGACGCAGATCGCGTTGCAAGGGACTGAATCGGAAGCAGTCAGCAAGGAGTTGCCTTATGCACGACGCCCGGACAGGAACCGGAACCGCGAACGCGCGCCAGCCGCCGCGTCTGCCCGCGGGCGTCGTCGCGGTGCTCTATCCCATTGTCTGCATTGCGCCGCTCGTGCTGGCCGCGACGCGCGATGTGGCTGCGACCGTCACGTGGGAGATCGCGGCCGCCGGTCTCGGGCTTGTCGGGCTCTCGGCGATGGCGGTGCAGTTCGTGACGTCGGGGCGGTTCCAGATCGTGTCGGGGCGTCTCGGGATCGACCGCGTGATGGCCTTCCACAAGACTGCAGCCTGGTGGGTCCTCGTGGCGCTGCTGCTGCATCCGGTCGTCTATGTGGTGCCGACCTTCCTCGCCGACCCGGCGCTGGGGGTCGAGCGGCTCTGGGCCTACCACACGCTGCCGCATTACCGCAGCGGGGTCATCGCGCTTTCGGCGCTGATCTTGCTGGTCCTCGGGTCGGCCGTCCACAAGCGCCTGCCCATTCCCTACGAGGCATGGCGCGCCGCGCACCTCGTCCTCGCGGCGATTGCGTTGGGCGCGGGGCTGCACCACGCGGTCACCGCCGGTCGGTTCAGCGCCGCGGGGCTTCCGAACGGTTACTGGTGGGCCGTGGGCGCGGTCGTGGTTGGGGTCGTCATCACGCTCTACGGGGTGCGCTGGGCCCGGCTGCGCCTGCAGCCATGGCGGCTTGCCTCCGTCTCGAAGGTGGCCGACCGGATGTGGGAACTCGATATCCAGCCTGCTGAGGGCACCCCGCCGCTCGGCTACCGCGCGGGCCAGTTCGTCTGGATGACCGAGGGCAAGCGGCGCTTCCCGCTTTTCGACCATCCCTTTTCCATTGCCGACAGTCCGGAACGCCCGGGGCTGAGCCTTGTCGTCAAGGAGGCGGGTGATTTCACCGACGGTATCGGAAAGCTGGCGCCCGGCACGCCGATCGGGATCGACGGGCCTTACGGCAACTTCACGCTGGAGGGCCATGGCGAGGACGCAATCCTCCTGATCGCGGGGGGTGTGGGGATCGCGCCGATCATGGGGCTTCTGCGCGATCTCGTGGCACGCGGGCATGGGCAGCCGGTACGGCTGGCCTATGCCGCCGGCACGCCGGAAAACCTCGCCTGTCTCGACGAGATCGCCGCGGCCGGCGCGAAGCTCGACCTGCGTCCGCTGCTGTTGAGCGAGACACCGTCCCCGGACTGGACGGGTGAGATTGGACGGCTCGACCGCGAGAGGCTCTCGGACATTCTGGACGGCCTCGATCCGCAGCGGACAGTCGCGCTGATCTGCGGGCCGGGGCCCATGGTGACGGCGGTCGCGGACGGGCTGATCGACCTCAGCCTGCCGATGGATCGGGTGATGTACGAACGCTTCGACTATTCCGAAGGCGCCTCCCGGCTCGACACGCGGCTGAGGTGGCGCTTCATCGGCATCGGGCTCGTGCTGGCGGCGGGTGTCGCGGGGTTCGTGGCGCTCCTCGGCTGAGACCGGGGCGGTGGGTCAGAGCGGAACCAGCAGAACGAAGCCGATCGACAGCCCCAGCAGGATGAGCGTCAGCAGCACCAGCATGGCGACATAGCGCCGGTCCACCTCGAGCAGGCGCCCGAGATTCGTGCGCAGACCCAGTGCCGAGATCGCGACGATCAGGCAGCCCTGCGAGGCCGTGACAAGTTGCGCGACAAGCCAGTCCGGCAGGATGTCCATGTTGCCGAGCGCCGCCAGCGCGACGAAAAGCACGAGAAACCACGGCAGCCCCGTGCGTCCCTCGCCCGTTCCGCGCAGCGACAGCGCGACAAGCAGGAGAACCCCCGGCAAGAGCGCCACGCGAAGCATCTTCACGAAGACGGCGAGGACGCCGACCTCGTCGCTGACGGAATGGCCCGCGCCGGCGACCTGTGCGACGTCGTGGATCGTGGCGCCGATCAGGAACGCCGTCTCTGTCGGCGTGAAGTCCAGCGCGCGGAACAGGGCCGGGTAGACGATCATCGCGAGCGTCGACAGAAGCGTCACCCCGGTGATCACCAGCAGCGTATCCGCCTCGCGGCCTTCGCGGCGGGGCAGGACGCTGGCGATGGCGAGCGCCGCGGAGGCCCCGCAGATCGCGACCGAACCGCCCGCGAGCAGCCCGAAGGCCTGCCGTCGCCCGAAAAGGTAGGACAGCAGGACACCGGCGCCCAGCGTCGCGAGCACGAGGCCCGCCACGGCGATGACCGGCACCCAGCCCAGCACCGAGACGTCCTGAATGTCGAGCCTCAGGCCCATCAACGCCACGCCCCAGCGCAGCAGGGTCCGGGAGGCGAAGCCCAAGCCCCGCGCGCAGTCCGACTGATCGGCCACGCCGTGCAGCGCCATGCCGATCAGAAGCGCCAGCAGCATCACGGGCGCGCCGTAGCTCTGCGAAAGGAAACCGGCCGCCGCGCCGACCATCGCGGCCAGCATCAGGCCACGTGTCAGCGACGGGCCGTCCGGCACGAGGCCGGCCGGCAGAAGGCCGGAGAGGCGAGACACCGTCAGCCCTGCGCGAGCGCCCGGTCATAGCCGAACAGCGCCGCCGAGCCGCCGGTGTGCAGGAACACGATGCGTTCGCCCTTGGCGAAATGCCCCTTGCGGATCAGGTCGATCAGCCCCGCCGCGCCCTTGGCCGAATAGACCGGGTCGAGCAGGATGCCCTCGAGCTGCGCGAACATGGCGATCGCCTCGAGCCCGCCCTCTGTCGGGATGCCGTAGCCGTCGCCGACATAGTCGGTGTTGGCGACCACGTCCTCTCGGGCGACGATGCCGGGGCATCCGAGCTTCTCGGCCGTCTTTTCGGCCAGCGCGAAGACATTGCCCTCCTGCACCGGGCGGGGCGCGCGCACGCCGATGCCCAGAAGCGGGATCTGCGCGTTGCACGCCTTCAGCCCGGTGATCAGCCCCGCCTGCGTTCCCGCGCTGCCGGTGGCGTGGACGATGTGATCGACGACCAGCGCGCGGTCGTTGAGCTGCCCCATAAGCTCGAAGGCGCAATTGGCGTAGCCCAGCGCCCCGGTCGGGTTCGAGCCGCCGCCGGGGATGGTGTAGACGGTCCGGCCCTCGGCGCGGAACCGCTCCGCGACGGCCTCCATCTCGGCGTGCATGTCGGCGCCGCCGGGCCTTGTCTCGGTGGTGGCGCCGTGGAGGTGATCGAGAAGCACGTTGCCGTTTTCCTTGTAGTTCGGATCGTTCGATCCGGTCCGGTCCTCCAGCAGCAGGTGACAGGCCATGCCCAGTTTCGCGGCGAAGGCGGCCGTCTGGCGGGCATGGTTCGACTGGGTCGCGCCCTGCGTCATGACCATGTCGGCACCTTCGAGCTCGGCCTCGGCCATGAGGAACTCGAGCTTACGCGTCTTGTTGCCCCCCGTCGAAAGGCCGGTGCAGTCGTCCCGCTTGATCCAGATCTCCGGTCCGCCAAGCTCGGCGCTCAGACGGTCGAGACGCTCCAGCGGCGTGGGCAGATGCGCGAGGAAGTGGCGCGGAAAGCGGGCGAGGTTCATCGGGTTTCGTCCTTCTCTTGAGCTAAGTGTAAGTTAGCATTGTGGTTCCTCCAATTCGAACCGATAGATTGCATGATAACTTGCGAAACTTGCATGTAGGGGGATGCCATGCGGCATGACTGGATCGCCGATATTCTCGCGGTGATCGACAGCGGGTCGTTCGCCCGCGCGGCCGAGCTGCGCAACATCACCCAGTCTGCCTTCACGCGGCGGATCGATGCGATCGAGGCGCAGCTCGGCGGCCCGCTCTTCGACCGGCGGCGCAGGCCCGTGGCGCTTTTGCCCGCCGCGCGGACGCTCGAACGCAGCCTTCGCGCAGCCATGCAGGTCCAGTCCGGCCTGCTTCAGGAGGCGGCTGAAGTGGCCTCGGGCAGCGGGTCGATCACGCTGGCCTGCCAGCACGCGATCAGTGCGACGGTCTCGCCCGGGATCGTGCGCGCTCTCTCCCGGTCCGGGCTGGAGCCGGTGCGCATCCGCTCGGGGAACCGCGACGAATGTCTCGTCATGCTGCTGTCCGGGGCGGCCGATCTCGTCATCAGCTATGCCGTTCCCGATGCCGGCCCCGAGACCGGCGGTTTCGAGGAGCGTCGCATCGGGCACGACCGGCTCATGCCGGTGGCGCATCCGGGACTGTCGCGCCGCGCCGATGGCCGCATGTCCGTCGTGGCGTACCCGGCCGATGTCTTCTTCGGCGGTCTGGTGGCAGAGCTCTGGCTGGATCTGCCCGAGGGCGTGCTGCTGCATCGCCGCGCCGAGACCGCGCTGACCCTCGCGGCCTACCGCTACGCCATCGAGGGGCTGGCCGTGGCCTGGTTGCCCGAGGCGCTGGTCGCGGAGGATATCCGCGTCGGACGGCTTTGCCGCGTCGCCGATGCCGGGCCCGACCTCGCGCTCGAGATACGGATGATCCGTCTCGCCGGAGGCGGGCGGGAGCGGGCGCGGCGCGGCTGGGACGTCATCCTCGATGCGAGCGCGCCGGGGTCAGAACGCCTGCCATAGCGCCCGTCCGACCGGGTCGAGCCGATCCGGCGAACAGAACAGCGAGATGGTCAGATGCGCGGTCCAGGACGGCCCGCCCATGCGCACCAACCGGCCATCGGTCAGTTCCTCTGCGATCGAGAAGGCGGGTAGCCACGCCACCCCGCTGCCCGCGAGCGCCTGACGTTTCAGCGCCTCGGCCAATGCGTCCATGTAGCGGACATCGAGCGATGTCTCCCGTCCCCCGATCGTGCGGTCGACGACGCTTCCCAGAAAGGTATCGGGATCGTAGCTCAGGTAGGGCACCGGCCGATTGCTCGGGCCGCCGAGCGTCCAGCCGTTGCGCACGGCCGCATTCTGCTGGGCGACGGGGATCAGGTCCTCGTTGCAGATATCCTTCCGGGCGAAGCGCGTCTCGTCGAGGATCGGCTCCACATGCTGGTGCCGGTAGTAGAGCAGGAACTCGCAGCCGCCATCCGTCAGCAACTGGCAGCAGGCAGCCATGGTGTCCGACACGACCCGCACGCGCATCTCCGGGATCAGCTTCGCGAATTCCGACAGGCGTGGCTGCAGGTAGTTCACCGAGATAGCATGGAGCGCGGCGATGCGCTGCTGCGGCAGTTTGCTGTGTTCGGCCGCTCGTATCGCTTGCCGCGCATCGGTCAGCTGGGCAAGCGTGACCTGCGCCGTCCCGAGAAACTGCCGCCCGGCCGGTGTCAGCTGCACCGGATAGCTGGACCGGTCGATCAACGACGTGCCGACCCAGGATTCCAGCGACTTGATCCGCCGGCTGAAGGCCGATTGCGTCACGTTGCGCTCTTCCGCCGCGCGGGAGAAGTTCAGCGTGCGACCGAGGCAGACGAAGTCGATCAGCCAATTGATGTCCATCGCGGCCCCCGGCAGCCCTGCCGGGCAAGTCTACCGCCGTTCAAGAACCATGCAAGATTGGAATAGTTTATTGAGACATAAGCATTGGCGCGCGGACAAAGGTCTCGCCTACCGTTACGTCACCAGCCTTGTGATGCGCAGGGCCAAGCAAGCGACCGGGGCCACGAAGCGCCGGCAACCACCAAGCAGATCAACGGGGATCACCATGAAAAAGACCATCGCGACAGCCCTTTCGACCACCGTGCTGGCGGCGGGACTCGCCCTGCCGGCCGCGGCCGAAACCATCCGTCTTTCCACCTATGTCAACGAGATCGATATCCGCCACGACGGGTTCCAGCATTTCGCCGACCTCGTCGCCGAGCGCACGGGCGGCGAGGTGGAGATCCAGATCTTCCCCTCCTCCACTCTGCATGGCTGGTCCGAGGGCGTCGACGCGCTTCAGGGCGGGGTTTCCGACATCAGCTGGATTCCCGCAGACGAGCGGCTGCCTTGCTACCGCGTCACGTCTCTCTACCCGGCCATGGTCGACCTGGAGAACCAGGTCGCGATGGATGCCGCCTATGCCGACCTCGTCCGCGCCGAGGCGGCGGAGGTGGGCCTCGTGCCGCTGTTCAACTCGAACTATTCCTACGACCAGGAATGGTGGTTCGAAGAGCCCATCGCCGATCTGGGCGACCTGCAGGGACGTCAGGTCCGCTCCATCGGGCCGCTGGTCTCCATGATGATCGAGACCTGGGGCGGCGCGCCGGTCTTCGTGGCGCCGAGCGAGGTGTTCCAGTCCGCCGAGCGCGGCGTCGTGGACGGCATCAACATGGGTGTGGCCACCTATTCCAGCTGGCAGCTCTGGGACGTGATGCCCTACATGGTCAACGGCAGTCTCTTCTACGGCAACATCATCTACATGATGAGCGAGGGCGCATATGAGCGGCTGACCCCCGAACAGCAGACCATCGTGATGGAAGCCGCCGCCGAGACCGAAGCCTGGCTCCAGCCGCGCTACGAGGCCTGGGTCGATCAGCGCGTGGGCAACGCCGTGATGGCCGGCGGCGGCGCGGCCGTGTCCCTGTCCGTCGAGGAGCGGTCCGCGCTTCTGGGAAGCGTGCAGGAGACGTGGAACGCCGAGGTCGAGGCCGCCTGCGGCCCCGAACTGGCAAGCGACATCCTCGAGCTTTTCGCCGAGAACGCTCCCTGACGGGCGAATAACTGTAGCGCCGTGGGCCCGATGCGATGGCCCGCGGCGCTACGATCCTGCAGCATGGCAAAAATTGCACGGGGGCGCGGCGGTGACGCAACTCGACCGATCGATCCGACTTGTCGAAAGGCTGGTGATCTGGCTGGCTGCGGCCGGGGCCTGCATCATCCTCGTGCAGATGGTCTGGATCAGCTACGGCGTCTTTACCCGATACGCCCTGAACGCACCGGACCGGATGGTCACCGAGGCGACCGCGCTGCTTCTGTTTCCGGTGGCCTTCGCAGGCCTTGCCTATGCCCTGCGCGAAGACGCCTATCCAAGGGTCACGATGCTGACTGACCGGCTCCCGGCAATGGGGCGGAAGATCGTGGCCCTGGTCAATCTGGCGCTGATGCTGGGGGTGGGACTGTTCTTCGCGACGGCGGCGGGCAACGCCACGATCCGCGCGTTCAACTCCGGCTCCTCGTCCGAGATCCTGCTCTGGCCGCGCTGGATCTTCTGGGCGCCGGGGGCCGCGTCGCTGATCCTTTTCGCCATCTATGCCACGTTGCGGTTGGCGCGCGTCGCCGTCACCCCCGCCGAGGAGATGTGAGCGATGGAATGGTATGAAGTCGGTCTCGGCCTCCTCGGGCTTCTCATCCTGCTGATCGCGATGGGTCTGCCCATTCCCTTCGCGCTGGCGGCCGCCTCGCTGCCTTTCCTGTGGCAGATCCAGACATTTCAGACCTCGCTGGTGTCCTCCCAGCTCAAGCTCTGGGGGGTGTGGATCAACTACATCCTGCTGGCGGTGCCGCTGTTCGTGTTCCTGGGCGAACTGATCGGCAGGTCGCATATCGGTCCACGACTCTACCAGTTCCTCCATCAGGGCGTGCGTGTGCGGGGTTCAGCCGCCTATGGCTCCATCGGGGCTTGCGCCGGGTTCGGCGCGGTGTCGGGCTCATCCATGGTCGGCTCGCTGACCATAGGCGGCGTCGCGCTGCCAGAAATGCTGCGGCTGGGCTACGGCAAGGAGCTTTCGTCGGGCGTTCTGGCGGCGGGCGGTACGCTCTCGGTGCTGTTGCCGCCCAGCCTGATCCTGCTGTTCTACGGCATCGTCACAGATCAGAGCATCGGTGATCTGTTCATCGCGGGCGTCGTGCCCGGCCTCATCCTCGCGACGCTCTTCTCGGTCGTGGTGATGATCTGGGGCGTCATTCACCCAGACGACATTCCCGACAGCGAGCAGGCCGCGCGGATGACCATGTTCCAGATCGGGGCGACGGTCGGACCGATCGCCCTGATCGGCCTCGTGATCACGGTCGCGATCTACGGCGGCATCGCGACGCCCACCGAGGCGGCGGCTGTTGCGGCGCTTCTGACGGTCGCTCTTGCCTTCGGGGTCGGCGGATTGCGGTGGGACGGGTTCAAGGAGGCGCTTTTTTCCACCATGCGGACGATGGGCTATCTGGGCCTGCTGCTGTCGGCGGGGACGCTCTTCGGCTTCGTGCTGACCTACTACCGGGTGCCGCAGGAATTCACCGAGCTTTTCCTCAGCTTCGAGCTGTCGCCCTACACGGTGCTGGCCATCGTTCTTGTCTTCTACATCCTTCTGGGCATGTTCCTCGAGCCCGTCTCGATGACCTTCATCACCCTGCCCACGATCTTCCCGCTGATGGCGGCGGCCGGGTTCGACCTGATCTGGTTCGGGGTCGTCTACACCGTGACGATGGAAATCGCGGTCCTGACACCGCCGGTGGGCCTCAACCTCTATGTCATACAGGGGATCAGCCGGGGAAAGGTCAGCATCGTTCAGGTCATCCGCGGCTGCCTGCCGTTCATCGCAGCGCTCGTGGTGCTGATCCTCCTGCTCGTCGCCTTCCCGCAACTGGCGCTCTGGCTGCCCGAGCAGATGAAATGACCGGATCGGCAGGCGTGGATCTGCACATGGAGACCGTGACGGGCGCTGCAGCGCTTCCGGTCGTCATGGTGCATGGATATCTCGGCGGATCCGCGCAATGGTCCGACCTGCAGACAGCGCTTGCCGACCGGTTCAGCATCGTGGCGCTGGACCTGCCCGGCTTCGGGCGCGCCAGCGGGCATGCCGCCCCGGCGACGATCGCCGGCTTCGCGGAGCACGTGATCGCCGATCTCGACGCAAGGGGCATCGAGCGTTGCGTTCTCGTGGGGCATTCCATGGGCGGCATGATCGCCCAGGAGGTCGCAAGCAGGATCCCGCAGCGCCTCGACCGGCTCGTCCTATACGGCACCGGGCCGCTCGGCTCCATGCCCGACAGGTTCGAAGCGCTCGACGTTTCGCTCGACCGGCTGCGGCAGGATGGCGTCGCCAGGACGGCGCGCCGCATCGCGGCCACATGGCTCTCGCGCGGCGAGGCGCATCCGGGCTTCGAGGCTCTGTCATCGATTGGCGCGCAGGCGGATAACGAGGCGGCAAGGATCGCGCTCAACGCCATGGCCGCATGGGACGGGCGCGCGAGCCTGTCGCTTCTTACCATGCCATCGCTGATCATCTGGGGTGACGAGGACCGGTCCTATCGCTGGCGTCAGGTGGAATACCTCTGGACGCATCTTCCATCGGCGTCGCTTGCGGTCATTCCCGGTGCCTCGCACGCCGCGCATGTGGAAAAGCCGGAACTCTTCCGGATGATCCTGGAGGATTTCCTGACGGGGTGACGCCGGGACGGACGCGCCCTCGCGGTCAGTCGCGGCGGGCGGGTCGCATTCCGGCGGCGAGCCATCGCCTGATCGGAAGGGCGGAAGCGATCAGCAAAAGCGCCGAGACGCCCAGCAACGCAGCACTCCCGGGCCGGTCGAGAAACACCATGGCATCGCCCCGCGACAGCAGCATCGCGCGGCGGAAATATTCCTCCATCGCGGGGCCCAGCACGAAACCGATCAAGAGTGGCGCAGGCTCGAACCGGAACAGGCGGAGGACATAACCAACGAGCCCGAAGACCAGCGTCACCCAGACGTCGAAGACCGAATTGTCGATGGAATAGACGCCGATGCAGATCAGGACCACGACCGTCGGATAAAGCAGCGTGTGCGGCACCCGCAGAAGCCGCACCCAAAGGCCGATCAGCGGGATGTTGAGGATCAGCAGAAACAGGTTGCCGAACAGGAAGCTGACGACGAGCCCCCAGAAAAGCTCGGGGTGGTCGGGGATCAGGCGCGGGCCCGGCGTTATGCCGTGGATCATGAGCGCGCCCAGCATCAGCGCCATCGTGGCCGAGCCCGGGATGCCCAGCGTCAGCGTCGGGATGAAGGCGGTCTGCGCGGCGGCGTTGTTGGCCGTTTCGGGCACGACGACACCCTCGACGGTGCCCGTGCCGAAGGCGGAGGCGCGGGGCGAGATGCGCTTTTCCAGCGCGTAGCCCACGAAAGACGCGACGGTCTGGCCCGTCCCCGGCAGCGTTCCGAAGAACGAGCCGATGCCCGCCCCCCGGATCGCCGGACCGATGGAACGCAGCCATTCCGGCGCCGTGGGCAGGAACCCGCGCAGTGTCACCTTCTGGCCCGCGTAGCTGCGCGTCGCGCCCCGCGCCGAGGTCATCACCTCGGCGATCCCGAACAGGCCCATGGCCACGACGACGAGGCTGAGCCCGTCGCGCAGTTGCGCGATCCCGCCGGTATACCGCGTCTCGCCCGAGTTCACGTCGATCCCCACGGTGCCGATCAGCACCCCGAGGCAGACCATCATCACGCCCCTGAGCGCGCCCGACCCCGAGACCACCGAGGCCGCCACAAGGCCCAGCACCATGACCGAGAAATACTCCGCCGGGCCGAAGCGCAGCGCGAAGTCAGCCAGCACCGGCGAGAGGCCCACCATGACCCCCACGCCGAAGATGCCGCCGAAGAAAGACGCGATGGCGGTCATGAACAGCGCCACGCCGGCGCGGCCCTGCTGTGCCATCGGGTAGCCGTCGAGGCAGGTGACCGAGGCCGACGGCGTGCCCGGGATGTTGAGCAATATCGAAGAGATCGAGCCGCCGTATTCCGACCCGTAATAGACGCCCGCCAGCATCACCAGCGCCGTCTCGGGCGGCAGGTAGAACGACACCGGCAGCAGCATGGCGACGGCCGCGAGCGGACCGATTCCGGGCAGCACGCCGATGAAGGTGCCGAGGAACACGCCGACGAAGCACCAGGCGAGGTTCTCGAAGGTGGCCGCCGTCGCGAGCCCGAGCGCGAGGTTGTCCAGAAGCTCCATCACGGCCACCGCAGGGCCGGCAGCGGCAGGCCCAGCCCGGCCACGAAGACCCCCCAGACGCCGACCGCGACCGCAGCGGCGAGTGCAAGGCGCGCGGGCCAACCAAGCGCGCCGGTGACGACCGATGTGCCTAGAACCGACAGCGCCGCACCCGGCAGGACCCCGAAGAGCGGCGTGACGAAGGCGAAGACGGCCACGCCCGCGCCGACGCCCGCGACGGCCTTCGGGTCGGGGTGCGTGACTTCGCCCGGCGCGCGCCACTCCTTGATCAGCGCCACGAGCGCAAGAGCCGCGAGCAGACCGCCAACGATCAATGGGAAGGCCCCCGGACCCATGCGCCGCACCGTCCCCAGATCGAGCGCCGTCACCGCGCCGAGCGCGAAGCCCAGTCCAACGGCCAGCATCAGCGCCGGACCAAGAAGCGCGATCAGGCGTCCGGAAGGCATCGGGCGTCCTCCGGCGTGAACTCCGGGCCTTCGTAGCTTTCGGGGATCGCGATCTCGCCGCAGCGAAGGGCCTCGGCCGCCTGGGCCACGGCAACCCGCGCCGCCTCGGGCACGTCGGGGGCCATGGATAGGCTGACGAATTCCCCATCGGCCAGGCCGAATTCCACGATCTGCCCGGGCACGATTCCGGCCACCATGTCGGCAACCGCGCGTACCACACCAAGGTCGATCCGGGCGAGCGCAGAGCCCGCGAAGACCTCCGGGTCCTCCGCGACCCAGTCGAGCGCGTTGCCGATCTGTCGCGTTCCTGCCGTTCGGCAAGCCTCGGTCGCGCCCGCACGGGCCGCGTTGAGCATGGTGAACAGGACGTCGGCACCGGCTTCGATCTGCGACCGCGCCCAGTCGCGCGCCACCGTGGTGTCGTCCTGCGTTCCGCAAAACGAGGTCAGCACGGGCATGTCGGGCGCCACGTGTCGCACGCCCGCCACGAAGCCCGCGCGCCCCTTCAGCCCCGGCGTCACCCTGTGGCCCGACAGATGCGCGACCGTCCCGCTTCGCGTCAGATGCGCGGCGAGGACCCCGGCGAGGAAGGCCGAGTCCTCCTGCCGCACATCGTAGCTTGCCAGGTTCGGGCCGAGGCGCTTGCCCTGCACGATGGCGAAGCGGTGGCCCGGATGATCCGCCGCGACATCCGGCATGGCAAGGTTGCCCTGCCCGCCGATGAAGACCAGCCCCTCGGCGTCGTGCAGCCCCTCGGCGAGACGCGTCCGGATCGCCGCCTGGTCGTAGGGCACGCCCGAGATCACCTCGATCTCGGCCATGCCCGTTTCGACCACGCGCAACACGCCCTCACGCGCGCTGGCGTTGAAGCCCCGGTCCTCGAGGGCGCCCACGAAAAAGACTGCGATCCGCATCTCCGCACACCTTCAGTTCATCGCGGCGGGCACCATGGCGCGCCACTGTTCGAACTGTGCCGCGACATAGTCGGCGAACTCGTCGCTGGTCTTGGCCTCGCGCACCAGCCCCCAGCCGTCGAACTGAGCGGTAACATCGGGATTGGCCATGGCCTCCTGCAGCGCGGCGTCGAGCGCGGTGCGGATCTCCTCGGGCACGCCGTCGGGGCCCGAGACGCCAAGCCAGTTCTCGGCCACGAGGTCGTAGCCGAGCTCGGTAAAGGTCGGCACGTCGGGCAGGCTGGCGATGCGCGCGGGTGCGGTCACGGCAAGCGGGATCGCGGTGCCTTCCTCGACCGAGGGCAGGTTCTGCGGCACGGCGTCGAAGATCGTGGGCACCACGCCCGCGCGGAAATCGAGCCGCATGGGTCCCGAGCCGCTGTAGGGAATGTGGAACAGCTCCGCGCCCGACAGGTCGACGAAGGTCTCGGCCACGATATGCCCCCAGGAGCCGACCCCGGAACTGCCGTATTCGTAGTCGCCCGGCGCGGCCTGCGCGGCGGCGACGAAGTCGCCAAGCGTCTGGGCGCCGACCGAAGGGGCGGCGAACAGGCCCATGTGCACCGTGCCCACATAGGTAATGTGGTCGAAATCCTCGATCGGATCGTAGGGTGTATCGGGGAAGCGGATCGGCGCCACGTTGAAGGGGGTGAGGTTCGACAGCATGAAGGTGTAGCCATCCGCCTCGGCATCGGCCAGTGCGCCGGCGGCGACGGTTCCGGCGGCACCGGGCATGTTCTCGACGACGAACTGCTGCCCGAGGCTTGCGGACAGGCGCTCGGACAACAGGCGCGCGACAAGGTCGCTGGCCCCCCCAGGCGGGAAGGAGACGATGATGCGGACCGGTTTTTCCGGCCAGCCATCGGCCATGGCGGGGCCTGCGGCGCCCGCGACGAGGGCGATGAGCGAGGCGGTCAGAAAGGTTCTGCGGGTCGACATGGGCAACTCCTCTGCGTTGGATGGAGCGAGTGTTCTTGCGCCGCGCCCGATCCGCCAGACAGAAACCACGGTTTGACTTTTTGAGGGTTTTGAAATTGCAGTTTCGTTTGCGACCGAGGCAGGCGCTGAGCCTCAATGCCCGCTTTCGAGGCAGTCCGTGAACGGAGGCGCCCCTGCGCTCAAAGAAACAGCTGTTCCAATCAGGGCCATCGATTCGCCTATGCCTGGCTGAATTCCCTTGAACCTTGCCGGCGCAGTCGCATCATGAAGCCCATGACGAAACCTGAATTTCATTCGGATGTGCCAGATGGTTTCCTCGACCGCATCCGCGAGCGACTGCCCGAGACGCGCCGGGCGGAACGGCGGCTTGCCGAGTTCCTGCTCGACTTCCCCGGAGAGCTCGCCAGCTACGACGCGCAGGAGCTTGCGCGGCTGTCGGGCGTGTCCAAGGCGACGGTCTCGCGCTTCGTGCGCCGCATCGGTTTCGACAGCTACGACCACGCGCGCCGCGCCGCGCGCGAGGAGGGGCGCACCGGATCCCGCCTGTGGTTGAGCCAGGCGGATGCGACGCTTGCCGACACCGCGCTGCCTGCCGCGCTGGCCGAGGAACGAGACAATGTCGCCTGGACCTACGAGCGTATCGATCCCGCCGAGATCGAGGCCTGCGTGGGCGCGATGTTGTCCGCGCGGAAGGTCTGGCTGGTCGGGCACCGGATCAGCCAGTCCTTCGCGACCTACCTCGCGTGGCAGCTGGTCAAGATCGTGCCTGACGTGGCGGTCGCCCCCCGCGGCGGCGAGTCGCTGGGCGAGCATATCGCCAGCATGCGGGCGGACGACATGGTGCTGCTGTTCGCCTTGCGCCGAAGGGTCGGCCTGACTGACCGCGCGATCGAGGAAATCGCGGTCACCGGCGCGGCGCTTGCCGTGGTCTCGGACGAGGCGATGGCGTCATCCCCGGTGCCGCGCTGGCATTTCCGCTGCCGCACGGCGACGGAGACGCCGCAATTCAACCACGCCGCCGTCCTGTCGCTGTGTCACTGGCTGGTCGTGCGCGCTTCCGCCCGGGCCGGCACGGAAGGGCGCGTGCGCCTGCGGCAGGTCGAGGAAATAAACGAGAGGCTCGGCTTCTACTGACACCAGCCGGCCGTACGCCGGAGCGCTGTCCCGGACAGCCGGCGGTCAGAATTGCCGTTACGCGAAGTCGATGCCGTTGCGGAACGGAAGCGCCCGCAGCCGTCGGCCGGTCGCCGCGAAGATCGCGTTGCCCAGTGCAGGTGCTGCGGGCGGCACCGGCGGTTCGCCGATGCCGCGCACCTGCGTCCCGTTCTCGAGGCCCGCCACAATGATCTCCGGGCATTGATGGATGCGCATGCCCTCGTGGTCGTAGTAGTTCTCCTGCTGCGCCATCCCGTCGGCATAGGTGATCTCGCAGTTCATCGCGTGGCCGAGGCCGAAGACAACGCCGCCCTGCACGAGGTTCTCGAAATTCACCGGATCGACGATGGTGCCCACGTCGCAGACCACCCATACCTTGTCGATTCTTATGCCGCGGTCCGTGTCGGTGACCTGCACGACCTCGGCCACGGGGACGCCGAAGCTTTCGACGAAGGCCACGCCCTTGCCCTGGTTGGCCTCCAGCGGCGCGCCCCAGTCCGACATCTCCGCCGCCGTTTCGAGGACCCGGCGCGAGACGTCGTGATCCATCAGTCGGATACGCTCCTCCATCGGGTTGGCGCCGGCGGCGTGGATCAACTCGTCGAGAAACGTGTCGAAGATGAAACCCGCCCCCGGCGCGCCCACCGCCCGCCACGACGACGTAGGCGCCAGCCCCTCGGCCCGAAACGCGCGGACCCGGAAATCCGGGATCGCATAGGGGTTGTTCCAGGCGCCTGCCACGATCTGCACGTCCGGGCCCGGCACCGACAGGCCGATCCGCCCGACCTGCGAGGCGATGACGGAGGGTGCCGCGATATCGAGGGCCAGGGCGGTGACCTGCCCGTTCTCCACCCGGCCGCGCGCCCGGCCCATCGCGATGTGGCGCGTGAAGTCCTGGGCGAAATCCTCCTCGCGGGAATAGGTGAGCTTGACCGGCGTGCCGCGCAGTTGGTTGGCGATCTCGGCAGCCTGCTTGACGAACTCGAATTCCAACCGGTGGCCGAAACTTCCGCCGACATACTGATTGTGGAACGTCACCTGTTCGGGCGCATGGCCGGTGATCTGGCCCACCTCCACCTGTAACTGGCGGGGGATCTGGTGGCTGGTCCAGACCTCGGCCCGGTCCGCCTCGACCAGAACAACGGCATTGAGCGGCTCCAGCGGCGCATGAGCGACGTAGGGCGAGCGGTACTCCGCCTCGATCACCTCTCCGCCGTCGAGTGCGGCGCCCGCATCGCCATCGTCTCGCCAGACGCGGTCGAGATGCTCGTCGGTGAAGCTGTCACCGACGCGCTGCCAATGATCCTCCTGTTCGGCGGGGTAGGGGGCGGGGCCCCAGTCGAAGGTGATCGCATCGAGCGCCCGGAACGCGCGCCACGTGTTGTCGGCGATGACCGCGACGCCGCCCGTGATCTCCACGACATCCCGGACCCCGCGCATGCCGCGCGCCTCGGTCGCGTCATGGCCGATCAGGGCGCCGCCCTTCCTCGGGTTCAGGCGGATGGCGGCATGCACCATGCCCTCCAGAGAAATGTCGATGCCGTAACCGAGCGTTCCGGTGGATTTGCCGAGGATGTCGAGCCGCTCCATCGGTGTGCCGATCAGGCGCCATTCGGACGGGTCGCGCAGGGAGACATCGGTCACGGGCTCCAGCGTTGCGGCCGTCTCGGCCAGTTCCGTGTAGGGCAGGGCGGTTCCGTCCGGCAGCTGTACCGCGCCGTTCGCGGTCGAAAGCTCCGCGACCGGGATGCCGGTCCTGCGGCTCGCGGCAAGCTTCAGCGTCTCGCGCGCCACCGCACCGGCACGGCGGAGCTTGTCGAAACTGTCGGGGATGGCAGTGGACCCGCCCGTGGCCTGCAGACCGAGAAGCTTGATGGCGCCGCCCGCGACGTCGCGCATCGTCTCGGCAGCAAAACCGTCGTCAGTGGCACGGAACGGCACGGCCTCCTCCGACATGGCGGTGTTCCAGTATGCGCGGGCGGGCGGGCCGAAATCGGTGACGAACTGGCCGAACTCGATATCGAGCTCCTCGGCAATCAAAGCGGCCTGGGCCGAGACCGTGCCCTGTCCGAGGTCGGCATGGGGCGTGATCAGAGTGACGCGTTCGGCGTCGATCAGAACCCACGGGTTAAAGGTGGCCGCGCCCTCTGCGAGGTCTTCCTCCAGCGGGTTCGCGGGCGTGCGGCGGACCATGTAGACGCCGAAGGCCACGCCGCCAGCGATGGCGGCCGATCCGATCAGGAAGGTGCGGCGGGCGATCTTTCCGGCACGGCTCATGGCTCAGGCCTCCCGCAGCTTGGCGGCGGCGGCGTGGATGGCCGCGCGGATACGGGGATAGGTCCCGCAGCGGCAGAGATTGCCGTCCATCTCGAAACCGATGTCCTCGTCGGAGGGGTCCGGCGTCGCCTCCAGCAGGGCGGCGGCCTGCATGATCTGGCCGGACTGGCAGTAGCCGCATTGCGCGACCTGGTGTTCGATCCAGGCCTCCTGCACGGCATGCAGCGCGGTGGGTGTCCCGAGGCCCTCGATCGTGACCACCTCGGCCCCTTCCAGCGTTCCGGCGGCGATCTGGCAGGACCGGACGGCCGCCCCGTCCAGATGCACGGTGCAGGCCCCGCATTGCGCGACGCCGCATCCGTATTTCATGCCGGTGAGACCCAGTTCGTCGCGCAGCACCCACAGAAGCGGCATGTCCTCCTCGACCTCAACCTCCCGCTCCGTGCCGTTGACCGTGAAACGCATATCCAACTCCCGTGCGATACATTTGGACAAAAACGATACAATTGTAAATTGACGCATCTGCGGTGCGCTGTCAAAGACATCCGGTGCAGCCCCGGGACCATCATATCGTCAGTGCCGCCCTGTCGGTCTTTTCCCGTTACGGGGTGTCACGGACTACGATGAACGACATCGCCGCCGAGGCCGGCGTTTCGCGCCAGACGCTCTACAATACCTTTCCGGGCAAGACCGAGATCCTGCGCGCCGCCGTTCGCCTGAAGATGGAAGAGGGGCTGGACGCCGTGCGCGCCCGCTGGGCCGAAACCGGGGACCTCGGGGCACGGATCGACGCGTTCTTCACCCATGGGGCGGTGACTTGGTTCGATGCAGTCCACGCCTCGCCCGAGCTGGCGCAGTTGCTCGACGGGATGCACGCCGTCGCGTTCGAAGAGATGGCGGAGGGCAAGGCGCGTTGGGTCGCCTTCGTCGAGCAGGGGTTTCGCGACGCGGGTGTGCGGCTACGCGATCCGGAGATTTCCATTGGCGAGATCGCGGATTTTCTGTTCACGGCGGCAAAAAGCGCCAAGGACGCATCGGCTTCGCGACCCGAACTGCTGTCCCGGCTCAAGGTGATCCGGCAGGCCGTGATCGCCATGACGGAAGGGGCCTGAGACGGGCGCGGCAAGCTGTGCCGCCGCGCCCTGTTTCGTGAGCGTCAGCCGGCGTTCGCCAGCGCGCGCTTGGCCATGACCTTGACGAGGTTCGCCCGGTAGGCCGCCGTGCCGTGGATGTCGCTGAGCATCCCGTCCTCCGAGATCGACACGCCGTCGAGCGCGCCCGCCGAGAAATCGGACGACAAGGCCGCCTCCATGCCGTCGTGCCGGAACACGCCATCCTCACCCGCGCCGGTCACCGCGACGCGCACCGCGCCGCCGGTTTCTGCCACGAACACGCCCGCCATGGCATAGAGCGAGGCGGGGTTGCGGAACTTGGAATAGCCCGCCCGCTTCGGCACCGGAAAACGCACGGCGGTGACGATCTCGTCCTCCTCCAGCGCCGTTGTGAACATGCCCTGAAAGAAGTCCTCGGCCGCGATCTCGCGCTTGCTGGTGACCACGGTCGCGCCGAGGCCAAGGACCGCCGCCGGGTAATCCGCCGCCGGGTCGTTGTTGGCGATGGACCCGCCGAGGGTGCCCATCGCGCGCACCGCCGGATCGCCGATCCCGCTCGCCAATGCGGCCAGCGCCGGAATATGCGCCTTCACGTCGGCGCTGGTGGCGACATCCATGTGCCGGGTCGCGGCGCCGATGGTGACCGTCCCGTCGCCCGCGCTGATGCCGTTGAGCTCGGCGATACCGCGCACGTCGACAAGATCGCCGGGCGCGGCGAGGTGTTGCTTCATCGTGGGCAGGAGCGTCTGGCCCCCGGACAGCACCTTGGCGCCCTCCGATCCCGCAAGAAGGGCCACCGCGTCCGGGACGGAGCCCGGCTTGTGATATTTCGTCGGATACATCTCGGCTCTCCTTATTCCGCGGCCATGGGTGTCTTGGCGCCCTGAAGCGCCGTCCAGACCGCAAGCGGGGTGGCGGGCATCTGTAGATCGTTCGTGCCGATGGCGTCCGTGATCGCGTTGATCACCGCTGGCGGCGCGCCGATGGCCCCGGCCTCGCCGCAGCCCTTGACCCCAAGCGGGTTCAGGGGCGACGGCGTGCAGCCGTGATCCAGCGTGAAGGCCGGAACGTCGGCCGCGCGCGGCATGCAGTAATCCATGTAGGAGCCGGTGATCAGCTGGCCGTCCTCGTCATAGACGACCTGCTCCAGCATGGCCTGACCGATGCCTTGCGTCACACCGCCATGGACCTGACCCTCGACGATCATCGGGTTCACGATCGTGCCGAAATCGTCGACGGCGGTGAACTGCACCACCTCGGTGACGCCGGTGTCGGGGTCGACCTCGACCTCGCAGATCAGCGCGCCGGAGGGGAAGGAGAAGTTCGCGGGATCGAAGAAAGAGGTTTCCTTCAGTCCCGGCTCCATGCCGTCGGGCAGGTTGTGGGCGGTGTAGGCGGCAAGCCCGATCTCGTGCCAGCCCATCTTCTTGTCGGTGCCTGCGACCTTGGCCTCGCCGCCCTCGATGACGATGTCGTCCTCGGAGGCTTCCAGCACGTGGGCCGCGATCTTCTTGGCTTTCTCCTCGACCTTGTCGAGCGCCTTCATGATCGCGCTCATGCCAACCGGGCCCGAACGCGAGCCGTAGGTGCCCATGCCGAATTGCACCTTGTCCGTGTCGCCATGCACGATCGCAACGTTGTCGATCGGCAGGCCGAAGCGGTCTGCCGCAAGCTGCGCGAAGGTCGTCTCGTGCCCCTGGCCGTGGCTGTGGCTGCCGGTGAGGATCTCGACCGTGCCCACGGGGTTCACCCGCACCTCGGCGGATTCCCAAAGGCCGACGCCCGCGCCGAGCGACCCGGCGGCAGCCGAGGGCGCAAGCCCGCAAGCCTCCACGAAGGTCGAGTAGCCGATGCCGCGCAACTTGCCGCGCTGCGCCGCCTCGGCCTTGCGGGCCGGGAACTCGTCGACCTTGGCGTGCTTTTGCGCCATGTCGAGCAGCGTGAAGTAGTCGCCACTGTCATATTGCAGCAGGACCTGCGTCTGGTACGGGAACTCCTTGATGAAGTTCTTCCGGCGCAATTCGGCGGGGTCCATCCCCATCTCGCGCGCGGCGGTCTCCATCATCCGCTCCATCATGTAGGTGGCCTCGGGCCGCCCCGCGCCGCGGTAAGCGTCGACGGGCACCGTGTTGGTGTGGACCGCCCGCACCGTGCCGTAGATCGCCGGGATGTCGTAGGTTCCCGACCAGAGCGTGCCGTAAAGGTAGGTCGGCGTGGCCGTCGCGAAGAGAGAGACATAGGCGCCGATATTGGCGATGGTATCGACGTGGAAGCCGACGATCCTCCCGTCGGCATCAAAGCCCATCTTCGCCGTCGTCACATGGTCGCGGCCATGGGCGTCGGTCATGAAGGCCTCGGAGCGGTCCGACGTCCATTTCACCGACCGCCCCGTCTTCATCGAGGCCCAGAGGCAGGCGATCTCTTCAGGGTAGATGTAGATCTTGGAGCCGAAGCCCCCGCCCACGTCAGGTGCGATCACGCGCAGCTTGTGCTCGGGCGCGACCTGGTAGAACGCGCTCAGGACCAGCCGCGCCACGTGGGGATTCTGGCTGGTGGTGTAGAGCGTGTAGTGATCCTCCGCCTCGTCGTAGATGGCGACCGCGCTGCGCGGCTCCATCGCGTTGGGGCTGAGGCGGTTGTTGGTGATATCCAGCGTCGTGACATGGGCTGCCCCTGCCATCGCGGCCTCGGTCTTGGCCTCGTCACCGATCTCCCAGTTGAAGATCAGGTTGCCGGGCACGTTCTCGTGGACCTGCGGTGCGCCATCGGCCAGCGCCTTGTCGGCAAAGACCGTCGCGGGCAGTTCTTCGTAGTCGAGCTCCACCATTTCGGCAGCGCGGCGGGCGATGTCCTGGCTTTCGGCCGCGACCACGGCGATGGCGTCACCCACGTAGCGCGCGTAGGTCGTGACCATCGGGTTCCAGACGCCGCACTGCATCGGGTTGCCGTCCTTCGACGTGATCGCCCAGCCGGTGATGATGTCGCCGATCCCGTCATCCTTCATCTCGGGGCCGGTATGGACGGCGATCACGCCTTCCATCGCCAGCGCCGCCGAGGCGTCGATGCCGGTGATCTTCGCATGCGCCACCGGGCTGCGGACGAAGGCGGCATAGGCCTGGTTCTCGACGCGGAAATCGTCGGTGTACTTGCCCTTGCCGGTGAGGAAACGCTTGTCTTCCTTGCGCGCCACGCGCGCGCCGATACCGTCGCTCATGGTCCCTTGCCTCCCTTATTCCGCGGCCTTGGACATGCCGGCCATCTGGCCCGCCGCGTCCTCGATGGCGTTGACGATGTTGTGGTAGCCGGTGCATCGGCAGATATTGCCCTCCAGCTCGTGCCGGATCGCGGATTGCGTCAGCTCGCGCCCCTCGGCCTGGTAGCGGTTCACCATGTCGATCCCGGCCATGATCATGCCCGGCGTGCAGAACCCGCACTGCAGCCCGTGATGGGTGTTGAACGCGGCCTGCATCGGATGCAGTTCGCCGCCCTGCGCGACGCCTTCGATCGTGGTGACGTCCGCACCGTCCAGCGACGCGGCCAGAACCGTGCAGGATTTCACCGCGCGACCGTCCACATGCACCACGCAGGCGCCGCACTGGCTGGTGTCGCAGCCGACGTGGGTGCCCGTCAGGCGAAGATGCTCGCGCAGATACTCTGACAACAGCGTGGTGTCCGGGACCTCCCGGCTGACGGTTTTCCCGTTCACCGTCATCTTGACGTCGGTCATTCTCTTCCTCCCTTTGGTCGGGCGTGGCGCCCGCGTGTCCATTATTCGAAACGGCGCATCAGGCCCGGGGAGGGCGCGCCGGGTTCAAGTGGAACATGTTGAGTAGATGCCGCGGGACGCAGCCGCATGTGCGCTGTGCCTTTTGCCGGCAAGCGTCGATCATCCTGTTTGGACGGACGTTCTCCATGCTGGGCTTCCTCCCCGAAACCTGGCTTGGTTGTTCTTTGCCAGCCTATTGCGGTCTGCCGGGAAAGCAAATGATTTGAGGGCCTTTGGACGAAAGATCACAAACCCGTGCGAACCTCCGCCAGCATCCGGTCCCGCAGGCCCCGCTGCCCGAACGCGTCCGACAGCGCCTGAAGGCTGTCGAGCGAGTGGCAGGCGTGGAAGCTGTCCACATGGGACAGGAGCGTGCGCACCCCGCCAGCAAGCGGGGCGAATCCCTCCCATCGCAGAAGCGGATTGAGCCAGATGAGGCGGCCCGCGCTACGGGACAGCCGGGCCGCCTCGCGGTCCAGCAGGTCGAGATCGTCACGCTCCAGCCCGTCGGTGATCAGGATCACGACCGCGCCGGAGGTCAGAACCCGCCGCGACCATTCCCTGTTGAACCTCGCCAGCGCCGCGCCGATCCGGGTGCCGCCTTCCCAGTCGCTGGCCTCCCGCCCCACGGTGGCAAGCGCGAGGTCCGGGTCGTTCTGGCGGAGCGCGCGGGTAACGTTCGTGAGACTTGTTCCGAAGGTGAAGGCGTGCACATGGCCCCAGCCGCGATCATGCGCGTGGGTCACGGCGTGCATGTAGCGCAGAAGCATCCGCGAATAGACCGACATGGACCCCGAGATGTCGCACAGCGCCACGAGATCGGGATGGCGGGTGCGCGCGGCCTTGCGTTCGATCCGCTCGATTTCACCGGCGCGGCGGCGGGCCGCGCGCAGTGTTGCCCGGGGATCGGGCCGCGCGCCGTAACGGTCGGGCCGCGTGCGCCGGGTGCGGATCGGTTTCACGGGCAGGTCCAGCGCGCGCACCGCGCGCTCGGCCTCGGCCAGTTCGGCGGCGCTCATCTGGTCGAAATCCTTGCGCCGGATCACCTCGCGGCCCGACCATGTCAGGATCGCCTGCCGCTCCATCTCGTCGCGCTGCGGGTGATCCTTGTGCTGCTGCGCGCCCGAAAGCGCCTCTTCGGCGCGGCGCTGGCCGGCGTCCGGTTTCCGGCGCTCCGGTTCGCTTTCCAGCTGTGGCGAGAGCATGTGCATCAGGCTGGTCAGGAAATCCGGGTCGCGCCAGAACATCGCAAAGACCTGGTGAAATACCTCCAGATGCTCGGCGCGGGTGATCAGGGTGGCGCGCAGGATGTGGTAGAAGTCGATGCGCTTGGAAAAACCCGCCTCCGCCACCGCGCGGATCGCGGTTTCCACCTGCGCGGTGCCGACCTTCACCCCCGCCTTTCTCAGCGCATGGGTAAAATGCAGGATGTTCTCGACAAGCCGCCCCTCGGCGTCGTGATCCACTGCCGGCGTCATTCCGCGTCCATGAGACCCCGCCGCGCCTCGTCCAGAAGCCGCGTCGTCTCGGCGCCCGCTATGCGCGCGATATCGTCCTGGTATTTCAGCAGCGCGCCCAGGGTGTCGGTGATCAGTGCGGGCGAGAGCGCCACGGCGTCGAGCGCCACAAGGCAACGCGCCCAGTCGATGCTTTCGGCCACGCCGGGCGACTTGAACAGGTCCTGACCGCGCAGGCCGTGCACGAATGCGACAATCTCGGACGTCAGCGCTTCGGTCGCCTCGGGCACCCGCTTGCGCAGGATCTCGAGCTCCCGCTCGAAATCGGGATAATCGACCCAGTGATAGAGGCAGCGCCGTTTCAGCGCGTCATGCACCTCGCGCGTGCGGTTCGAGGTCAGCACGACGATGGGCGCCTCGGCGGCCTTGACGGTGCCGAATTCGGGGATCGTGACCTGGTAATCCGACAGAGCCTCCAGCAGGAAGGCCTCGAACGGTTCGTCGGTGCGGTCGACCTCGTCGATCAGCAGGACGGGCGGGCCGCCATCCTGCGGCTCCAGCGCCTCCAGCAGCGGACGGCGGATCAGGTAGGCGTCCGAGAAAAGCTCGGCCTGAAGCGTGTCGCGATCGACCGACCCGGTGGCCTCCGCCGTGCGGATCGCCACCATCTGGGCCGCGAAATTCCATTCGTAGATCGCGCTCGCCGCGTCGAGCCCCTCGTAGCATTGCAGCCGGATCAACCTCCGCCCGAGCGCCGAGGCAAGCGCCTTGGCGATCTCGGTCTTGCCGACGCCGGCCTCGCCTTCGAGAAACAGAGGCTTGCCCAGCGTGAGCGCCAGATAGGCCACCGTGCCAAGGTCGCGGCCGCAGACATAATTCTGCGCGGACAACAGCGCGATCGTGTCCTCGATAGTGTCTGGTCGTGCCTGCACGCTGCCCTCCGCGTCTCCCTCACCCTGACATATTGGCCAGAGCGCGGCCTGTCCATGTTTGAGGCCAAGCTGCGGTCGGTCCGGTCGTCAGCGACCCGGACGAAGATCTCCCGGCCCGCGCCGCATTCGTGCCACGAAGGGCCACTAACGACGCCTTGCGGTAGAAAAAACGGCTTACAATGACAGAGACACACGACATCCCCCGCTCCGTTCTCGGCTGGTCCGGCTTCGCTGTTGGTGCGGCCTCCTTGATACTCACGATCGGTCTGTTCTGGGCCGGCCCATTCGCGCCGCAGCAGGACGCGAGCGTCACCATTGGAGAGCTTGCCGCCGATATCGCGCGGTCCGCCGCCCGCTCCGTCGCGGGCGAGCCGCAACCCGCGCCCGTGGCCGTGGCAAGGACGATAGACGATTATCTCGAAATTGCCGTCGGCGTGCTTTCCGGGATCGCCATCGTCATGGGCGTTGCGGCGCTCGCGCGGCATGAACGCCGCCGTGCCGCTGTTTCGGGCATCATGCTGGGCGGGCTTGCCATCGGGTTTCAGCTTTTTACTTTCACGGTGATGATGATTGCCGGCGTTTTGGTGATCGTGGGCGTGGTCTATGCCCTCCGGGACGCTTTCGGAGACATCTTCGGCGGGCTCTTTGGCGGCTGAGGCGGGGCCGTGAGCTTCGGGTCGACCTCCGGCCGCGGGCTCGAAAGCGCCTTCGCGCCCTACGTCTTCGGCGCAATCCTGGTCGTCACGCTGCTGCTTTGGGTCTGGTTCCGCCACGACATGCGCAAACGTGACCGCGAAGAAGAGTCCCGGGACGACCCCGATCCGTAGCGTCGCGCGCGGCGCTTCAGTCCTCTTCCCGCACGACGTCGGGTACGCCAAGCCGGTCGATCAGGCGGTTGGTTTCGCGCTGCACGAGGGCGAGGTTGCTGTCGCGCACGGTGGGCAGAAGCGCGCGGGCCCTGCGCGTGTCGGCGTAATCGAGGCGGGCGGTGATCAGCTCTTCCTCGCCGCCGCCCTGCGCAATCACACGGCCGAACGGGTCGAGGATGCGCGATCCGCCCCAGAAATTCAGATCCCCCTCGCGCCCGACGCGGTTGGTCATGACCACGGGTGCGCCATACATCATCGCGTAGAACTGAATCGTCGTCGCCCATGACAGCGGGTTGTCGAAATCCTCGCCCACGGCCTCGCGCCCGCTGGATATGGGCGCGGTCAGAAGCGTGGCGCCGTGCAGGAATGCGAGATGCGCCAAGGCCGGGTTGTAGAGATCGGCGCAGATCAGAAGGCCCAGCACCCAGTCCTCGGTGATCAGATGCGTGTCGACGAAACGGCCATGGGCGTAGTACTTGGTCTCGATCAGGCGCCCGTAGGAGGGCAGATTGATCTTGCGGTGAATGTAGCGCAGCCGCCCGTTCCGGTAGACGGCGGCGGCGTTGTAGAACTGCGCGCCGCGCGCCTCCTCGACGAAACCGACGACGATCTCCATGTCGCCCGCGGCGCGGCTGAGCGCCAGAAGGCGCGGGTCGTCCCGTGTCATCACCACGTCGAGCAGTGCTTCGGCGCCGTAATGACCCACCAGCGACAGCTCGGGAAAGACGAGCAGGTCGACGCCCAGCGTGGCGGCGCGTTCGACGTACTCGTAGTGCTTGGCGAAATTGGCCTCGAGATCGCTGGTCTCGGAGGCGATCTGCGCGGCGCCGACCGTGAGAAAACGGCTCATGGATGTGCTCCCACCCCTGCCGTCAGACCGCGACGCGTTCGTCTGTCCAGCTTCCGGCGTTTTCGAGGATGCGATCGGCATCGATGAACTGTTCGCGCAGGATGCGCACGTAAAGCGCGGCCTCCCGTTCGCGGCTTACGGGCTCGTCCGTGCCCAGCAGCTTGCGCAGTGCCTCCTGCAGCGCCTCCACCGTGCCGGAGCCCTCGTCGAACTGCGCCTTCTTGCGCCAGACGAGGTCGGTCGGCAGCAGGTCGGCGCAGGCCTTGCGCAGGATCCATTTCTCGGTGGTCGGCCCGGTCGACTCGACGGCTTCGGGATCGGTCCTGCGCAGCTTCAGCTCCGCCGGGATGGATTGCGCGAAGTCGATCAGCTCTCGGTCGAGGAAGGGCGTCCGCGCCTCGAGGCTCTCGGACATGGTGACCCGGTCCACGCGCTGCAGGTTAATGTTGTGCATGGTGCCAAGCGCGCGGGTGATCTCGTCGGCCAGCGCGCGCGGCTCATCCACGTAATCGTGGTGGTAGGTGTAGCCGGCGAAAAGCTCGTCCGCGCCTTCCCCGGTCAGGACCGCCTTGACGTCCTTCCGGGCCAGCCGGGCGGCGAAAAGCGTCGGAACGGCGCTGCGTACCAGGTCCACATCCGCCGATTCCAGGTGATAAATCACATGGGGCAGCGCCTCGGCAAGATCATCGGCGGTAAACACATGTTCGCTGTGCCTGGAGCCGATATGCTCGGCCACGGCGCGCGCGGCCTTGAGGTCCGGCGCACCTTCAAGCCCGACGGCGAAGGTCCTGAGCGGCGAGCGCCCCGTGTCCTGCCGGACCTTCTGCGCGATTGCGGCGATGATGGAACTGTCGAGCCCGCCCGACAGGAACGAGCCCACTTCCACATCGGCGACCATCCATTTCGCCACGGCCTCCTCGAGGACCAGCCGCAATTCCTTGGCGGTATGTTCGACGTCCAGCCCGTCTTCGGCCTCGGCGGCGCCGTGCGGCGTGCGATACCACTGACGCCAGCCGTCGCGGGTGTCGTAGAGACCGCCGGGCGGAATGAATTCGACCGATTCCACGGGAACGCCGTCAAAGGCCTTCAGCTCGGAGGCGAACGCGACGCCTTCCCCCAGTCGGGCCATGTAGAGCGGCTTGATCCCCAGCGGGTCACGCGCGGCGATGATCCGGTCGCGGGTGGCGAGGACGAAGGCGAACATACCGTCGAGCCTCGATATCCAGCGGCTCGCGCCTGAGCGGAACAGGTGCAGGATCGTCTCGCTGTCGCTGGCGGTCTCGAAGGCGCTTTCGCCGAGGATCGCGCGCAGATCCTCGTGATTGTATATCTCGCCGTTGACCACCAGAATATCGTCGGTCTGGTGTATCGGCTGCGCGCCATCCTCGGTCCCGATGATCGACAGCCGGCAATGGGCCATGACCACGGGCGCGCCGGGCAGCCGCGCCACGGCAAGTGCATCGGGACCCCGGTGCGCGATCTGGCGGATCATGCGCTCGGCAAGATCCTCGTCACCAACGCCCCACAGACAGACAAATCCACACATTCGAATTACCTCCGTGCGCTGTCTATGACAGATCGGCATCGGACGAAACCCGAACTGCCGCGTTCGCAGGGCTGTCCGTCAGGACGCTGGCTGCGTGTCGGTCTCGTCTTCGGGCTCGGCCTGTTCGGCAGACCACGTCCCGGCGGCCTCCACGGCGACGGCGGACGCGGTCGGCAGCACGCCGAGATAGGCCTCGGTCTCTTGCGCGGGGGGCGTGGCGCGCTGGGTCATCCGATAGGCGGCATAAAACGCCATGGTGACGAAAGTCGCGCCGATCACGAGCCAGAAGGCATTGGGCCCCAGCCCCTGCATCGCCCAGCCGGTCAGAAGCGGGCCGAGGATGGCGCCCAGTCCGAAGGTGAAGACCAGCCCGCCCGAGGCCGCCGGCATGTCCTCGGCCGACAGGAAGTCGTTGGTATAGGCCAGCAGGAGCGCATAGAGCGGCGTCGTCATCCCGCCCGCGAAAAAGGCCGCCGCCATGATAGGCCAGAGGTTGCCGTCGCCCGAGGAGACGAGGTTGCCGCCGGCGACCCAGCCCAACGCACAGGCCACAGCACCCATCACGGCCGTGCCGAGGATGACCTTGCGCCGGTCGAGGCGGTCGGACAGCCAGCCGATCGGATACTGAAGCACGAGCGCGCCGGCAAACAGCATCGCGACGAAAAGCGCGATCTCGTTCGCGGTCATCTCGATCTCGCTGCCGAAGACAGCGCTCATCCCGGATTGAGTGGCGTATATGCTGCCAAGCAGAAAGATCCCGATCGCCCCAAGCGGCGTTCCGGCGAACAGGTCCCGAAACGACATCGGACGCGCGACCTCGCTCGCCGGGGCCGGGGTGACGGACAACAGGATCGGCGCGAATGAGATCGAGACGAGGATCGAGGCCCCGATGAACAGGGCCGATGTCGCCGGGTCGCCGAGCGTCAGGAGACCCTGCGCGCCGATGATGCCGAGGGTCTGGGCGATCATGTAGGTCGACAGGACCTTGCCCCGCGACTCGTTGGTCGTGGTGTTGTTGAGCCAGCTTTCGGCGGCGACATAGATGCCCGACATGCAGAACCCGACCAGCACGCGCAGCAAGGTCCAGGCCCATGGCTCCGCCAGCAGCGTGAACGCGACGAGCCCCGCGGACATGAAACTGCCCAGCGCCGCGAAGACACGCACATGCCCAACGCGCTGGATCAGGACGGGCGTGTAGCGGGCCCCGGACAGGAAGCCGAGGAAATAGCCCGACGTCACCACCGCGAGTTCGGCGGCCGAGAACCCCTCGATCCCGCCGCGCAAGCCGATCAGCGTGAAATGCATGCCGTTTCCGAGCATGATCAGGACGATGCCGATCAGCAGGGCCCAGACGCCTGACAGGACTTGCAGCATGGGCTCGATCTTTCGCGTTGGGATGCGTACCACACAGGCGTCCCACGGACCGATCTGCGCAGCCTTCGCTGCAGCGCCGCATAATTCGCGATTTGCGACACGGGGCGCAGGAGGTTCCGGACAGGATCGGGCGAAAGCGAGCGGTGGGAGCAATACCCGGGCGGGGCCGGCGCCTGCGTCGGGCCAAGGGCCGCCGCTCACCCCATTCCGGTCATAATCGCGCCAGTTTTGCGGACAAAGAAGATGCCATTCCATTTCGGAGTGACATTATGCATTTTCATAGACGTCTTCTGAACTTCATTTCCGCGGCCATCCTGGTCGCCGCAACGCCCGCGCTTGCAAACCCCGAGGCCGCAATCATCGCGAGCGCGCCTCCGGCCGTCAACGTGGCAAGCACTGCTTCGGTGCATGTGATCGCCAATGACCGCGGCGGAAGCATCGTCAGCTACGCGCAGGACGTGCGGCGGCTGCGGGATCAGAACAAGCTGGTGGTCTTCAACGGCCAGTGCGCCTCGGCCTGCACGATGTATCTGTCGCTCGACACCAATCGCACCTGCATCGCGCCCGGCGCATCCTTCGTGTTCCATCGTGCCTACGGGGCCAGCGCGGACATGAACGCATGGGGCACGAACTTCATGATCCGCCAGTATCCCGCCTGGGTTCGCGACTGGGTCGCGCAGAACGGCGGGCTGACCGACCGTCTGATCCGCATGGATTATTCCTATGCCTCCAGATACCTGAGGCCCTGTCGCGTGACCTCTGCCTGAGCATGCAAAGGGCCTGACTGCGTTGACCCACTGCCTGTACGCAAGACGCCACCTTCAGGTCGTCGGAGCGAAAACCGTCGAAGCGGAGGGGCGATGCCATTGACGGGCAAGCCCCGGCTTGGACACGGCGGGTAATTCGGTTCAGTTGTAGGGAGCAGGCTGTTCAGGGATCTCCGCGACGGGCGAGTCGCCCAGAAGCGCGACGATCAGGCCGATGCACTGTTCCTGGCAGGTGTCACGCAACTCCGGCGGCGTGTCGAAACGGCAGGTCAGGGCATCGTCGCTGCCTGCCAGAAGCAGGTCAAGCTCCCGCTGCAGTGTGTTGCGGTCATCGCGGTTTTCCCAGATGTACTCGCACTGCTCGGTCAACCCGTCCACTTCCTGCGCAAGCGCGGCATGAGGCACGGCCATCTTCGCCGTAATGGCCGCCAGGGCGACCAATGTTCCAAAATTTTTCTTCATGTTAAAATTTGCTCCAACGAATACTGCGACGACAATGTGGCAAAGACGCTCTTCCTTGCAATTCGGCGCCCTCGATATGCCACCACCCTGCCTTTTTCTTGCCTCAAAGCGGTTGGGGTTTCAAGCTTTACCGGGCTTTGACGCTACACAAATCGGAAACAAACATTTCACGCGTGGTGATTGCCCGAGCGTCCGGTTTCGCCGATTTGGGAACGCGGCGGGCACCACCGACGCACCCGGCCACACACCGGATTTCCCTTCTCAACCGGCGGTGTCGGGCCGTTGACATCCGACGCTGTTTTCCCGACGCTCTGCCCGAAGGCAGGGTTCGTTCAAAATCAACAAAAACGGGCTGATCGGGACGTCGGTGGATCACTCAAACAACATGTTCGATGTTGTGCTCCTGGCTGACATGACGCGCGGGGGCGACATCGGTCTGCGCATCCGGCGCGAGCTGCAGGCCCTGGCCGGCCGCGGTTACCGCTGCGCCCTTCGCCACCTGCCACCGGGATCGAGGCAGACCGTTTCCCCGGACATCCAGCGCTGTGTCCGCGAAGGTCTCGCCCTGCCTGTCGCTGCGGAGGCCACCATATCTGCAAGGCTCGCGATCGCTTATTCGCCCGGCGTGCTGAGCGCGCCGGTCGATCTGGACGGCCTTTCGGCGGAGCAGGTGATCCTGGTCGTCGACAGCCCGCCGTCGCCCGGGCAGATGGGCTACTGGTTCGGGTTCGGGCTGGGCCCGATGTGCTGGGCGCCGACGAACCGATGGGTGCGCGCGCGACTGATGGAGCTCGGGTTTCCCGTTCCGCTCACGGACGAGGACTGGCGTGCGATCGCTACGCCCTGCCGTCCTCGCCCAGACCCCGCACCTGCGCGCGCGGTGCCGGTCCTTGGCCGTGTCAGCACCAGCAGCGCATCGCAGTGGCCCGAAACCGCCGAGGCGCTTGACGCAACCTACGCGGCCGGTGGCGCTTTCGACGTGTGGATGCATGGCAGCCCGCCGGGTGATCTCCGCAAGGAAAGCACCGGCGCGTCCTCCTGGACGATCGTTGACCCGGCGGACATGTCCGTGGAGCGCTTTGTCGAGGCCATCGATGTTCTCGCCTATTTCCCGGCCGCCAAGTCGCCCGAGCTGCCCGAGGCCGCCATCGTGGCGGCGATGGCATCGGGCAAGCCCGTCCTCCTGCCGGAACGGTTCCGGCCGCACTTCGGCCGGGGTGCGGTCTATGCGGACGCCTCCGAGGCCATCGCGGTGGCCGCGCGCCTTCTGGATGACGCGCCGGCGCTCGAGGTCCTGCGCGAGACAGCCGCCGAGCATTGCCGATGGTCGAACGCCCAAGGCTCGTATCTGGAGCGGATCGAGACGCTGATCGGCCCGCCCGAATGCGCCGGCCCCGCCACCGTGCGCGCCGAAACAGTGCATCCTGTGCCCGCCGCCGAGCGTGTCCTGTTCGTGCCCTCCAGCGGGATCGGACTCGGCCATGTTGCCCGCCTTCTTGCGATCGCGCGGCGCCTCGAAGATGCCGTCGAACCTGTCTTCGCCAGTCTCGGGCAGGCGGGCGACGTCATCGACGCCTTCGGTTACCGTTCGGAATACATCCCGTCGCGGTCCGATACCCGCGCGCCGATGCCGGAATGGGACGCGTGGTTCCGCCATGACCTGGGCGAGGTCATCGACCGGTATGAGCCCTCGGTCGTCGTTTTCGACGGGAACAATCCTACCCCGGGGCTGGTGCAGGCTGCACTTGCTCATGGCGCCTGCCGCCTCGTCTGGGTCCGGCGCGGCATGTGTCCGCAAACGCCGTCGCCCTTCCTCGACAACGCGCGGTTCTTCGACTGTGTGATCGAGCCGGGCGAATACGCCGCAGAGCTTGACAATGGGCCCACGTCGCGCCTCCGGCACGAGGTGGTGCAGGTGCCCCCCATCCGCCTTCTCGACGACGCCGAGCTTTTGTCTCGGGAGGCTGCGCGCGGGGAGATGGGGCTTGCACCCGACCGGCCCGCGGTGCTGGTGCAGCCGGGATCGGGTGCCAACCGCGATATCGTCGAACTGACCGACCGGCTGGTGTCCGATCTGCGCCGCTTCGAGGGCCTGCAGATCGTCATTGCCGAATGGTCGAACGGTGCGATTTCGCTGCCGCACTGGCCGGGCACGCGACGGCTGCGCGGCTTTCCGATCAGCCGCCATTTCAACGCCTTCGATTTTTCCGTGGCGGCTGCGGGCTACAACACGTTTCACGAGGTTATCGCCCATGGGCTTCCGACGATCTTCGTGGCCAACCGGCATCCGTCCATGGACGATCAGGGCGCGCGCGCCGAATTCGCGCAGGACCACGGCGCCGCCTTCGACCTGAAGGAGCAGGAGATGCACCTCTTTCCGACCCTGTGCCGTGCGATGCTCAACCCCGAGGCCAATGCCGTCCTGCGCGAAGGTTGTGCAGGGTTCGACAGGACGAACGGCGCCGCCAAGGCCGCCGCAATCATCAAGCGACTGGCGGGTATCGGCGCATGAGCGGGTCCGATCGCAACAAGACGAAGGTGCAGGCCATCTCCACGGGCGGCATGGAGGGGCGGTTCTACCGGATCGCGGATATTTACGAGCGCGCGCGGCAGGAGGCCGGCGCGGACGACACCATCACCCTGCCGTGGCGCGCCGAACGCAGGCCGCAAGCCTTCGTGCCGCCCGATCCGCTGCCGCCTGAGGTCGATGCCCTCTGGCCCGTCCGCAAGATCCCCACAAAGGCGCTGAGGCCGAACCCCGGCCATGGCGCGCCGCATGCGGCCACGGCGCAGGGAACTCTCTTCGTCACGCTGTTCGGTCTGACCGAGGAGCGTCTAAAGATGGCCGTCCACCGGATCGAGCGTCAGGTGCGGCCCGCGCAGGACATGCGGCCGGTGTTCCTGACGGATCATCTGGACACGTCCGTCTTTCGCCACGCGGGGTTCACCTACGAGTATTTTCCGCCCTCGGTGTTCGGGGCCGAAGCGCAGGCGCCGCTTTTCGCCCGCAGGTTCGAGACCCTGTGGCGCAAGTGGAACGGGGCGCTTCTGATCGATTTCAGCGCGTCGGGTTACCTCGCGCGGCGTATCGACAACCTCGAGACGTACATCAACCGCGAGATGGTGAGTGCAGACAGGTATGATCCGCGTCTGCCCAAGGTGCCGCCGCGCCCGTTGCCGGTGACGGACGTGGTTGCGCTCAGGGCCGAGTACATGGCGGCCGGTCTCGACGCGGTGCCCGACACATTCGTGCTTTACCGGGTTCTGGGCAACGATCTGCCGCCGCGCCACGAGGTCGGCCAGACGCTCGCCAACTTGCGTTTCATGCTCGACCACGAACCCGAACTCGGGGCCTGCGAGAAACGCTGGATCGTCAACCGCATCGTCGACCCCGCGCAGGAGGCCGCGATCATTGCGCTTTTGGAGGAACGGGGGCAGAGCTACGTTCGCATCCCCTTCGATCTGGAGGCCTACGGGCGCATCGGGTGGGATCTGCACAGCTTCCCGGACGAGGCGTTCTTCCTGCGCGGGCGTTACGGGCAGATGAGCAGCTATGACCAGCTGCGCGCGCAGGCCCATGTCCGCCGCTTCAAGAACAATTACGTGATCAACAACAACGGCGCGCGCAACGCGGCGCTGCGCGACGGCAAGGGCCGCGCGAAATGGGTGCTGCCCTGGGACGGCAACTGTTTCCTGACCGCGCAGGCCTGGTCCGAGATCGTCACGGCAGTGCGCGCGCGACCCTACATGAAGTATTTCACCGTTCCCATGGCGCGGGCCACCGACAACCAGGCGCTTCTCGATCCCGATTACAGGCCCGAACCGGATTCCGAGCCGCAGATGCTGTTCCGCTCCGACAGTGGCGAGGAATTCGACGAGGCACATTACTACGGGCGACGGCCCAAGGTGGAGCTGTTCTACCGGCTCGGCATTCCCGGGACGTGGGACCGCTTCTACGACGATGTCTGGGATCTACCGCGCCCCGATCTGTCCGAGGATGCCGGGTCGGCGGGGCTGGCAGGCTGGGTCGCGCGGCTGTTTTCCGGGCAGGGGCAGCTCGAGTCCGAGGCCAAATCGGCGATGCGCGCCCGCGGTGAGGCGCGGATCGCGGCCGTTACCGAGATGCTGGACCGCCTCGATGTCGCGGCGATGAAGCTGACCTACCGGCCGGAAAACCTTGTCAGCTACGACGAGGACGCCGTCGCGGCACTGGCCAATGCTGTCGAGGGTACGCCCGAGCGGCAACTGAAAACGCGCCTTGTGCTGGAGGCCGATCTGGCGCTTCAGCGCGGGCCCTATTCCGTCGTGGACAAGACAGACCTGCCGCCGAGTGGAGATCGACACGACTACTACCACCCGGCGCCCTACTGGTGGCCCAACCCGGCGACCTCGAACGGCTATCCTTTCGTCTTCCGCGATGGCGAGCGGGTTCCGGGCACGCGGCTTTATGAACCCGAAAGCGCCCGCTACGACCGCACGCGCCTTCAGTTCATGTTCGACGACACCACCACGCTTGCGCTGGCGTGGCTGGCCACCGGGCAGGGCGCCTATATCAACCATGCCGCCGACCTCGTTCGGCGCTGGTTCCTCGACCCCGAAACATGCATGGCCCCGCATCTGACCTATGCGCAGGTCCGCGGACGCTGGCCGGGCGACACTGGGGCGAACTGGGGCCTCATCGAGATGAAGGACCTCTACTATTTCCTCGATGCCGTCCGGCTGGTCGAGCGCGCCGGCGCGCTGTCGGAGGAGGAGAAGGAGGGGTTCCGCGCATGGCTACGCGAGTATCTCGGCTGGCTGCAGACCAGCGAGCAGGGCGTCGCCGAGCGCGCGACGCGGAACAATCACGGGACGTGCTACGATCTGCAGACTGCGTCCATCGCGGCTTTTCTGGGCGATGCGGAATTGCTCGAGCGGACCTTCCTGACGAGCCGCGAGCGCATTCTGGAGCAGTTCACCGCCGACGGGCAGCAGCCGCACGAGATGACGCGCACGCAGACGGCGCATTACTGCTGCTTCAACCTGCAATGCTGGGTGAACCTCGCGACATTGGCGGCGGCGTGTGGGCATGACCTGTGGTCCTTCGAAGGGCCGGACGGGCGCGGCATGGCCCGCGCCTTCGGCTGGCTGTTGCCGCATATGGCGATGGAGACGTGGCCCTATGAGCAAATCGAACCCTTCGATCGGGGCCGGTTCCTGCCACTCTTCTTCACCGCCTGCGACGCTGCCGGGGCGGCCGGATCGCGGTTCCTCGATCCGTCGGCCTGCGACCCGCTCTATTTCCCCCATGACGGCGTGAAACCCTACTGGATGCTCGGCCGAAGCCCACGGCGCCGGTCCCCCGGGGGCGCATGGGGCGAGGTGGCGCGGAGCGTCGCTGCGCTCGCGCCATCGGTCCTCGACTGGTTCGAGGGTGCCGAGGCGCCTCTCGACGCCGCCGATTTGGAGGCGCGTCTCTGGGGCGGGTTCTCGGACAGCGCGCTGAAGGGCCTGCACCGCATCCGGTCGTCGACGGACGCTGGCCCGGAGCAACAGGCCGCCGCGACACGGGCGCTCGCGAAATGGGCGTTCTGCCATGGCGCGCACGGTGAAGCGCTGGTGCTTGCCGATGCGATAGGGCCCGTCTCGGCCACCGATCGCAGGGAGCATCAGCTCCTGCGCGCCGCCTGCCTCGCCGCAACGGGAGAGACCGGAGAGGCAGAGCGCATCCTCCGCGACCGTCTGGAGGTGCATCCCTACGACCCGGATTTCTGCCTGCTGATGGCAAACCTCGCGTCGGCCAGCCCTGGCGCGGATGACGGCTGGACCGAATGGCTGAACCGCCTCTACCGTCGCGCGGGTCTCGACGGTCTGCTCGCAGGCGCGGACGGATCGGTCGGCTGGAGCTGGCCGGGAGCAACGGACACCGAAGGCGCCGGCGGATCCGCTGATGATGAGGCACCGCGCGTCACGATCATGCTGACACCGCCCCCCGGCTCGGCCTGCCCAGAGACCACGCTGGCCTCCGCCCAGTCGCAGAGCTGGCGCAATCTCGAAATCCTCGTCGTGGACCGTTCGGGCGACACCGCCATTTCTGCCAATCTGGCTGCGCGCGCGGAGGCGGATCTGAGGATCAGCGTCCTGAGCTGCACGGTCGATACTCCGGAACATACTGCGCGCAACATGGCGCTGGAGCGGGCGACAGGCGCGGTGGTCACGCGGGTCGCACAGGGTGAATGCGCCCATCCCATGAAGATCGCGCTTCAGGTCGAGGCGCTTGCGGCGGCGGGGGGAGAGACAGGTGTGGAGGCCACGCTCGCGCGCCATGTGCGCATGACGCCGGAGGGGGAGGTGCTGGTCGGCTGGTCCACCGGGCCGGAGCTGTTGCAGGACAATCCCGCCAGCCTGATGATCGCGACCGACACGCTCAGAGCCTGTGGCGGATGGGACGCCCTGGCGGGGGAGCCCGATCCGCTTCTGGTCTGGCGGCTGCAGAACTCGGGTCAGATGGCGGAGCTGCGCGTGGTCTGCCCCGATGTGCCCCTTTCGCTGAGCATCGCGGAGGTACAAAGGGCCGCACCGTCCTGCATGATGCACGGGCACGGCGCGGCAAGGGACGCCGAAATCATGCTCCGGCATGGTGCAAGGTCCGCCTTGCGCATGCCGGAAGCCGAGCTCGCTCCGGGGCCCGACGCCGAGGCGGTGCTTGCCGCGCTGCCGTCCCTGTCGCCGGACGATGGGATAGACACCGTGTATGTCGGCGATTTCGCGGCCGGAGCTGCCGGGCTCGACCATATCCTCGCCATGATCGAAGCCCAGAGCCTCGGGGCCGCGCGGATAGGACTGTTCCACTGGCCGGACTATGCGTCTGACTGGCAGTCCAAGCCGGACGG
>Ga0209947_1000180_pt1 | contig 37866 bp, 35 predicted proteins | sample SalPonR2_B_D2_MG_FD_185706 | JGI IMG/M metagenome (GOLD analysis project Ga0209947, IMG submission 185706) | Salt pond soil microbial communities from South San Francisco under conditions of wetland restoration - Salt Pond MetaG R2_B_D2_MG... ...
CCGGATCGGCGCGGCCTGTCTCAGGCCTTCGGCGGGCTCGCCGCGGTTGCGGTTCCGCCCGCACGTCCGCCCCAGCGGTTCAGCGCGAGCATCAGCAGGATCAGCGCCGCGCCCGCGATCTCGACGGTGATGTCCGGCCAGAACACCGCTATGACACCAGGAACGATCAGGATCCGTTGCCAGAGCGGCATGGGCCGCCACAAGAACCCCTCGAGCGCCACGGCGAAGCCGGTAAGCGCCACGATCGCGATGGCGCCGTTCCAGATCACCACCGGCAGCGGACCGCCGAGGATGATCGCGTCGTTGAACACCATGAAGAGCGGAATGAGGTAGAGGCCCTTGGCGTATTTCCACGCCTGAACGCTGGTCTCCATCGGTTTCGACCCCGCGATGGCCGCCCCCGCGAAGCCCGCCAACGCCACGGGGGGCGTGACGTTGCTGTCCTGCGAATACCAGAACACCACCAGATGGGCGATCAGGATGGGCAGGCCGAACTCCTGCGTGAGGGCCGGACCCACGAGGATGATCAGCACGATGTAGGCCGCTGTCACCGGAAGCCCCATGCCGAGGATCAGGCTCGCGATCACCACCAGCAGCAGCGCCAGAACCAGATTGCCGCCCGAAAACGCGATCATCATGGCCGAGAACTTGAGGCCCAGACCGGTCAACCCGACCACGCCCACGATGATGCCGGCCACCGCGCAGGCCATGGAGACGGCGACCGCGTTGCGCGCGCCCAGCTCCAGCGCGTCAAGCGTCAGCGCGATCCCCCGGCGGCAGAGCGCGACGAAGTCCGAGGCCGTCGGCCGGTCCCCGAAGAAATCCCAGAGCGCTCGGGCCACCGCGGCGGCGACGATCGACAGGATCGCGTAGAACCCTACCCGCATGGGCGAGTAGCCCGCGACCAGCAGCGCCACCAGCGCCACCAGCGGCAGCAGGAAGTGCCATCCTTCGGCCAGCACCGAGCGGACGCTGGGCAATTCGTCCGCGCCCAGGCCGGTCATGCCCTGCTTGACCGCCGCAATGTGGACCAGCAGGTAGACGACCCCGAAATAGAGCACGGCGGGAAAGATCGAGACGAGCACGATATCGACGTAAGGCACCCGCGTGAACTCGGACATCAGGAACGCGCCCGCGCCCATCAGTGGCGGCATGATCTGGCCGCCTGTCGAGGCCGCGGCCTCGATGCCGCCGGCCTGCGCGGGGCGGTAGCCCAGCCGTTTCATCAGGGGGATGGTGAAGGCGCCCGTGGTGACCACGTTGGCGATGGCGCTGCCGCTGATCGACCCCATGCCCGCAGACGCGATCACGGCGGCCTTGGCCGGGCCGCCGCGCTGCCGCCCGGTAGCGGCATAGGCGAGGTCGATGAAGAACTTGCCCGCACCCGTCACCTCGAGGAAGGCACCGAAGAGGACGAAGACGAAGATGAAGGTCGCGGCGACGCCCAGCGGGATGCCGAAGATGCCTTCGGCCCCCAGCGTCATCTGGCTTGCCACCCGGTCGATGGAATAGCCGCGGTGGTTCAGGATGCCGGGCATCGAGTCGGCGAGAAAAGGCAGCTCCCCCCGGCTCCCGGCGAAGGCGTAGAGCAGGAAGACCGCGCCGATGATGGTCATGCCAAGGCCCACGGCGCGGCGCGCGGCCTCGAGCACGACCAGCGTCGTCAGGATGCCCACGGCCACGTCGATGTCGCGCGGGAAGATCTGGTTCGCGATGGTGTCGATATTGACCGGCAGCCATGCCCCCACCAGCACCCCGCAGGCGATCAGGGTGCCGTCGATGACCCATCCCAGAACGCCGCGCGGTCGGGACCGGCCCCAGACGGGATAGATCAGGAAACAAAGGACGAGGACGAATCCGAGGTGAATGGGTCGCTGGTAGAACAGGCCCAGCGGCTGCACGCCCGCCGCGTAAAGCTGGAACAGCGACAGCGCGATGCCGATCACTGCGATCGCGCGCAGCACGAGCATGGGTTGTGGCGGCTCTTTTTGCGGGACCTCGGTATCGACGACCATCAGTTATCGTGCCCCGTCAATTCGATGCGAACGCGCTGGCGCGCCGCGGCTTGCGACAGCGACACCACGGTGTCCCCGACCCTGAGCCGGTGATCCACCGGTGCCCCACCCGGCCGCAGAACATAGGCGTTGCCGGGCACGGGTTCGTCGATGTCGAGGATCCAGTATCCGCCCGCCCCGTCCGACACCTGCCGCCCGCGGCCCGGAATATGCCCCAGACCGGCCGCGAAATCAGGCTGACGCGAGCGCACGAGCACCATGCGGCCGTCCCGGTTCTCGTAGCAATCCGTGACCGGAAAGCCCTCGACCGAGTGGTTCCACAGCACGCACCAGCCCGCCCCTTCGGAAACGGGCAGGCGTGCGATCTCCGTGCCGTCCTCGGCAGTGGCGACAAGCTCATGGGCCGCGGCGGCGCTGAAGGCGGAGAAAAGGAGGAGGGCCGACAGCCCCCCTCCGATCCATGGGTTCAACTGTCCGGTCTCACTCGCGCAGGCGATCCGGGATCTCGGCGCCGATCTCCTCGTAGTAGCGGATCGCGCCGGGATGCAGCGGAACCGGCGTCGCGGAGAGCGCGAACTCGACCGTGGTCTGGTTCGCCGCCGGGTGCACCGCGCGCAGGTCGGCGATGTTCTCGTACATCGCGCGAGTGATCTCGTAGGCGAGATCGTCCGTCATTTCCGAGGACACTGCCAGCACGTTCGGGATACCGATAACGGTGGTGTCCGGCACGCCTTCGTAGATGTCTCCGGCCAGCGTCGTGCGGGCGAAGATCGGAACCTCCTGCTGGGCCGCCGAGATCTGGTCGTCGGTCAGTTCGATGACGTGGATGCTGTGGGTCGTGGCGAGGTTCAGGATCGACGAGGTCGGCGCGCCGACCGACCAGAAGCCCGCGTCGATATCGCCGTTGGCCAGCGCGTCGGCCGTCTCGTTGAAATTCAGACGCTGTTCATCGATGTCGTCATAGGTGATCCCGTTGGCGTTGAGGATCTCTTGCGCGTTGACCTCGGTGCCAGAACCGGGGGCCCCGACCGACACGCGCTTGCCCACGAGGTCGTCGAGCGAATCGATGCCCGAGCCCTCGAGCGCCACGATCTGCACCATGTTGGCATACATCGAACCGATGGCGCGGATCATCGGCAGTTGCTGGCCTTCGAACCGGCCGGTGCCGGAATAGGCCTGCTGCACCGTGTCGCCGAGCGCGAGCGCAAGATCGGCGTCGCCCGTCGCGATAAGGCCCATGTTCTCGACCGATGCGCCGGTGACCTCGGCGGTCGCCGAATAGCCGTCCACATTGTTGTTGATGACCTCGGCCAAACCGCCGCCCATCGGGTAATAGACCCCGCCGGTGCCGCCGGTGGCGACCGAGAGCTGCTGTTGCGCCACGGCGGGCGCCGCAGTGGCCAGAAGTGCTCCGGCAAGACAAATCTGCATGAACTTCATGACGTTCCTCCCTGAACTTGTTGTATACCCGTTTCTAGAACAGATTGGGTCACTCTCCAACACATCAGTAGGGCCAGGCGCATTGCACGACCTGCCGGGCCACTGTTGCGCGGCTGTCGGCGCGTCTGCCGGCACCGCCGTCGTGTCAGTCGAGCGTGTGTTCCACCTGTCTCTGGAACACGTTCAGGAACGCATTGGCAGGCCGCGTCAAAGGCACGTTGGACAGATGCAGGATGCAAAGCTGCACGGTGCCGAAGTCGAATGGCAGCCTGCGGACCGCACCGCCGACGTCACCGGCGCCGAACACCGTTTCCGGGAAGACGGCGATGCCGCCGGACCTGAGCAGATGCCGCTCGATCTGCCCGGCCGGCAGCGAGGACCGCGCGTGCAGCACGAGCCGATTCCGCCGGAGTGCATGGCTGATCGCGTTTCTCGATCCGGTTCCGTCCGCTGGCAGCAGAACGCGAATGTTTTCCAGCTCCCACAGGCCTTTGGGCCGGATCGGATCCGCCGATCCCGTCCAGCATGAAACAGGGCAGGTATGCGCATACGCCACGTCGACCCCTTGGTCGGTGGCCGGGTTGGTCAGCAGCGCAAGATGGACCTTTCGCTGCTTAAGGCTTTCGATGGTGTCGTCGTGGACGATCTCCACCGAAAGGCCGGGGAAAGCCCGCTCGATTTCGCCGACCGATGCCAGCGGGATGCCGGCGGCGATGTCGGCGCCCATGCTGATGCGAAGTTCGCCGATGTCGCCATCTCGGAGGCTGCCGAGCTGGCGTTGCAGCTCCTTGAACTCCGTCAGGTGTCTGTCGACGACGTCGATAAGCAATTCGCCCGCTGTCGACAGGCGCATGCCGCCCGGAATGCGCTCGAAGACCGGAAATCCCAACTCGGCCTCGAAGGCCTGAACGGCGCGGTTGAGGGCGGAGGGCGAGTTCGCAAGCTCCGCTGCGGCCTTGCGGATCGACCCGGACGTATGGATCAGCTTGATTGCGCTGTACATTTTCAGATGTCGCACGCTGGTCCCCTTTGCGTGGTGCAAAAAATGCACAATGCAGCTGCAGAATGAGCGGCAGACAACACCACGTCAATTCGCTTTGTTAACGCTGCACGCGCAAAAAAACACTGACTACACCTGAGGGGCTCATATGAAAAAACTACTTTTGGCCAGCGCTCTGTCGCTGGTGTCTACGCATGCTGCGACTGCAGAAATCCGCGTCGGCATCCTGCACTCGCTCACCGGTACCATGGCGATCTCCGAAACCACACTGCGCGACGTGATGCTGATGCTCATCGAGCAGCAGAACGCGGCGGGCGGTCTTCTGGGTCAGGAAATCGTCCCGGTGGTCGTCGATCCGGCCTCGGACTGGCCGCTGTTTGCCGAACGTGCGCGGGAACTTCTGACGGTTCACGAGGTGGACGTGATGTTCGGCGCCTGGACCTCCGTGTCGCGCAAGTCGGTTCTGCCGGTCATCGAAGAGCTGAACGGCCTGATGTTCTACCCGGTCCAGTACGAGGGCGAGGAGAGCTCGCGCAACGTGTTCTACACGGGTGCCGCTCCCAACCAGCAGGCGATCCCGGCGGTCGACTATTTCCTCGAGGAACTGGGCGTCGAGACCTTCGCGCTTCTGGGGACCGATTACGTCTACCCGCGCACCACCAACCGCATCCTCGAGCAATACCTGCTCGACGCCGGGGTTCCGCAGGAAAACATCTTCGTGAACTACACGCCCTTCGGTCATTCCGACTGGTCCTCGATCGTGGCGGATGTTCAGGCGCTGGGCGAGGGCGGTCAGCAGGTGGGCGTGATCTCCACCATCAACGGCGACGCCAATATCGGCTTCTACAACGAGCTTGCCGCGCAGGGCATCGAGGCCGACGACATCCCCGTGGTGGCCTTCTCGGTGGGCGAGGAAGAGCTTTCGGGACTGGATACTGGTCCGCTGGTCGGCCATCTGGCCGCGTGGAACTACTTCCAGTCCTCGGATACGCCGGAAAACGAGACTTTCATCGCCTCGTGGCATGAGTTCACCGGCGATGACACCCGCGTGACCAACGACCCGATGGAAGCCCACTACATCGGCTTCAACATGTGGGTGCAGGCCGTCGAAGCCGCCGGCACCACCGACGTCGATGCCGTGCGTGATGCGATGTACGGGCTCGAGGTGCAGAACCTGACCGGCGGAACGGCGGTGATGCTGCCCAACCATCATCTCGCCAAGCCTGTCCTGATCGGCGAGATCGAAGAAGACGGCCAGTTCACCATCATCAGCCAGACCGATCCGGTGCCGGGTGATGCATGGACGGATTTCCTCGCGGAATCGGCGGTTCTTGTGTCGGATTGGCCGGGCCTCGGTTGCGGCATGTACAACACCGAAACCGAGACCTGCGTACAGATCGAGTCGAACTACTGATCTGACGATTGCGGCGGGCCGCGCGCGTTGCGCGGTCCGTCAACACGACCTACGGGCAGGCAGGAACATGTCAGCAAAACCCTTTCTCGCCGCTTTCGTGGCGCTTTGCCTGTTTTTGGCGGCCCCGGCCATCGCGCAAGACGGCCGTCTTCAGGATCTGCTGCAGCAACATGCCGAAGAGATTGCCGACCCGTCCCGTCGCACGGTCGGCGAGACGCTCGATGCGCTGGTGGAGAGCGGGCATCCCGACCTGCCGGGTTTCCTGACGCGCTGGGAAGCGCGCGAGGTATATCGCCGCGATGCCGACGGGCTTTTCGTATATGTCGAGGACGAAGATGCCGACCCGCTTGTCCTGCTGGATATCGAGAGCGGCGAGGCGCTTGGCACGGCGGGATCGCGCGAGGTCACGCAATTGCGGCCCAACGGGGGTGTGCGGCGTGTCATCGGTGGCGCGCTGGTGCAGTTCCAGCTTGCCGCCCCCGACCCGCAGGACCGTTTGACCGCGCTCGAGGCGATCGCCGGCCGTTCGGACGAAAGCCATCTGCCCCTCGTGCAGGCCCGGCTCGACGTCGAGGAGGACCCTGCCGTCCGGGCCCGGCTGGAGGTGCTGTTGCCCAGTCTGGTCATCGCCTTTGCCGAGGATGACGACACGCGCGTCGCCGCCATCCGCACGTTCGAGGGTAATGTGAGCCTCGATGCACGCGCGACGCTGAACCGTCTTCTGACGACCCGCCGTGACGTTGCCGAAACCCTGCCTGACGACGCTAACATCGCCGCCGTGCTGACCTCCGGCAGTGACGCTCTTCCGCGTGAGGACGCCTACGCCATGCTCGTGGACGAGGGGCTCGCCCCGCCTCGCATTTCGCGGGCGGGGCAACGTGACGTGCTCGCGGCGAACATCTCGGACGGGGCGGTGGGCGGCGTCCCTCTCCGGTCCCTTGATACGCACGACGCGCGCGACCGCGCTTATGCCGCCCTCGTGGCCCAGGGTGTGGCCGAGCCGATCCCATCCGAAGACGACGTGACGACCACACTCGAACGCCATGTCTTTTTCGATGCCTATACCGAGCCGTCGCAGACCGTCACGGATGCGGCGCGCGAGACTCTGGACGGGATCGAGACCAGCGTCGGCCTCTTGCGCTTCGTCGATCTGTCCCTCGACGGGCTGTCCCTCGCTTCGATCTATTTCCTGGCGGCGATCGGGCTAGCCATCACCTTCGGCGTCATGGGTGTCATCAACATGGCCCATGGCGAATTCATCATGATCGGCGCCTACACGGGCTACGTCGTGCAGACCGTGATCGCGGATTACACGGTGTCCATCGTCGTGGCGCTTCCGCTGGCTTTCGCCGTGACCTTCGCGCTTGGGGTGCTGATGGAGCGTTCCGTCATCCGCTGGCTCTATCATCGCCCGCTCGAGACACTGCTTGCGACCTTCGGCATCTCGATCGCACTGCAGCAGATCGTGCGCCAGATATTCGGCACGCAGGCGCGGCCCTTCACGCCGCCCGACTGGCTGGCGGGGTCCGTGACGCTCAACGACGTCGTCTCGATCAGCTCGATCCGCATCGCGATCTTTCTTCTCGGCGTGGTCTTCTTCGTGGTGCTTTGGCTGATCCTCAACCGGACCCGGCTGGGGCTGGAGGTGCGCGCCGTTACACAAAACCCGCGCATGGCCGCGTCGATGGGGATAAATCCCGACCGGATCAACATGCTGACCTTCGGCCTCGGCTCCGGCATCGCGGGGATCGCGGGTGTGGCCATCGGGCTCTTCGCACAGGTGACGCCCGACATGGGCGCCAACTACATCGTGCAGAGCTTCATGACGGTCGTCGTCGGCGGGGTGGGCAACATCTTCGGCACGCTGATCGGCGCGGGCATGATCGGTGGCCTGCAGAAGGCGATCGAGTGGCTGAACCCCACCAACACGCTGGCGGCGCAGACCTACATGATCCTGTTCGTGATCCTTTTCATCCAGTTCCGGCCCCGAGGCATCATCGCCCTCAAGGGCCGCGCGGCGGGGGATTGAGCCGATGTCGGTCTTCTCCCGCAACCGCTCCGTTCCGATCTTCATCGGCCTTCTGACCGTCTTCGCGCTGGGAGTGACCATCCTGTCGGAGGCTTACGGCACCGGGGCGCTGTCGGTCAGCTTCACCAAGGTGCTGGGCATGACGCTGTGCCTGTGCCTCGCCGCGCTCGCAATGGATCTTGTCTGGGGCTATTGCGGCATCCTATCGCTGGGCCACTTCGCCTTTTTCGGCCTGGGTGGCTACGTCATCGGCATGTGGCTGATGACGGCCCGGACCGACGCGGTCGTGCGCGCCAACCTCGCCCAGGCCCCGATTCCGCCGACCGAGGCCGAGATCAGTGACGCGACCGCGCTGCAGATCTTCAGCGTCGTGGGGGCCGAGGACTGGCCATGGATGTGGGCGGCCTCGGACAGCCTCTTTCTGACGCTGCTGCTGATCGTAGCCGTGCCTGGCCTTCTGGCGCTGGTCTTCGGCTGGCTCGCGTTCCGTAGCCGCGTCACGGGTGTCTACCTGTCGATCCTGACGCAGGCCATGACGCTGGCCCTGTCGCTCTACCTGTTCCAGAACGACACCGGTCTGCGCGGCAACAACGGCCTCTCGGGATTGCAGAACATTCCCGGAGCAGGGGATATCGGGCAGGATCGCATTTCGATCTGGTTCTTCTGGGCCTCCGCCGTCGCGCTCGGCCTCAGCTATGTCGGCGCGGCGTGGCTGGTGTCGGGGAAGTTCGGCAGCATCATCCGCGGCATCCGCGACGACGAGCAGCGGGTGCGCTTCCTCGGCTACCGGGTCGAGGTCTACAAGCTCTTCGTCTTTACGCTGACCGGTATTCTTTGCGGCATCGCGGGCGCGCTCTACTACCCGCAGGCGGGCATCATCAACCCCGACGAAATCGCGCCGATCGCGTCGATCTACCTTGCCGTCTGGGTCGCCATCGGCGGGCGCGGGCGGCTTTACGGCGCCGTGATCGGTGCGGCGGTGGTCTCGCTCCTGTCGACCTATTTCACCGGGGGCAGGGCGCCCGACATCGACCTTGGCGCTTTCACCATCGAATGGGTCGACTGGTGGCCGGTCCTGCTGGGGCTGGGCTTCGTGATGGTCACGCTTTTCGCGCCCAAGGGGCTTGGCGGGCTGGTCGACTACGTCGTGCGAAAGGCGCCCAAGGAGGATCGCACATGAATTCGCTTCTCGAGGTGCAGGGCATCTCCGTCACCTTCGACGGGTTCCGCGCGATCAACAATCTCAGCTTTCAGATCGGTCTGCCGGAACTGCGGGCCGTGATCGGGCCGAACGGCGCGGGCAAGACCACCTTCATGGACATCGTGACCGGCAAGACCCGCCCCGACAGCGGCACCGTGCGCTGGGGAGAGATGGGCCATTCACTTCTATCGATGTCCGAGGCGCAGATCGCTCAGGCGGGGATTGGCCGGAAATTCCAGCGCCCGACGGTGTTCGAGGATCAATCCGTGCGCGAAAACCTGCGGGTCGCGTTGAAAAAGCCGCGCGGGCCGCTGGCGGCGATCATGGATCGGGTCACCGACGAGGATCGCGCCCGCATCGCCGCGATCGCCGCCGAGATCGGCCTGTCGGATCATCTGGAGATGCAGGCGGGCATCCTGAGCCACGGTCAGAAGCAATGGCTGGAGATCGGGATGCTGCTGGCGCAGGATCCGAGGCTGCTTCTGGTCGACGAGCCGGCGGCGGGCATGACATCCGAGGAACGCGCGCACACCACGGCGCTTCTGAAGCGTCTGGCCGAAAGCCATGCGGTCGTCGTCGTCGAGCACGACATGGAATTCGTCCGCCGCCTCGATTGCCGGGTGACGGTCCTGCACGAGGGCTCGGTCCTGGCCGAGGGGACGCTCGATCACGTGATGGCCGATCAGCGTGTCATCGAAGTCTATCTGGGGCGCTGAGCATGCTGGAGACCCGCGACCTCACGCTTCACTACGGCGGCAGCCGGATCCTCAACGGCATCTCGATCACGGCGTCGGTCGGCGAAGTCACCTGCATCATGGGCACCAACGGCGTCGGCAAGACCTCGTTGATGAAAGCGATCTCCGGCACCCATGCCTATTCGGGGGGCGATCTGATCCTGGATGGCCAGAGCCTGCCGAGACTGCCGGCGCACAAACTGGCCCGCATGGGGGTCGGATACGTGCCGCAGGGGCGGATGATCTTTCCGCTGCTGACCGTGCGCGAGAACCTCGAGACGGGGCTGGCCTGCCTGCCCCGGGCCGAGCGTCAGGTGCCAGAGCGGATCTACGAGATGTTCCCGGTCCTGAAGGAGATGGAACACCGGCGCGGGGGCGACCTGTCCGGAGGGCAGCAGCAGCAGCTCGCGATCGGGCGCGCCCTTGTCACGCGTCCACGCCTCTTGCTGATGGATGAGCCGACAGAGGGTATTCAACCCAATATCATCAAGCTGATCGGTGACGTGATCCGCCGCCTGCGACGTGACGGGGACATGGCCATCGTTCTGGTCGAGCAGTATTTCGACTTCGCCTTCGAGCTTGCGGACATGTTTTATGTCCTGAACCGGGGGCAGTCGATCTTTTCGGCCAGAAAGGAAGAAACGACTGCTGAAGAGGTGCAGGCCTCGTTCCGGATGTGATCGGGCGAGGCGCGCCGAACAATCAACCGGCAGGCTGCCCGCTTCGTGCAGCGCCGTGCCCCCGGCTTTCCCGGCCGGTGCCCGTCAAAACGACTTCTGCAGTAACTGCGCGCCTTGTCACCGCACCGCGGTCCGTCAGTTCAGCGTGGCGTCGAATTCGATCAGGCTTCTGGCGCCGTCTGTGGTTGGTGCCACGATGATCTTTGCGTTCGCAATGCCCGGACCGGTGAACTCGATGGACTGGTCCAGAAGCTCCCCCGCTTCCTGCGTGACCGGATAGCCGTTCTCGTTCAGCTCATTCTCCCAGTCGGCGAGCAGGGCGTCCACATCGGCCTGGGTCGAGATCGAGAACAACCGGATGCTTGAGCCGACTGAACGGTCGGTGACGACCTCGGCATCGTCGGGGAAGCTCAGCGCATCGGGGATCCAGTCCGGAAACCGTTCGTCCGCATGGACGACGACCGAGGCCGCAACCACGATCGCCGCGGCGAGGGTCAGATCGCGGATCGGCGCGCGCCGGAAGGTCTCGATGATTGCATGGCCGATGACGGCCAGCGAGGGGCGGGGCGGGTGCAGGGTCAAGGTGGTCATTTCTCAATACTTGTCTTCATCGAAGTGTTCGGCAAGCGCGTTTTTTTGCGCCAACGCCGGGGAATTCGCGCTCTGCCGGCTTGCGTCCGGCGGATCGCGAGGCCCGACATAGCCCAAATATCGAGCCGTCTGGCGGCCCTGCATCAGGGACCACAGGCTGTGGCCCGGCTTTGAGGCAAGGTCCGTCGCCCGCGGTGGTGCGCCGCCGGAATCTATGCCTCGCCGAATGGTGATCTCTTCATCGTCTGTCTCCTCGTTCAGAAAACAGGCTCACCTCAAACCGAGGACTTTACCGGGAGCGGGTCATGTAGAGAGGACATTTCCCTCGCATGGGGCACTCCGGGGGCATTCCGGAGCCCGTGAGCGGCACCCGGTGGATGGTGCGCATGATACGGTTGGACTGGCTGGGGTGGTAGGATTCGAACCTACGGTACACGGTACCAAAAACCGCTGCCTTACCGCTTGGCTACACCCCAACCGTGCCGCGCTAGCTACTCAATCCGTCACGGGGGGATCAAGCCCCGGCAAGCGTTTTTCGCAAGGGCGTGCGCGCTATTCCTGCGGGGCCTCGCGGCGCAGCAGATCGTCGTCGGGGAGGGCCTCGCGTTCGACTTCGATCATCGTCTCGAGCGCGGTTTGTTCTTCCGCTCCGATGTGCTGCGCTTCGACCCGAGTCTCGGGCGGGGTCGGCGTCACAGGTCGGGCGGGGGCCGCGGCTGAGGTCGTCGTCGGTGTCTGCGGTCCGACAAGTCGGTATGTCGGTTCCGGCATGCCGATGCCCGCCTCTTCGAGCCGCGCCTTCACCACGCGGATCGCTTCGCCCTTGGCCATGCCGATCGATGTGTGATGCTGCATGATCCATGCTGCCGCGGTCAGGTCGATCGTGGAGGCGCCGAGGCCTTCCACCCAGACGGCCGGTGCCGGGGTCTCCAGCACGAACGGCAATTCGGTCAGCGCGCTCAGGACGATTTCCTGCGCTTTCGCGATGTCGGCCTCCGGGTCGATGCCGAGCGCGAAGGTGAAGCGGCGTTCGTCGTTGCGGGTATAGTTTATGATCTTTGCCTTGAAGACCGTCGCGTTGGGAAGCCGGACATGGTTGCCGTCGAGGCTGAGCAGGATGGTGGCGCGGCTGGTCAGGCGGATCACGTGGCCCAATTCGCCCTCGATCTCCACCAGGTCCTTGGGGCGGAACGGCTGGCGGATCGACAGCATGATCGAGGCGATGAAGTTCTCCACCGTGTCGCGGACGGCGAAGCCTATGGCCAGGCCGATGATGCCCGCTGCGCCCAGGATCGTGCCCATGAGCGCCGTCAGGTTCAGTAGGTCGAGCGCCAGAACGACGCCGAGGATGATGAAGCCGAGGCGCAGGATCTGGCGGTAGATGTCTGCGATAAAGGCGTTTGGCGCGATGCGCTCCCACGGCCATTTCCGGCTGGCGATGAAGAACCCGGCGACGGCGACCAGCGCGCCCGCGCCGGCGGCCACGAGGATCAGGGGCAGCACCGCCGCGATCTGCGCGATCCGTCCCTCGATCCGCTGGACGGCCGGGTCGAGCCGTTCGCGGAGGTCGGTGCTTTCGACAACCTCGTTCTCGATGGCCACCACGCCTTCGACGCGCGCCACAAGATCGGCAAGCGCAGTGATCTGGGCCGGATCTATCACGGTGCCGCGCAGGGTCACGATGCCGTCGGCCACGGAGACGGTCACATCCGTGTATCCGTCGAGCTGGCGGATGATTTCGCGGATGCGCCCCGCGATCGCGGCGTCCTGGTCGGCATCGGACTCCACGGCGATGGTGCCGTCCGGCTGGCCGTTTCCGGTCTGCGCCGCGGCTGGCACGCTGAGAATTGCGGCGCAGAGAAAGAGGCTGAGAAGAAGACGCATGACGGCTGCCGTTGCCCGTTGAGAAATCCGGTGCAAGCCTAGGCCGCTTTGTCCTGTCCCGGAAGGGGCGGCTGTCAGACCCGGATCGGGTTGTCCTTCGCCAGCTTGTCGAAAGCCATCAGGCTTTCGATCAGCGACGGCATCTGATCGAGCGGGATCATGTTGGGCCCGTCCGAGGGCGCGGTGTCTGGCGCCTCGTGGGTCTCGATGAACACGGCGCCAATCCCGAGCGAGACGGCGGCGCGCGCCATGACCGGGGCGAATTCGCGTTGGCCGCCGGAGGCGCTACCTTGTCCACCGGGCTGCTGCACCGAATGGGTGGCGTCCATGACGACCGGGTAGCCGGTCTTCATCATCTCGGGCAGGGCGCGCATGTCGGTCACGAGCGTGTTGTAGCCGAAGCTGACGCCGCGCTCGGTCAGGAGGATGCGTTCGTTGCCGGTGGAGGCGACCTTGGCGGCGACATTGGCCATGTCCCAAGGGGCGAGGAACTGGCCCTTCTTGACGTTGATCGCCGCGCCGGTTTCGCCTGCGGTCAGCAACAGGTCCGTCTGGCGGCACAGGAAGGCGGGGATCTGGAGGATGTCGCAGGCCTCGGCCGCTGGCGCGCAATGGTCGGGCGCGTGCACATCGGTCAGCACCGGGCAGCCGACGCGGGCGCGGACCTCGGCCAGAATCGCAAGCCCCGCGTCCATGCCGACGCCGCGTCGGCCCGACAGGCTGGTGCGGTTGGCCTTGTCGTAGCTTGCCTTGAAGACGTAGGCGGCGCCGGCCGCGGCGCAGGCATCGGCCATGCGCCGGGCGATCATCAGAGCGTGGTCGAGCGATTCCAGTTGGCATGGCCCGGCGATCACGGTCAGCGGCCTGTCATTGCCGACCGTGACAGGCCCGATCTCGACCACTTTCATATGTCGTTTCTTGTCCAATCCGGTCCTCTGCCTGCCTCAGGAACTGACCTGTTCGCGCAGGATCGATACCGTCATCGAGATCAGAAGGTAAATGCCCGAAAAGACGAGGAAGGCCAGAAGCGTGTTTTCGAAGGCCCGCGGATAGGCCGGCGCGTCGGGCGCGATGGGAAAGACGCCGACCGAGAGGTAAAGCGACTGGCGATTGGCCTCGATCCGGGCGCCTTCCATCTGCTGCAGCGCCTGCGCCAGCATCATCTGCCGTGTCTCGAGGTCGGCCTGCGCGATGATGAGTTCCGACTGGATGCGCGCCAGCGAGACCTCGCCCGTGCCGGTTTCGGTGAGGCTGGAGCGCAGATCGTCGATCAGCTCTTCGAGGCGGGCGATGTTTCTTTCGGCAACCTCCACGCGGGATTCGTTGGGTCGCGACACCGACAGCAACTCGTCGAGGCGCAGCCGCTCTTCCTGCAACTGCAGCTCGAAATTCTGAATCTGGCCGAACACGGTCGAGACCTCCGCCTCGGTCGATAGAACGCCGCGTTGTTCCTGCAGGGTGAGGACCCGTTCCTGCGCTTCCAGCGCGCGGCTCTCGGCATCCTCGAAACTTTCGCGTGCGCCGGCCATCTGGTCTTCGCGCAGCCTCTGGCTCATCCGGTCGACGCGTTCCTCGGCATAGCCGATCAGCGCCTGGGAATAGGCCTGGCTGACCTCCGGGTCGGCCGCGATCACTTCCATGCGGATCAGCCCCTCGGTCGGGTCGTAACCGATCTGCAGGTGACGCAGATAGGTGTCATACGCGTCTTCGTCCGTCGCATCGGGCGCGATCCGGTTCAGCGGGTCTATCGTCTCCTGTGAGAAATGTTCTCTGAAGCCGAGTTCCTCCTCGAGGCGGAGCATCGCCTCGCGGCTTTCCAGATAGGCCTGGACGGTGATGCTTTCCTGCACTGTCGCAAAGCCCGATCCGCCCAGCAGGCCGCCAAGCCCGCCGCCCGCGCCACCGGCGCCGCTTTCGGCCTTCTGGATGATGAACTCGGTATGCGTCGCGTACATCGGTGTCGCAACGCGGTAGTAGTAATACGCGACCAGCAGCGTGGGCAGCAGAACGAAGAAGCTCAGCCGCGTGGCCAGCAGGATGAGCCTCTTGCGGCGGCGGCTCGCGATGTCGCGCTGGACCTTCATGATCTCGGCGGCGCGTTCATCGGCGCTGATCGGTTGCGGCACACCGGCCGGCTGCGGCACGGAGGGCTGTGTCTGCCGGGCATTGGGCGCAACCGCCTGACCGGTCGATTGCGGTTGCGTGCCGCCGGGTGCGGCAGCGGGCTGAGTGCCGCTGTCGATCACGAGTTCCAGCTTGCCGCCGCGGGCGAACGGATCGATCCCGCGATGCCGCAGGAGCCGGACCGCGTCGAAATCCGAGCTGGGCGCAAGCCCGTGTTTCTGGGCGATGCGCCGGGCCATGCGCAATTGCCGCCCGGTCAGGCCCTCGGCGCGAATGGCGGCAAGCTCCTGTTCGGCGGTCGGCATGCCGCCTGTGGCGCGCGCTTCGGGCGGTGGGGTTTCGGCGGCGGGCGTGTCTTCGGGCTGTGGAGATGCCTCGCGTTCCGCGCGTTCCGCCTCGAGCCGGTCATGGGCGGCCGACCCGGGAAAGGGCGTGCCCCCGAAGCCGTCCTCGGTGGGTTGAGGTGCTGCGGCCTTCGCAGCTGCGGGGCTGTGGCCCACCACGTCCGCCGTGGCCGTGGACATGTCGTCCGACTGCGCCGCGCCGGCCCCCTCAGGCCCGGTCGCTGACGCACCGCCCGTCTTGCGGATGCGGAACTTCCTAGCCTTGGGTTTCGTAGTCATAAATCTGCTTTGCCTCTTCGAGCGTATCGAATTCGTGAAGCCGTCCGTCCCGGAGCACGGCGGCCTTGCGCGCGAATTTTTCCAATGTCTGCATCTGGTGGGACACGATGACAACTGTCGCGTTGCGGATGCGATCGGCCAGGATGCTGCCAGCGCGGCGGTTGAACTCGGCATCCACCGAGGCCGGCATGCCCTCGTCGATCAGGTAGATGTCGAACTCCAGCGCGAGAAGCAGGGAAAAGTTGAACCGCGCCCGCATCCCCGAGGAATAGGTGCCGATGGGCATGTCGAAATATTCCTCGATCCCGCAGACCCAGCGGCAGAACGCCTCCACGTAATCGGGGTCGAGACCGTAGAGCTGCGCGATGTAGCGGGCGTTTTCCGTGCCGGTGAGCTTGCCGATCACGCCGCCCATGAATCCCAGCGGAAAGGAGATGCGGCAGTTGCGGTAGATGTGCCCCTCGTCCGGCAGTTCGAGACCGGCCATCATGCGGATCAGCGTGGTCTTGCCGGTCCCGTTGGGCGCGAGGATGCCCAGCGAATAGCCAAGCTCTACGGTAAAGGATTCCTTGTCCAGAATCACCTTGCGGCGCTCTCCGGTCCAGAACGATTTCGATACCTCGGCGAATTCCAGCATGCCCGCCTTCTGCCCTTCGTTTTCGCGCCACCACGCCCGGCCACACCAGGAGGCGCGCCGTGCCACCGGTCTGACGCCGGCTTCGGCCATGGCCGCGATACATCCCCATTGGGGCTGTTTTATGGTCTCAACGGTTAAATGGGTATGTTTATTTTGCCGATCCGAACGCGGCCGGCCCCGCGCGTGCGGAACTCCGCCGCGCGGGGCGGTGTCTATCGGCGGATCGCGGGATCGGCCGTGGGGTCTGCCGGGCCGCGCCGATCCGCGCGGCCCCCGGGTTCAGGCCATCGCCGACCAGGCAAGGCCCGCCGCGAAGGCGCCGATCAGCGCGAAGGCGATATAGGCCCCGAAGACCCGCGGCTTGACCAGCGCCCAGACCGCCACGGCGGCGGGGATGGAGCTGACGCCCCCCGCGATCACGAAGGCCATCGCGGCGCCGGGGTTCATGCCCTGTCCGATCAGGCCTTCCAGCAGCGGGACCGCCGCGTAGCCGTTCAGGTAGGCCGGAGCGCCCACCAGCGTCGCCAGCAGGACCGGGCCCACGCCATCGCCGCCGATGACGGTCGCGACGAACTCGGCCGGGACATAGGCGATCAGGAGCGCCTGCAGCAGGTAGGCCAGCAGCAACCACTTGCCGAGGAACACAAGGTTCGACCAGCCGCTGTCACGGAAGATGCGAAGGCGCTCGGACTCTTTCCAGAATTGCCAGTCGAGGCTGAGCTTCTTGGCGCCGCAGCAGCCGCCGGTGCGGATTTGCGCCTTGAGCGGGTCGGCGAAGACGGGTGTGGCCGCCATCAGCTTGACCGTGTAGCCGCCCGCGACCCCGAGAAGGACCGCGGCCACCGTCTTGGCCACCGCGAAGTCGAAGCCGAGCCCGCCCGCGGTGATCGCGAACATCGCGGGGTCCATCAGCGGCGAGGACAGCCAGAAGGCCATGACCGCCGAAAGCGGCGCGCCGGCGGCCAGAAGGGCGGCGACGAAGGGGATTACCTGGCACGAGCAGAAGGGCGAGAGCCCGCCCACCAGCGCCCCGATCAGGATCATTCGCGTCTCGCGGCCCTGGAAGGCACCGTCCAGGAGACGCTCGGACCCGCTGGCCTTCATGCCGGCGATGGCCACGACGGCGAAGAGGATATAGGGAAGGGTGCCCCAGAAGCTCTCGAGCATTTCCTCGATGGTGGGCACGACAGCGGGCGTGTCGAAGACCGCGACCGTCAGCAGGATCAGCACACCGGTCAGTGCCACCTTGTCGACGCGGTGCCATGCCGTGGTGATGGAACGCGGGTTCTGTGTCAGGTCAGCCATCGGCGGTGTCCCTTGGATGTGGCGCCGCGCCAAGATCGGCGCAGCATTCGGAAATCAGGAAGTCGGAAAGCGCCTCGACCTCGGAGATCACGACCGAGCAGAGGATGCGCCGTCCGTCGCGGCGTTGCTCGACCAGACCGGCCGAGACGAGGTGTTTGACATGGTGCGTCAGGACCGAGCCGGTGATGCCCACCTCCTCGCCCAGCGCGCCGATCGGCAAGCCGGAGGGGCCCGCGCGCACGAGGCGGTGGAGGATCGACAGGCGCGCCTCCGAGCCCAACGCGGCAAAGGCCGTCGCGGCACGGGTAACCTGGGGAATCGGGGTAGGTGACTGTTCCATGTTTCTACGTTTATAGAAATATAGAATTGGTGTCCAGACCGTTTCTTCCGCCGCGCGGGGCGCTAGGCTGGGCCTCATGGGATACGACACGCTCGCCAGGGATATCGCCGCATGCCGCCTTTGCGCGGACCGGTTCGCCGGGACCGCCACGGGCCATGCGCCCAACCCGGTGGTCTGGTTCCGCCCGGGCGCGCGGGTGCTCATCGCCAGTCAGGCGCCGGGGATGCGGGTGCACAAGGCCAACAGGCCCTTCTGGGATGCCTCGGGCAAGCGGCTGCGCGACTGGATGGGTGTGGACGAGGCCACGTTCTACGACCGCGAAAGGGTGGCGATCCTGCCCATGGCCTTCTGCTTTCCCGGCTATGACGCGTCCGGATCGGACCTGCCGCCGCCGCGCATCTGCGCGGCCACATGGCGGGAGCGCGCGATGGCCCATCTGCCGGATCTACGGCTGACGCTGCTGATTGGCGCCTATGCGCAGGGCTGGCATCTCGGCGGGCGGCAGAGCGTCACGGCGCGCGTGGCGGGCTGGCGCGACCATGCGCCCGCCGTCTTCCCCTTGCCGCATCCGTCATGGCGCAATACCGCGTGGCTCAAGCGAAACCCGTGGTTCGAGGCCGAGCTTCTGCCGGTCCTGCGCGCCCGCGTGAGGGAGGTTCTGGCGTGACGACACCGCTCGACGACGTGTTCGCGGCCATGCAGGCCGATGGAACGGAGGCCGCGCGCCTGCGCTGGTTCGACCGGCTGGCGGCCTCCGAGCTGTTCCTGCTGCTCGAGGCGGAGGGCGAAGGTGATCGCATCCGTCCGCGCGTCTTCGAGGTGGAGGACGGTGCCTTCGTCTGCGTCTTCGACCGGGAGGAGCGGCTGTCGGGCTTCGCGGGGGAGGTCGCGCCCTACGCGTCGCTGTCGGGGCGCGCTCTGGCGGGCATGCTCGCGGGGCAGGGTCTCGGGCTGGCCGTCAACCTCGGCACCGGGTCCGAGATGCTGCTGGACGAGGCAGCGGTAGCGTGGCTTGCGCAGATGCTGGCGACGCGGCCCGACGAGGTGGAGGAGGCCCCCTCGGAGATCGCGGCACCCGGCGCGCTGCCGGAGGCGCTGCTGACGGCGCTCGACGCGCGGCTGGCCTCGGCGGCGGGGCTGGCCCGTCGCGCCGCGCTGGTCGCCGTTGGTTACGCCGGTGGGGGTCAAGGGCACCTGCTGGCCTTCATCGATGCCGTGCCCGGCGCGGAGCCGTCGCTGGCGCGGCTGGTGGGCGAGGCTCTGAGCTTTTCGGGGCTGGAGGCGGGCACGCTCGATGTCGGGTTCTTCCGCGCGCACGATCCCGTGGCGCCTCGGCTCGTGCGCGCGGGGCTGATGTTCGACCTGCCCGATCTGCAGGACCCGCAAGCTGGAGGCCCGGTCGCGCCCGGCATGGACCCCGACAGGCCGCCGCGCCTGCGCTGAAGGGACGAAAAGGAGCGGCCTCAGTAGCCCGCGTCGCGGTCCACGAGATGCAGGAACGGCTCCCCGGCCTCGCCGCGCCGGATGTTCTCGGCGATCACGCGGGCGGCGGAACTCGCCCGGGTTTCCGAGGCGATATGCGGGGTCACGGTGACATGCGGATGGGCCCAGAACGGGTGTTCGGGCGGCAGCGGTTCGGTCCTGAACACGTCGAGCGTGGCATGGCCCACATGCCCGCTGTCGAGCGTCTCGAGCAGTGCGTCGTCATCGATCAGGGGCCCCCGCCCGGGGTTCACGATCACCGCGCCGCGGGGCAGGAGCGACAGGGTGCGCGCGTTCAGCGTGTTTTCCGTGGCCGGGGTGTCGGGCAGCAGCAGCACGACGATCTCGGCTTGCCGCAGCGTGGCGTCGAGGCCCTCGGCGCCGTGCGCCGTCTCCACACCCTCGATGGTCTTGGGCGAGCGCGACCAGCCGAGCACCCGGAAGTTCAGCGCCGAAAGCGCCCTTGCGCAGGCCGCGCCCAGCACGCCGAGCCCCAGAACCGCCACGATCCGGTCGCGGGCCAGCGGCGGGGCCGAGCCCGCGCGCCACACCCCGTCCTGCCCGTGGATATGGGTATCCATGCCGAGATGGTGGCGCAGGACGTGCCCAGTCACCCATTCCACCATGCCTTCGGTCAGCCCGTCATCGACCATGCGCGCCAGCGGCACCTTCAGCGTTGGATTGCCCGTCACGTCCTCGACCCCGGCCCAGAGGTTCAGAACCGCCTTGAGCCGCGTGAAGGGTGTGAAATCGGTCAGTCCGCTGTTGGGCGCGTAGACGATGTAATCGACCTCGGCGGGATCGGCCTCCGTCGTCAGGATCGCGTCCTCCAGCCCGGCGGCATCGAAGGCGGTCCGCAACGGGCCTTCGTATTGCTCCCAGCGTTCGGTTTTCGCGGCGAAGAGGACAACGGGGCGTCTGTCGGTCATGGGCTCGTCCGAATTGGCTTGGGCGCGTCGGGCTAACAAAGCGCGCGGGGCGCGTCCAGTGGCTCAGCGCGGGCGATGCACATGGGCCGACTGGACCAGTCCGAAGGCCACCATCAGCACCAGCATGGCCGAGCCACCGTAGCTGACCAGCGGCAGCGGCACGCCCACCACGGGCGCCAGCCCCATTACCATTGCCATGTTCACCGCGAAGTACAGGAAGAAGGCCGCCGCGATCCCCATCACCAGCAGCGACGCGAAGCGGTCGCGGGCGGCCATCGCGGTGAAGATGCAGAAGGCGAGGATCAGAATATACAGCGCCAGAAGCGACACGGCTCCGACAAAGCCGAATTCCTCGGCCAGCGTGGTGAAGATGAAATCCGTGTGCTTTTCCGGCAGGAAGTTCAGCCGGCTCTGCGTGCCTTCCATGAAGCCGCGTCCTGTCCAGCCCCCGGACCCCAGCGCGATCTGGCTTTGCGTGATGTGATATCCCGCGCCGAGCGGATCTGAGGAGGGATCGAGAAACGTGTCGATGCGCCGGTACTGGTAGTCCTGCAGCACCTGCCACGGCGTCCCGCGCGACGCCAGTACGGCCGCGACCGCGCCGACCCCTGCGCCGATCACGCCGACGAAATAGGCCCAGTGGACGCCCGCGAGAAACATCACCGCGCCCCCGCCCATCAAGAGCAGAAGCGCCGTGCCGAGGTCGGGCTGGCGCAGCGTCAGCAACACCGGCACTGCGATCAGCACAAGCGGCAGGATCACGAAGACCGGGCGCGAGGTCTTGTCGAGATCGAGCCAGTCGTAATAGGCGGCCAGCACCATCACCAGCGTGATCTTCGTCAGCTCCGAGGGTTGCAGGCGCATGAACCCGAGGTCGATCCAGCGCTGGGCGCCCATGCCGACGGCACCGAAGAACTCGACGAAAAGCAGAAGGATGACGGAGATGGCGTAGGCCAGCGCCGAGAGATTGCGCCAGAACCATATCGGCACCATCGCCACCACGACCATCAGCACCAGGCCGAGGCCGAAGCGCTGCATCTGCGGCTCCACCCATGGGGTCATCGATCCGCCCGCGACCGAGAACAGCATCAGGAAGCCGAGGCAGGCAACCGCCACCAGCAACAGGATCAGCGCCCAGTTGAGGTGCAGGATCTTGCGCCAGCCCGTGGGCGTCGAGGCGAGGTTGTACTCGAGAAAGCTCATGTGCGGTCGGATCCCGGTCTGCGCGGACCGCTGGCACGTCCCGACGGCATCGGCGGCTCCGCGAGGATCGGCAGGCGGCGGTGCATCTCCTCGATGTCGCGGCGCTGCGAGACCGGGTAAAGCTCGGGCGGCGGCACGTCACCCACCTGCGCCCTGAGCAGGATGTCGCGCGCGATGGGGGCGGCCACCGCCGCGCCGCCGCCACCATGTTCGACGACCACCGAGACGGCGTAGCGGGGCGCCTCGAACGGCGCGTAGCCCACGTAAAGCGCATGGTCGCGCCGTTCCCATGGCAGGTCTTCGTTGGCGATCACGCCGGCCTCGCGCTCGGCGGTGGTGATGTTGCGCACCTGGCTGGTGCCGGTCTTGCCGGCGACGAGATAGGCCTCGTCCATCACGCGGCTGCCGAAGGCGGTTCCGCGCCGGTCGTTGTTCACCTGCCACATGGCCCGGTGGATGATGCCGAGATGCTCGGCGGGAATGCCCAGATCGGTGGGCGTGCCGGCATTATGGGGCACGCCGTCCACGGAGCGCACCACGCTTGGCTCGATCATGCGCCCTGTGGCCAGCCGCGCCGTCATCACCGCCAGTTGCAGCGGCGAGGTCAGCACGAAGCCCTGCCCGATCGAGGCGTTGAGCGTGTCGCCCACGACCCAGTCCTCGCCGCGATTGCGCCGCTTCCACTGCATGGTGGGCGCGAGGCCCTGCGCGATGCCCGAGAGCGGCAGGTCGTGGCGCACGCCGCATCCAAGGCGCACCGCCATGGCCGAAATCGCCTCGATCCCGACGCGCTGGGCGAGATCGTAGAAATAGACGTCACAACTTTGCGAAATCGCCTCGAGCAGGTCCACGCGCCCGTGCCCCTGCCGCTGCCAGCAATGGAACCGGCGGTCGCCGAGCTCGGTATGGCCGATGCAATTTATCTCTTCGTCGGGGCTGATGACACCGGCCTCGAGGGCTGCCAGCGCCACGATCATCTTGTAGGTGGAACCCGGCGGGTAAAGCCCCTGTGTCGCCTTGTTGGCGAGCGGGCGATAGGGGTCTTCGTTCAGGGCCGTCCACTGGGTCTGGCTGATCCCGCGCACGAAGAGATTCGGATCGAAAGTGGGCGCGGAGGCCAGCGCGAGGACCTCGCCGTCGGCGCAGTCCATCACCACGGCGCCCGCGCTTTGCCCGCTCAGCCGCGCCTCGACGTAGTTCTGCAGCCCAGCATCGATGGTCAGTTGCACGTCCGACCCCGCCACGGCCGCGTCGCGATCGAGCTCGCGCATCTCGCGGCCGGCGGCGTTCACCTCGATGCGCTTGGTTCCGGCGCGGCCGCGCAACTCGGCCTCCATGCGGGCCTCGACATTGTAGCGGCCGACCTGGAAATCGGGGATCTGCAGGACCGGGTCGGTGTCGCCCGTCTGTTCGACATAGTAGTCGGACACCGGACCTACATAGCCCACCACATGCGAGAAATCCGCGCCCAGCGGGTAGACCCGGCTCAGGCCCACCTCGGGGTTCACCCCGGGCAGGGCGGGCGCGTTCACGGCCACCGAGGACAGCTCTGCCCAGCTGAGGCGGTCGGCGACCGTGACCGGAACGAAGGGCGGGCGGCGCATGATCTCGGCGCGGGCACGTTCCAGCGCCGCAAGATCGAGGTTCACGATCCGCGCAAGCTCGGTGAGTGCGGCGTCGACGTCGTCGGTATCCTCGCGCACCAGCGTGATCCGGTAGTTCTGTTCGTTGCCTGCCAGAAGCACGCCGTTGCGGTCGAAGATCAGGCCGCGTTCGGGGGGCAGAAGCCGGACGTTGATGCGGTTCTCTTCGGCCAGCAGCCGGAAGTCGTCCGCGCGTTCCACCTGCAGATAGCGCATCCGCGCGGCCAGTACCGCCGAAGTCCCCACGAAAAGACCGCCCATGACAAGCGCCCGCCGCCCGATCATGCGGTTGCTTTCTTCCAGGTCCTTAGGGCTGCGTTTCACGGGGTCTGTGCCTCGGTCATGGGTCAGAGGGGCTCAAGGTCGGCCGGCCCGAGCTTACGCAAGCCGAACAGATATTTCGAGACCGCAACGACGACCGGATAGATCGCGATGGTCACGATGCCTTGCGTCAGGCTCAGCCCGAGGGAGGGCAGGTCGGCCATCAGCAGCCACAGGATGACCCGCTCTGCCAGAACCATGCCGGCCACCGCGCCGGCGATGGCGCCCCATTCCACCAGAAACGGGAACTCCGTCATCTGAAGGCGGCGTCGGCGCAGGCTTTCGGAGGCAAGGACCGCAAGCGCGGTCCAGAGCCCGGGTGGCCGCTGGAGCAGGAAGTCCGCAAGCAGGAACACGATCACGATGGACAGGAGTGGAACCACCGCCGGTTGCCGCAGCATCCATGCGAAGGTCAGCGCCAGCAGAAGGTCGGGCCCCGGCAGGCCGCTTTCGCCGAGACCAAGCGGCAGCAGCCGGCCGATGATGATGATGCAGCAAAGGACGAGGAAGATCGCCCGGTAGGTCCAGATATGGCTGGAGGACGTGGCCGGGCTCATGGCTGCGCCGCGCTGCTGTTGCCCAGACGCGCTTCTTCAGGCAGGACGCTGTCCTGTGCCGGGCTGTCTTCTGTCCCGGTCTCGTCGGGCAGCGGCCATGGCGGTCCGATCAGGTCGCCGCTGTCGCCCAGCGATGTACCCGGATGGCTGCGCATGACCCGCAGGAACCGAAGGCGGACGAGATCGGCCGCGAGCCGCGCGCGGAGGCGCCCGTCCGTCGTGGCGATCACCTGTCCCACCAGCAGGCCGGGCGGAAACAGCCCGCCATCCCCCGAGGTGATGATGCGGTCGCCCGGGTTCACGTCCTCGCGCGCGTCGATGAAATCGAGGATCGGCGCCTGCGAATTGTCGCCCATCAGGAGCGCCTGTTGCCCCGAGGGCTGGATCGTCACCGGGATGCGGCTGTTGCTGTCGGTCAGAAGCAGCACCCGCGACGTCCTCTCGCCCACGCCCGAGACGCGGCCCACGACGCCCAGCCCGTCCATGGTGGCCCAGCCGTCGAGGATGCCGTCGCGGGCGCCCACGTTGATCAGGACCGAGCGCCGGAAGGGCGAGCCGCTATCGGCGAGCACAAGGCCGGTGACGAAGGTCAGTTCGGGGTCGAGCTGTACCCGGTTGAGGTCCAGAAGCCGCGCGTTTTCCTGTTCCAGCTGCAGGGCCGCCTCGCGCCAGGCGCGCATCTGCTGCAACTCGCGGCGAAGTTCCTGGTTCTGTTCGAACAGGCGCGCGTAGCTCTGGAAATCGTCGAAGATGCGCGCCACGCCCGTGACCGGGGCCATGGCCCATTCCATGTTCGGCACCACCCGATCGACGATCGCCGCACGCATGCGTTCCACGCGCGGGTTGTCGATCCGCCACAGCATGACCAGCGCGAGCAGGCAGATGACCGCGACCGCCACCAGCAATCGCCGGACGGGTCGCGCATAGGCGTCGTCGTAACTGTCCCGTGCCATGGCGCTCCAATGTCAGGGGCGGGTGCGCCCCGCGAACGGAGGATCAGCTTTCGTAGTCGATGGCGTGGCGCAGAAGGTTCTCGTATTCCAGCGCCTTGCCGGTGCCGAGCGCCACGCAATTCAGGCTCTCGTCCGCGACAGAGATGGCGAGCCCGGTCTGCTCGCGCAAGGCCAGGTCGAGTTCGCCCAGAAGCGCGCCGCCCCCGGTCAGCATGACACCCCGGTCGACGATGTCCGCTGCAAGATCGGGCGGCGTGGCCTCAAGCGCGCCCATCACCGCCTCGGTGATCTGCTGCACCGGTTCGGCCAGCGCCTCGGCGACCTGCGCCTGGCTGACTTCGGTTTCCTTCGGCACGCCGTTCAGGAGGTCGCGGCCCCGGATGCGCATGGACGCGCCGCGCCCGTCATCGGGCATGCGCGCCGTTCCGATCGAAGTCTTGATCCGCTCGGCCGTCGATTCCCCGATCAACAGGTTATGCTGACGCCTGAGGTAGGAGATGATCGCCTCGTCCATCCGGTCGCCGCCGACGCGGACCGAACGCGCATAAACGATATCCGCGAGGCTGAGCACGGCCACTTCGGTCGTCCCGCCGCCGATGTCCACGACCATCGACCCCGTGGGGTCGGTGATCGGCATGCCCGCCCCTATGGCCGCCGCGATGGGCTCGGCGATGAGGCCTGCCTTGCGCGCACCGGCCGAGAGCACGGACTGTCGAATGGCGCGCTTTTCCACGGGCGTGGCGCCGTGGGGCACGCAGACGATGATCTTGGGCTTGGTGAAGGTCGTGCGCTTGTGGACCTTGCGGATGAAGTGCTTGATCATCTCCTCGGCCACGTCGAAATCCGCGATGACGCCGTCGCGCATCGGCCGGATGGCCTGGATCGAGCCGGGCGTGCGGCCGAGCATCAGCTTGGCATCTTCGCCGAACGCGAGCGCCTTCTTCACGCCGTCCTTGACCTGATAGGCGACGACCGAGGGCTCGTTCAGGACAACGCCCTTGCCCCGGACGTAGACGAGCGTGTTCGCCGTCCCGAGGTCGATCGCCATGTCGGAGGAAAAGAGGTTGCCAAAGACCATGCGCGTCATGCCGCCCATTAAATGTAACGCGCCCGGGGATCGAGCGCGCGCGTGAATCCGGATGCTTATAGGCGTGCCATGCCTTGGGCGTAAAGGGGCAGCGCCCAGCGGGGTGGCGGGTCACCGCCGGTGCCTCGGGCGGCAAAGCTGGCTTCACCGCCCGGAGCTGCCGGCAACTTCGACGTGACGTTCAGCCGACGTCCTTGTAGCTGACCTCCCGCTGGTCCGAGCCGAGCTTTTCCTTGCGCACGATCATGCGGTTGAGCGCGTTCACGTATGCCTTCACGCTGGCCACCACGGTGTCGGTATCGGCCGACTGTCCCGTGGCGATGCGCCCGTCCTCCTCGATGCGCACGGTGACCGTGGCTTGCGCGTCCATGCCTTCGGTCACTGCGCTCACCTGATAGAGGTTGAGCACCGCCTCGTTGGGGTAAAGCGCCTTGACCGCGTTGAAGGCCGCGTCGACCGGCCCGTCACCCTGCGCGGTGGCCTGCTTGTCCTCGGCCCCGACGCGCAGCGTGATGTCGGCCGATTGCGGTGCCTCGGTCCCGCAGATCACGCGCAGGAACTTAAGCTCGAGGTGATCGTCCTGATCTGCGGCGGCGGCATCGGTGACCAGCGCGATCAGGTCGTCGTCGAAGACCTCCTTCTTGCGGTCGGCAAGCGACTTGAAGCGCACGAACAGGTCGTTGAGCTGGTTGTCGACCATGTCGAAGCCCAGGTCCTTGAGCTTCGCGCGCAGCGCCGCCCGCCCCGAATGCTTGCCCAGCGGCAGCGAGGTCCCCGCGAGGCCCACATCCTCGGGGCGCATGATCTCGAACGTGTCGGCGCTTTTGAGCATCCCGTCCTGGTGAATGCCGCTTTCATGGGCAAATGCGTTCTTACCCACGATCGCCTTGTTGGGCTGCACACCGAAGCCCGACACCGTCGCCACCCGGCGCGAGATGTGCATGATCTTGGTGGTGTCGACATTCGTGTCGAAGGGCATGATGTCGTGGCGCACACGCATGGCCATCACGACCTCTTCGAGCGCGGTGTTGCCGGCGCGTTCGCCCAGCCCGTTGATCGTGCACTCGATCTGCCGCGCGCCACCCGCCACGGCCGCCAGCGCGTTCGCCGTCGCCATGCCGAGGTCGTTGTGGCAATGGGTGGCGAAGACCACGTCCTCGCCGCCCTCGCATTCCGCGATCAGCCGGCGGATCAGGTCCGCGCTCTCGACCGGGGCGGTGTAGCCCACCGTGTCGGGGATGTTGATCGTTGTTGCACCCGCCCTGATCGCGATCTCGACCACCCGCCTGAGGTAGTCCCATTCGGTCCGCGTGGCGTCCATCGGCGACCACTGCACGTTGTCGCAGAGGTTGCGGGCATGGGTCACCGTCTCGTGGATGCGATCGGCCATCTCGTCCTGCGTCAGGTTCGGGATGGCCCGGTGCTGGGGCGAGGTGCCGATGAACGTGTGGATACGGGGCGATTTCGCGTGGCGCACCGCCTCCCAGCAGCGGTCGATATCCTTGATGTTCGCCCGCGCCAGACCGCAGATCGTGGCGCGCTTCGCCAGTTGCGCGATCTCGGAGACGGCGGCGAAATCCCCGTCCGACGCGATGGGAAAGCCCGCCTCGATGATGTCGACGCCCATCTCGTCGAGAAGTGCCGCGATCTCGAGCTTCTCGTCATGGCTCATGGTGGCGCCGGGGCTCTGCTCGCCGTCGCGCAGGGTCGTGTCGAAGATCAACACTCGGTTTTCGGTGGTCATGTCGGTCAGTCCTTAGCTGCTTGGTGGTGTGTCCTCGGCGCTGATCCTCCCCTGAGCGGTCGCGCCGAAGGGCACGCTCAGAGGCGGCTAAGGAGCAGAAGACCAGGCAGGACTGCCCGCGCGCGAAGCGGCGGCAGGATCGTGATATGGGCGTGCCTGATCATGGAACAGGAAAATACCGGACCCGCCGCGGAAGAAAAGCCCCAATCGGGTCAGTGCAACTGACCCGTCAGAGCGCAAGCTTGATGAAGGTCCAGAGCCCCATGCCCATCATGAACAGGTTCTCGGTCAGCGACACGAAGCCGAGCGGTACGTTCGAGTCGCCGCCGACGCAGGCGCATTTGAGTTCGCGCTTCTCGATGTAGACGGCCTTGAAGACGGAGACCGCGCCCACTGTCCCGATGAACAGCGCGACCGGAGCCGATAGCAATGGCAGCACGGCACCCGCCATCAGCACCCCCGCCAGCGCCTCGCCGAAGGGATAGACGCGGCCATAGGGTACCCAGCGCCGGGCGAGCAGGTCGTAGTTCAGGAACATCGTCGAGAAGCTCTCGACATCCTGCAGTTTCTGGATCGCGAGGATCGCCATGGACAGCGCCACGAAAAGCTCCACCGTGCGGATGCCGAGCACCTCGCCCGTCATCCCCCAGGCGATCGCAAGCGCAAGCCCGGCCGCGACACCAAAGATCGCGATGACGGGCTGATAGCTGGTCTCGTCCTCGCCCTTCACGTCGTCGCCGAGCCATTCGCGAAGGTCGTCGTAGCCGCCGATCCGCTCGTCCCCGATCCAGATCTGGGGCGTGGTCGGGACGCCGTGCTTCTCCATGAAGGCCTCGGTCTCCTCCCGCGTCTTCAGGCCGTGATCGTCAACCTCGTAGCCCTCGGCCTCCAGCCGGTGCTTGGCCTTGAGGCCGAAGGGGCAGAGGTGGTCCTCCATCATCATGCGGTAGAGCGTGGCGGTTTTCGCGGTGTCGCGGGGCATGGTCGGTCCTCCATGGGTTTTTCGGACAACGCGGCGCGGCCGCCCTTGGTTCAATTGCCGTCCTTGCCGGAGTGCGCGGCAAGGCGTAGCCTTGCGGCATGTCCGATGCAGGCCGCAGAACTGCGATCGTCACCGGGGGCGCCGGTGGCATCGGGCGCGTGCTGTGTGCCCGGCTCGCCGCGGAGGGCTGGCGCGCCATCGCGGTGGATCGCGACGCCGGGGCGCTCGCCGCGCTGCCCGACGGGGTCGAGTGGCAGGAGGCCGATATCTCCGACGAGGCTGCCGTTGCCGCCTGTTTCGATGCGATCCACCCCGACCGTCTCGACCTGCTGGTGAACAATGCCGGCATCGCGCACCCGGATGTCGGCCCACTCGAGCAGCTGAGCCTCGAAACCTTCCGCGCCTATATCGACAGCCATCTGACCGGCGCCTTCCTGATGACGCGCGCGGCGCTTCCCGCCTTGCGCGCCGCGCAGGGCGCCATCGTCAACATCTCCTCGACCCGCGCGATCATGTCCGAGCCGAATTCCGAACCCTACGCCGCCGCGAAAGGCGGTCTCGTCGCGCTGACCCATGCGCTCGCCATCAGCCACGGGCCCGATGTGCGCGCCAACGCGATCCTGCCGGGCTGGATCGTGACTGACAAGCATGGAGACCTGAGGCCGGAGGATCACGCCCAGCATCCCGCGGGTCGGGCTGGCACGCCCGAGGACGTGGCCGATGCCGTGCTCTACCTGGCCCGCGCCGGTTTCGTCACCGGACAGACGCTCGTGATCGACGGCGGCATGACGAAGAAGATGATCTACGTCGACTGAGGCTCAGACCAGCCCGAGTTCAGAGTCCGTAGCGATCCGGTCATATTTGTCGCGTGGCGGCATCGGCCGGTCGCGCCAATCCGGTTCGAACACGAAGGACGACCTCTCCCGCCCCGGCGGCAGGGCTCCGTTTCCAAGACCCACGGCATAGTCGTAGTAGAGCTTGACGATCTCGTCGTGGCTGACCTGCCGGGCGGCCGGGTGGGCCATGCAGGCATCGCGCCACCGGCGGAACCGGTCATAGGCCGGGTCATCGGGGAGGTCGAAGCCCTCGTAATATTTGAGGAACCAGAACCGCATGAACATCGGCGTGTAGACCAGATCGGCAAGCCCGAAGGCGTCGAACAGGAACGTGCCCTCGGGATTGTGATCGCGCAGGAAATCATCGAGCCATGCGTAGTGGCCGAGCAGCGTCTGGCGCTTTTCCTCCGCCTTCGCGCGGTCGCGATTCATGACCATCAGGTAGCCGGCCATGGCGAAATCGCCCGCCCGCTCGATCATCAGCCGTTCCACGCCCCGCTCGTAGGGATCGGTACGCGCGACCTGCGGGTCGGGGAACGCCTCCTCGACATAACGCAGGATCACGAGGCTTTCCTTCAGGACGCGACCCCCGCCGAGATCCATGATCGGCAGCGCCGTCGTCCCGCGCGACAGCTCGAGGATATGGGGATCGCGCGGCTTCGTGATGTCGACCACGCGGAACTCGACCGCATCTCCAAGGCCTTTGAGTTCGAGCAGGATCTCGACCCGCTGCGAGAACGGGCAGACGGGGATGTGATAGATGATCGGTTTGTTCATGGCGGGCTCCTCTCCCGGCCGGAGTCTGCAATGCGGGGTTCGGATTGACCAGTGCGCCCGCCGCCTTAGGTGGCCCACCCATGATAGATGCATTGGTAATCGGCGCCTCGGGCGGAATCGGCGACGCCATGGTTGCGGAAATGACCGCGCGCAGCGGGACTGTCACCGCGCTTTCGCGCACGCAGGACGGGCTCGACGTCACCGATCCGGCCTCGGTCGACCGTGTCCTCGGCGCGCTGGAGGGACCGTTTCAGACCATCTTCGTCTCCGTCGGAATCCTCGCGCCCGAGGGACACACGCCGGAAAAGCAGATCGCGGCACTCGACCCGGCGGCCATGGCGCGGGTCTTCGCGGTGAACACGGTGGGCGTCGCCCATGTCCTGTCGCACCTGCCGCGTCTGCTGCCGAAGACGGGCCGGTCGGTCACCGGTGTTCTGACCGCGCGGGTGGGATCAATCGGCGACAACGGCATCGGCGGGTGGTATTCCTACCGCGCCTCCAAGGCCGCGCTGAACCAGATCGTGCATGGGCTGAGCATCGAGATCGGGCGCACCCATCGCGATGCCATTCTCGCCGCTCTTCACCCCGGCACCGTGGCCACGCCCTTCACCGAGGGCTACGACCCCAAGCACGGCAAGGTGACGCCGGCCGAGGCGGCGGCGAACCTCTGTGACGTGATGGAGCGGCTGACCCAAGCGCAGTCTGGCGGGTTCTACGACTATGCGGGCCGCGAGATCCCGTGGTGAGCCGACCATGACGACGCGGCTTGTCCTGATCCTCGGCGATCAGCTGAGCGGGGATATCGCCGCCCTGCGCGAGGCGGATCGCGATCGTGACGTGGTGGTCATGGCCGAGGTGATGGACGAGGCAAGTTATGTCCCGCATCACCCCAAGAAGATCGCGTTTCTTTTCGCCGCCATGCGCAAATTCGCGGCGCGGCTGGTGGATGAGGGTTGGACGGTCCGGTACACGCGCCTCGACGATGCCGATAACGCGGGATCCATCCCGGGCGAGCTTCTGCGCGCGGCCGAGGCCACGGGCGCGACCGAGGCGCTGGCCACCGAACCGGGGGAGTTTCGCCTGATCGCCGCGCTGGAGGATTGCCCCCTCCCGGTGCACCAGTTCCCCGACGATCGGTTCCTGTGCTCCCATGCCGAGTTCGAGGCATGGGCCGAGGGGCGCAAGGAACTGCGGATGGAGTGGTTCTACCGCGAGATGCGGCGCAAGACGGGCCTCCTGATGGAGGGCGACAAGCCCGAGGGCGGCAAGTGGAACTACGACCACGACAACCGCAAACCCGCCCCCGGCGAGGTCGATTTCGGCGGGCCGATGCAGTTCACGCCCGACGAAACGGTCGAAGAGGTGCTGTCGCTGGTCGAGGCGCGCTTCGGTGACAGTTTCGGCACGCTGCGGCCCTTCTGGTTCGCCACCGACCAGGGGCAGGCGCGCCGCGCGCTGGCGCATTTCGTCAACGGCGCGCTGCCCAAATTCGGCGACTACCAGGACGCGATGCTGGATGGTCAGCGGTTCCTATACCACTCGGTCATCTCGATGTATCTCAACGCCGGGCTGCTGGGCTGGCGCGAGGTCTGCGATGCGGCGGCAGAGGCCTACGGGGCCGGTGCCGCGCCGCTCAACGCGGTGGAGGGGTTCATCCGCCAGATCATCGGCTGGCGCGAATACATGCGCGGCATCTATTTCCGCGAAGGGCCGGACTATGTGCGCCGCAACGCGCTGGGCCATGACCGGCCTCTGCCGGGCTTCTACTGGACCGCCGACACCAATATGCGCTGCGTCGCCCGCGCGGTGGAACAGACCCGCGAGGAGGCCTACGCCCACCACATCCAGCGGCTTATGGTGACGGGCAATTTCGCACTTCTGGCGGCCATCGACCCGCATGCCGTGCACGAATGGTATCTCGCCGTCTATGCCGATGCCTATGAATGGGTGGAGGCACCCAACGTCATCGGCATGAGCCAGTTCGCGGATGGCGGCATCGTGGGGTCCAAGCCCTACGTCTCCGGCGGCAACTACATCCGCAAGATGTCGGATTATTGCAACAAATGCGCCTATGATGTTGGTGAAAAGACCGGCGACGACGCCTGCCCGTTCAACTACCTCTACTGGGCCTTCCTGCACCGGCACCGTGAGCGCTTTGGCAATAACCCCCGCATGGCGCAGATGTATCGGACCTGGTCGCGGATGTCCGACGACAAGCGGCAGGCGACGCTGGAGAGTGCCGAAGCCTTCCTCGGAAAGCTCGACCGGGGCCTGCGCGTCTGATCGCGCTTGATCGGCGGGCGTACGCTCGCCATCTGCCACGAAGCGACGCCGCGTGTTTTGCCGCGCATGCTACCGGAGAGCTGCCGATGATTGCCGTTCATTCCATGGGCGACGCCTTTTCAGGCGTGGATTGCGTCCGGCTTCTGGAGACGGTTCGCGATGCCGTGCCGCGCGATGCGGGCCTCGTCCGGCAGGGCCGCGACCACAACCTGCGCCGGGCCGATCTGGTCTGGCTCGATGACGTGGCGGACACGGAATGGGTCATGGAGCGGATGATCGACCTCGTTCGCACAGCCAACCGGGAGGTTTTCGGCTTCGACGTCACGGAGTTCGCCGAGAGCCCCCAGGTTGCGCACTACGGTGCCGAGCGCGGAGGGCATTTCGGCTGGCATTCCGACATCGGCGAGGGCCGACTGGCAGAACGGCGCAAGCTGACCATCGTGGTCCAGCTTTCGGAGCCGGAGGCATATGAGGGCGGCGATCTCGACCTCATGCCGGGCGCCGGCATCGTCACCGCCGACAGGGGGCAGGGGGCGGCGACGCTCTTCCCGTCCTTCGTGCTTCACCGCGTGACGCCGGTCACGCGGGGCGATCGGCATTCGCTGACCGTCTGGTGCCATGGCACCCCGTTTCGCTGAACCCGTCCCGCAGAAGCTGTGAGCCGGCGCACAGATGCGTTGCGGCACTGCGGAATTGAGACCATCGGCCCGTGTGCGCAGTTGGTGCAGTGCAAATGCAACCGCAAACAGGGAGAGCCCCATGTCCAACGTGAAACTCGCCGTCATCTTTTATTCCACCTATGGCACCAACCATCGCATGGCCGAAATTGCCGCCGAGGCCGCGCGTGAAGCCGGGGCCGAGGTCCGCCTCCTCCGCGTGCCCGAGACTGCCCCCAAAGAGGTCATCGAGGGTCAGGACGCCTGGAAGGCGCAGGCCGAGAAGACGGCGCATATCCCCGAGGTGACCCATGACGACATGGAATGGGCCGACGGCTACCTGATGTCCGCCCCGACCCGTTACGGCGTGGTGTCGAGCCAGCTGCGGGCCTTCATCGACACGCTGGGCGGGCTGTGGTTCGAGGGCAAGCTGGCGAACAAGACGGTCAGCGCCATGACCTCCGCCCAGAACGTGCATGGCGGTCAGGAGACGACGTTGATTTCGCTCTACACCACGGCGATGCATTGGGGCGCGATCATCACCGCGCCGGGATATACCGATCCGGTCCTCTTCGAAGCCGGCGGCAACCCCTATGGCGTCTCCACGCAGGCCGGCGAGGTCGGCGACAAGACCGAGGCCGCCATCCGCCACCAGGCGCGGCGGCAAGTTGAACTGACCGCCAAGCTCGTTGCCTGACTGGCGCGATCGTGCCGGTCTGCGCAGTGGGAGAAGCCCCACCGTGCAGGCCGCTGCCCGACGCGCGCCGCGTTGCTCGGGCGGGTCATGCGGCGAGACGCGCCGGTCACTCCCACCACGGGTCGATCTGGGCGATGTCGTCGTCGCTCCAGCCGAAGTGGTGGGCCAGTTCGTGGACCAGCACATGGGTGACCAGTTCGCCAAGGCTGACGTTGCCGCGGTCGGACCATTCGTCGAGGATCGGTCGCCGGAAAAGCCAGATCGTGTCGGGCTGACCCGGCTGATCGGAAACAGACTTCTCGGTCAGGGGGGTCCCGTCATAAAGCCCGGTGATCTCGAACGGGTCGTCCACGCCCATGTCCATGAGGATACGGCGCGGCGCGAAATCCTCGATCCGGATCACCAGCTCGCGCGCGGCCGACTGGTAGGGCTGCGGAAGGAGCAGAAGCGCGGCGTCTGCCAGTGCCTCGATCTCGCCCAAGCCCGGGGCCGTCCAGTCCGTGCAGTCCATGCGCCGCTCCATGCCCCCTTATGGACTTTGGCCGGCGACTGTGAAAGAGCACGCGTCGCATCGCCCGGAGAATACCGATGACCGTTACCCGTTTCGCGCCTTCGCCGACCGGCTATCTGCATGTCGGAAACCTGCGCACGGCCCTGTTCAACTTCCTCATCGCGCGCAAGGCGGGGGGCACTTTCGTGCTGCGCCTCGACGACACCGATCCCGAGCGGTCGAAGCCCGAATATGCCGACGCGATCCAGGAGGACCTGCAATGGCTCGGCATCACATGGGACCGGCTGGAGCGTCAGTCGGAGCGGCTCGGCCGCTATGCCGAGGCCGCCGACGAGCTGCGCGAAAGGGGCCGGTTCTACGAGGCGTTCGAGACGCCGACAGAACTGGACCTCAAGCGCAAGAAGCAACTGAACATGGGATTGCCGCCGGTCTATGACCGCGCCGCGCTGGACCTGTCGGAGGCCGAACGCGAGAAGCTGCGTGCCGAGCGTGGCCCCGGCGTCTGGCGCTTCAAGCTGAAGCGTGAACGGATCGAGTGGCAGGACGGGATCCTCGGCGATCTTTCCATCGATGCGGCCAGCGTGTCCGACCCGGTGCTGATCCGCGCGGACGGGCAGGTGCTCTATACGCTTGCCTCCGTCGTGGACGACATGGACATGGGGATCACGCATGTGGTGCGCGGCTCGGACCACGTGACCAACACCGCGACGCAGATCCAGATCATCGAGGCGCTGGGCGGCACCCCGCCCGCCTTCGCACATCACTCGCTTCTGACGGGCCCGCAGGGCGAGGCGCTGTCCAAGCGTCTGGGGACGTTATCCTTGCGTGATCTGCGCGCGGCGGGGGTGGAACCCATGGCGCTGCTGAGCCTGATGGCGCGCCTCGGTTCCTCGCAGCCGGTGGTTCTGGCGCGGTCGCTCGACGAATTGGCCGAAGGGTTCGACCTGTCCCACTTCGGCGCGGCGCCGACGAAATTCGACGAGGCCGATCTCTGGCCGCTGACCGCCAATGTGCTGCAGGACATGGACGTGTCGGAAATGGCCGGCGAGATGGCCGCGCTCGGCGTGCCCGAGGCGTTGGTGAGCGACGTGTGGCAGGTCGCGCGCGCGAACATGTCCCGGCGGACCGAGCTGGCCGGCTGGTGGCATCTTTTCCGCGATGGCGCCGAGCCTCTGGTCGACCCCGAAGACCGGGAGTTCGTCGAACAGGCCTTTGCCCTCCTGCCAGAGCCGCCTTACGGGCCCGACACATGGGGCGCGTGGACCAACGCGGTGAAGGAGGCCACCGGCCGCAAGGGCAAGGCGCTGTTCATGCCGCTCCGCAAGGCCGTGACCGGGCGCGAACGCGGGCCCGAGATGGCCGATGTCATGCGGCTGTTGCAGAGGAAACCGACGCTCTGAGGGCCCGTTTCCGCCGGGATCAAAGGCTGGTGATCCGACGCACGCCGCGCACACGCAATTCGTCATCGACAAAGCTGCGTTCGTCGCCGGTAAGCCGTGTGACGCGGGAATAGACCGGCTCGGCCCGATCATCGAGGACGGGCGCCTCCCATCCCGCCGTCGTCTCGAAGAAGCGCCGCGCGCCCTCTTCGCCGAATTCGCTCAGGTAGCCCTGGATCACCGTGTCGAGATAGCTCAGCAGGATCGGATGCTCGTCGGTCCCGTCGCTGTCGTGTTCGGGCCGCGTCCGGTAGATGTGCACGTCGAGGCACCGCTCCGGCCCGTGGTCGTGGTCGATCTCGATCACGGCGTGCCGGTCATAGGCGTATTCGCGTTTGTCCAGCGCTGCCCAGTCCGCGCCGGGGACGGCGGCGATCAGGCCTTCGATCTGCGTTCCCGGCGATTCCACGGCGGTCAGGAACGCCAGCTTGCGCAGCCGCGTACGCTTCCACGTCCGCGCCCAGCCGCGCACCCTTGCGCGCGCCGCCTGCGGAAAGGCGTGCGTGCCCCGGTTCACGAGGCTGCCATAGCCGAAGAAGAAGGGGTCGGTCCCGGACATCGCGCCAATGGATGACGAAAGCGCGCGGGCATCGCAAGCCTCTTGCAGGCCGGCCGCGCTTTGATATCTTGCACTTGCCCGCATGGGGGAGACGCTGACCGGACCCGCAAGGACCGGCCAGGGCCGAAGGAGCAACCGCCCCGGTAAACTCTCAGGCAAACGGACCTCTTCGGGCGACGGACTCTGGAGAGAGATGCGCATCGACGCATCCGCCGAAGGGATAACGATCTCAGGCGAAAGGACAGAGGGGGCATCTTGCGGCGCCGTTTCGGCGCTCTCACGATGCCGGGTCACGTCTTGGATGACGGCCCCGGAAGACGGGGTGACATGGACGAGACCGACGTGCTCAAACACCTGCCGCTGCGCGCACTCCACGAGGAACTCGGGGGCAGTTTCGTGCCGTTCGCGGGCTGGGAGATGCCCGTCCGCTATGGCCCCAGCGTGATGGCAGAGCACCTGTGGTGCCGGGAGAAGGCGGGTCTTTTCGACGTGTCGCACATGGGGCAGGTGATGCTGCCGGCTGACGCGGGCGAGGCGCTTGAGGCGCTTGTGCCGATGGACGTGATCGGCCTGCAGGAGGGGCGGCAGCGCTACGCGTTCTTCACCAATGCAGAGGGCGGGCTGCTCGATGACCTGATGATCGCACGCCACGCCGAGGGGCTGCACCTTGTCGTCAACGCGGCCTGTGCGGCGGCCGACACCGCCCATCTCGAAAGCCATGTGCCCGGTTTGGCGGTTCTGTCGGACCGTGCGCTTCTGGCGCTGCAGGGGCCCATGGCGGCGACGGTTCTGGAGGGTCTTGTGCCCGGCGTCGCGGAGCTGCGCTTCATGGACGTGGCGCGGTTGCCCTGGGATGGCGTCGATCTGTGGATTTCGCGGTCGGGCTATACCGGCGAGGACGGGTTCGAGATTTCGCTGCCGGTCGAGGGGGCGGAGGGCTTCGCCCGCGCGCTCCTGCGGGATCCGTCGGTGGCACCGATCGGGCTGGGCGCGCGCGACACGCTGCGGCTCGAGGCCGGGTTGCCGCTTTACGGGCAGGACCTCGGGCCGGAGATCACGCCGGTGGAGGCGGGTCTGACCTGGGCGATCCAGAAGGTCCGCCGCCCGGGGGGCGCGCGTGCGGGTGGCTACCCCGGCGCGGACATCATCGCCGCGCAGATCGAGGGCGGTGCGCCACGCAAGCGTATCGG
>Ga0209947_1000181_pt1 | contig 37806 bp, 34 predicted proteins | sample SalPonR2_B_D2_MG_FD_185706 | JGI IMG/M metagenome (GOLD analysis project Ga0209947, IMG submission 185706) | Salt pond soil microbial communities from South San Francisco under conditions of wetland restoration - Salt Pond MetaG R2_B_D2_MG... ...
TTTTGGCCTTGAGCTGCCGTTGGAGTGAGCCGCGCATCGACGGGCCGCAGTGCGGCGATCCAACGCTTATTCGGCAGCACTTTATCCCCGCCAAGTCAGGAAAACATCCACGCGATGCGCAGATTGTAGCCAAATCGCCGTGCCGGGGGCAACTGTGTTGTCAGGTGGGGGCCTTGAAGGGGGTCTGGTCGCGCAGGATGGCGTTGGCGACGGTGAGCAGCTTGCGGGCGACGGCGATGGCGATGACCTTTCCCGGCTTGCCCCTGTCGCGCAGCCCGCGCACGAAGCCGGCGCAGAAGCTGCCGTGGCGCAGGGCGCTGAGCGCGGCCATGTAGAGCGCGCGGCGCACGCGCCTGCGCCCGGCCCCGACGGCGCGGTGGCCGCGCCATTTGCCGCTCTCGCGCGCCTTGGGCGCGAGCCCGCCGAGGCTGGCGATGGCGCGCCGGTCGCATCCGCCCAGCTCGGGCATGGCGGCGATCAGTGTGACGCTGGCCACGCGCCCGACGCCCGGAATGGTCTCGAGCAGGGCCACGGCCCGGGCGCTTTCGGGATGGCGTTTCAGGAACCCGGCGATGGCGGCCTCGATCCGGGCGATGCGCCGGGCCAGCAGCCGCAGACTGGCGCGGATATCGGCCCTGACGGTGCTGGAGACGGCCTTGCCCAGCCGGTTCTTTTCCTGCGTTTCCATACGCTTGAGCTGATCGCGCCGACCGCCCAGCTCGGCCAGTTCGGCGCGCTCGGCATCCAGTGGGGCCGACGGCGCAAGTCCCCGCTCGGCCCCCAGCCGGGCCAGCATGGCGGCATCGACCCGGTCGGTCTTGGGCAGGTTGAGCGACTGCGCGAAATGCCAGGCATGCAGCGGATTGAGACGGCAGACGGGCCGGTTCGCGCACCCCGCCTCGCGCAGGATATGGCCATCACAGCCGCTGGTCGCCTCGAGAACCGGCAGGTCACCGGGGCCGAGATCCCGCAGCCAGGTCCGGATCCGGGGCGCGGTATTGGGCACGCGGACATGCCCCGTGCGCGGGTCGAAAATGTCGAGCCAGTCCTTCGAAAGATCGACGCCGATGTAGTTCTGTGTCATGCTGAAATCCTGTCCATGTCTTCGGGATCGCGCCCGGTCAGGCGTGTCCCATGCAGCTGTTCAGGCTGGTCAGACCAACCGACGGCGTCCCGATCACCCGGACGGGCTCCAACGGCCCAGGGCGGCCCACGGGATCGCCGTCGGCCCCATCATGCCACGATTCGGACAGACATGCGGCTGTAGGCTTGGGCGGCTAGGGTCTCGCCCGGAGTGGGCAAACGCAGGAGCCGGTAGACATGGTCGGCATTGATCGATCCGAGAGAGTAGATCACGCCGCGCCCTTCGTCATCTTGCCCAAAAAAACCATGACCCCGACCGTCGCCAATTCGGCGTTAGCCAACTTTGCACGCCGCCAAAATGGCCATGTTCAGAATATCATTGGCCGTGAAATTGGACGAACATATCTGGATCGACGCATCGACACCTGAAAGAATTGGGCCGATCACCGTCGCCCCCGCCATTTCCTGCATCAACTTGACCGAAATCGAGGCCGAATGGCGCGCCGGCACGACAAGCACGTTGGCCGGTCCAGTCAGACGCTGAAACGGGTAACTTTCCTGCGCACGATCATTCAGGGCCACATCTACGGTCATCTCGCCCTCGAATTCGAAATCGACGCCGCGCCGTTCAAGCACCCGGGGCGCACGGTGCATTTTCTCGGCCCGTTCCGAGCGTGGATAACCGAAGGTGGAGAAGCTGACAAAGGCAACGCGCGGCTCCAGCCCCAGATGCCGGGCCACGCCTGCACCGCGCGTGGCGATATTCGCAAGATCCTCTTCATCAGGCCATTCATGCACCAGAGTGTCGGCGATAAGCACGATCCGCCCCTTGTGCAAAAGCGCGGTCACGCCGACTGCGCCATGTTCGGCATCCGTGTCAAACACGTGATTGATCAACTCCATTACGTGGGCCGACTTGCGGGTCGCGCCGGTGACCAGTCCGTCACCATGCCCATGCGCCAGCATCAGCGCCGAGTACACGTACCGGTCGCGCGCCGCGAGGCGGTGAATGTCATGCCGGTCAAATCCCTTTCGTTGCAGCCGGCGGTAGAGAAACGCCTTGTATTCATCAAGCTTGTCAGTCTTGGCGGCGTTCACCACCTCAAGCTCACGCACGGCATCGCCCATGCCGATCGCTTCGAGCTTGGCCTTGACGTCCTCGTCGCGGCCCACCACGAGCGCCTTGCCCAAACCGGTGCGTTGATATTGCACGGCAGCGCGCAGCACGCGCACATCATCGCCTTCGGCAAAAATCATTCGCGCCTGCGCGTTCCTAGCGCGGGCATTCAGGCCGCGCAGAATGCTCGCCGTTGGGTCCATCCGCGATTTCAACGAAAGCTCATAGGCCTCCATATCAACAATGGGACGGCGTGCGGCGCCTGTATCCATGCCCGCCCGGGCCACTGCGGGCGGAATCACGTGAATCAGACGGGGATCAAAGGGCGTCGGGATGATGTAATCGCGGCCAAAGGTCAGCTTGCGGCCATAAGCCATCGCCACCTCATCCGGCACATCCTGCCGGGCAAGCTTGGCCAGAGCCTCGGCGCAGGCGATCTTCATCTCGTTATTGATCGCGCGCGCATGCACGTCGAGCGCGCCGCGGAAAAGATAGGGGAAGCCCAGCACGTTATTGACCTGATTCGGATAATCAGAGCGCCCAGTGGCGACGATCGCATCCGGGCGCACGGCATGGGCATCTTCGGGCGTGATCTCGGGATCGGGATTGGCCATGGCGAAAATCACCGGATTGTCGGCCATCGAGGCGACCATATCCTGAGTGACAGCGCCTTTGGCGGAGACACCAAGGAATACGTCGGCTCCATTCATGGCCTCGTCGAGCGTGCGCAAGTCGGTCTTGACCGCATGCGCCGATTTCCACTGGTTCATTCCCTCGGTACGACCCTGATAGATTATACCCTTGGTGTCGCACATCAGGCAGTTGTCATGCCGCGCGCCCATCGACTTGAGCAGCTCCAGACAAGCGATGCCAGCCGCCCCTGCGCCGTTGAGGACGATCCTTACATCCTCGATCTTTTTTCCCGACAGATGCAGTGCGTTGATGAGACCGGCGGCGCAGATCACTGCGGTGCCATGCTGGTCGTCGTGAAAAACCGGGATGTCCATCACCTCCTTGAGCTCCTGCTCGATGATGAAACATTCAGGGGCCTTGATGTCTTCGAGATTGATGCCGCCAAATGTTGGCCCCATTAGCTTGACCGCGTTGACGAATGCTTCGGGATCTTCGGTATCAAGCTCGATATCGATGGAATTGACATCGGCGAAGCGCTTGAACAGCACCGCCTTGCCCTCCATCACCGGTTTGGAACCTAGCGCGCCGAGGTTGCCAAGGCCGAGAACCGCAGTGCCATTGGAGATAACGGCGACAAGGTTTCCCTTGTTGGTGTAATCATAGGCCAGTTCTGGATTGGCCGCGATTTCCTCACAAGGCACGGCCACGCCAGGGGAATAGGCAAGGCTCAAGTCGCGTTGCGTTGTCATCGGCACGGTGGCTTGGATTTCGAACTTACCGGGTGTCGGTTCTAGATGAAAGGCAAGCGCCTCTTCGCGGGTATATTTGGTATTTGCCATGATCGGGCCCATGAATATGAGAATTTCGCCCTGCATAGCGGGGCTTTGCATCAGCCTCAACTGAAACGCGGTTTTGGCTTTCGCGTATGGCCGCGGATTTGTAAGGTCACCGACAATCAGACCGGGGGGCAAAGGTGACGAACGCAAGCGCGGGCGTAACGCCGATGATGGCGCAGTATCTCGAGATTAAGGCCGAGTATCCGGGAGCGTTGCTTTTCTACCGGATGGGCGATTTCTACGAGTTGTTCTTTGACGATGCGGCGGCAGCGGCCGAGGCGCTGGATATCGCGCTGACAAAGCGTGGCAAGCATCTGGGCGAGGATATCGCCATGTGCGGAGTGCCGGTACATTCCGCCGAGGGTTACCTGCTGACCCTCATTCGTAAGGGCTTCCGGGTTGCGGTCTGCGAACAGATGGAGGATCCAGCGGAGGCAAAAAAACGCGGGTCGAAATCGGTAGTGCGGCGCGAAGTGGTGCGGCTGGTCACCCCCGGTACACTGACCGAGGAAAGCCTTCTCGATGCGCGGCGACACAACTACCTCGCTGGCTTTGCGCAGGTGCGCGGCGCAGGCGCGTTAGCCTGGGTCGATATTTCCACCGGCGCGTTTCACGTGATGCCCCTAGCAACGGCGCGGCTGGGGCCGGAACTGGCGCGGCTGTCCCCGCGCGAGGTGGTCGTCGCCGAGGCCGATAAGAGCGATTTGGGCGAGATTGTCTCTGAGTCTGGCGCGTCACTAACCGCTTTGGGCCATGCGGCGTTTGACAGCACTGGAGGCGAAAAGAGGCTATGTGCCCTTTTCGGAGTGAGCACGCTGGACGCCTATGGGCAGTTCACCCGCCCCGAGATTGCGGCAATGGGGGCCATCGTGGAATGGCTGGAGATAACGCAGAAAGGCAAGCTGCCGCTCTTGCAGGTTCCAGTACGTGAGGCGCGGGCGCGGGTGATGCAGATCGACGCCGCGACCCGGCGCAATCTCGAACTCACCCACGCGCTGGATGGCAAACGATCGGGATCGCTGCTGGCCACCATTGACCGAACGGTAACGGCGGGTGGCGGTCGACTGTTGGAGCGGCGTTTGTCGAGTCCGAGTCGGGTGCTGGAGGTGGTGCTGGAACGGCAGATTGCTGTGGGTTTTTCGCTTAAACAGAGTCGATTATCAGCAGATCTACGCGAAGCGCTGCGCAAGGTGCCCGACCTTGATCGTGCGTTGTCCAGACTGGGTCTGGACCGGGGTGGGCCCCGAGATCTGGCCGCAGTGCGGAATGGTCTGGCTCAGGCTCTGGACATCGCAGCACGGCTTAAAGGAATGGATCTTCCACCACTGCTGTCCGAGGCGGTAGAGGGCTTGGTTGGGCAAGAGGCGCTACTCGATCTGCTGGATCAGGCGCTTGTCGCCGAACCGCCGCTCCTCGCACGGGATGGCGGCTTTATCGCGCCGGGCTATGACGCCGATCTAGACGAGGCGCGCAAGCTGCGCGATGAGGGGCGCAGCGTGATCGCGGGGATGCAAGTAGACTATATTCGACAGACCGGGATTCCATCGCTTAAGATCAAGCATAACAATGTTTTGGGTTATTTCGTCGAGGTAACCGCGACACATGCCGAAAAGATGCTTGCGGCACCGTTGAGCGAAACGTTCAAGCACCGGCAGACCACGGCGAACCAAGTGCGGTTCACGACCGTCCCGTTGAGCGAAATGGAGACCCGGATCCTGAACGCCGGGGGGCGGGCGTTGGAGATTGAAAAGCGGCTCTATGAATGCCTGAAGAGGGCAATACTTGATTGTTCAACAGTAATTATGCAGGTAGCGCGGGGTCTTGCGGAATTCGATCTAGCGACAGCCCTGGCTGATCTTGCCGGTGGCGAGCAATGGTGCCGCCCAGAGGTGGATGCCAGCCGCGCACTGGAGATCGAAGGCGGGCGGCACCCGGTGGTGGAGCGCGCCTTGCGCGCTCAGGGCGGAGCACCTTTTATCGCCAATGACTGCGATCTTGGGCGCGAGAGCGATATCTGGTTGCTGACCGGACCGAACATGGCAGGTAAGTCTACCTTTCTGCGACAGAATGCGCTGATTGTACTCTTGGCCCAGATGGGCAGCTATGTGCCGGCACGCACAGCGCGTATCGGCATGGTTAGCCAGCTTTTCAGCCGGGTGGGCGCGTCGGACGATCTGGCGCGCGGGCGCTCGACCTTTATGGTGGAAATGGTCGAAACGGCGGCGATCCTCAATCAGGCGGACGATCATGCGCTTGTCATCCTTGACGAAATCGGACGCGGCACAGCGACCTATGACGGGCTGAGCATTGCCTGGGCCACGCTTGAGCACCTGCATGATATAAACGGGTGCCGGGCGCTTTTTGCTACTCATTACCACGAGTTGACCAATTTGAGTGACAAGCTTGACCGGGTGGATAACGCCACGGTGGCAGTGAAGGAACACGACGGTGACGTGATCTTCCTGCACGAGGTGCGGCGGGGGGCCGCTGATCGAAGCTACGGTGTTCAGGTGGCCAAGCTGGCAGGGTTGCCCGAGGCAGTGGTTGCCCGCGCGCGCGTCGTACTCGATGCTCTTGAGAAGGGCGAGCGGGAGGGCGGCGGTGCGCAAAAGGCTTTAATCAACGATCTGCCGCTATTTGCGGCTACACCGCCCCCTGCCCCGGAATCGGTGCGCCGATCAAAGGTGGAAGCGCGGCTCGCGGAGGTGTTGCCGGATACACTCAGCCCGCGCGAGGCACTTGATCTTCTATACGAACTGAAAGGTTTGGCAGATGAAGCGGGATAAGACCCCGTCATCCGGTCACTCGCGATTTGACGAAACGCCAACCTGCGCAGGACGCAGGATGCGGTCGTGTAGCATGAACCCCTGGGCGGAAACCTGAATGATCTCGCCCGCCTTTGTGCCGGGCAGTGGAGCCTCGAACATAGCCTCGTGGTGCTGGGGATCGAATCGGTCACCAACCTGCGGGTCTATGACGGTGATGCCGTGTTTGGAGAAGACATTGCGCAACTCGCGCAAGGTTAATTCAATACCCTCGAAGAGCGCGGCAGATCCCGCACGCTGTTCCTCGCTCACAGTGTCGAGCGCGCGCTTGAGATTGTCATGCACGGGCAGCATGTCACGTGCAAGCTTGGAGCCGCCGTAGTTCTCGGCCTCGCGTCGATCCTTGTCGGAGCGTTTGCGCGCGTTTTCCGCGTCGGCAAGAGCGCGCATAAACTTGTCCTGAAGGGCATCACGTTCAGCCCGAAGCGCATCGATTTCTGCCGCTTCATCCGAAATTTCGCCCCCGGAATACTTCTGTTCTTCCGCCGCTGCCTCTTCGATATCGTCAAGAAAGCTGTCTTCTTTCGGCTCTGCCATTTCTCACCTCTAACTCCGGTCGGAGATCAATTTGCCTACCAGTTGCGCGGTGTAGTCCACGATCGGCACGATCCGCCCATAATTCAGACGTGTCGGGCCGATGACACCAACCGCGCCAATGATCTTACGGTCAGCGTTCATATATGGAGAGACGACCAAAGAGGAACCCGAAAGTGAGAAAAGTTTGTTCTCGGAACCAATAAAAATGCGCACACCTTCTCCATCTTCAGCCAATTCGAGGAACTCGGCGATGTCTCGTTTACGTTCGAGATCATCAAATAAGATACGAATACGGTCTAGGTCTTCATCCTCGGCCCCGGAATCAAGGAGATTCGCACGGCCGCGCACAATCAGGCGCTCGTAGGTGTCACCCTCGCCCTGCCACACGGCAAGGCCACTTTCGACCAACGCCTGCGATAAGCCGTCAATCTCTTGCCGGCGCTTTTCGATTTCCGAGGCAATCACGCGCTGTACGTCCGAGAGGGTGCGCCCCTCAATCAACGCATTTAGGAAATTCGCGGCTTCGCGCATCGAACTAGGTGTCTGACCGGGCGGCGGCGTGAAAATGCGATTCTCGACATGGCCGTCGGAAAACACCAGCACCACCAGCGCGCGGTCCTGTGCAAGGCTGACGAATTCGATGTGCTTGATCGGAGCCTCATGCTTGGGCGCCAAAACGAGCGACGCACCGCGCGTAACACCCGACAGCGCCGCGCCGATGCGATCAAGTATGCCCCCGACATCCTGTGAATTGCTGGCGATCGTGGCATCGATCATGCGTCGATCGGTCAGCTCCAGATCCGACACTTCGAGTAGACCATCGACGAACATGCGCAGCCCCTCCTGCGTGGGTACGCGGCCAGCGCTGATATGCGGGCTGCCGAGAAGGCCCATATATTCGAGATCTTGCATGACGTTGCGGATCGTCGCGGCGCTGACTTTTTCGCTGAAATCACGGGTGAGGGTACGCGAGCCAACAGGATCACCATTGGCAAGATAGCCTTCAACAACGCGGCGAAATACTTCGCGCGAGCGATCATTGAGCTGATCCAGGATTTTGCTGGCGTCGTTCATTCGGCACGGTTCCTGTCTGACACGCCATTAAAGACGAGTGGCGGCGAAGGTCAATCGGGCTTGCCATTCAGGGCCCGGCACATGTATCCCCGGGCCTGAGCAAAAAGGGGATTATCATGCGGCCTTCGGGTAGAGATTTAAGTGATATGCGGCCAGTTTCAATCGAAACTGGCGTGCTGAAGCATGCCGAGGGGTCTTGCCTGATCAAGATAGGCGATACGCATGTTCTGTGTACGGCAACGATTGAAGACCGTGTGCCGCCTTTTGTGAAGGGCTCGGGGTTGGGCTGGGTCACAGCGGAATACGGTATGCTGCCCCGCTCCACCGGGAGCCGGATGCGGCGTGAGGCGACAGCGGGTAAGCAAGGTGGGAGAACCGTGGAAATTCAGCGGCTCATCGGGCGTTCGTTGCGAGCCGGAGTTGATCGCGTGGCCCTTGGTGAGCGACAGATCACGGTGGATTGCGATGTGATCCAGGCCGATGGTGGGACACGTTGTGCTTCTATTACCGGTGGATGGGTAGCGCTCCGGCTTGCAGTGGCAAAGCTGATGAAGGCCGGGGAGGTCATAAGCGACCCCATGGTCGATCCGGTGGCAGCGGTGTCTTGTGGGGTCTACGCCGGGCAGGCGGTGCTGGATCTTGACTATCCTGAGGACAGCGAGGCCGGGGTAGACGGTAACTTCATCATGACAGCCTCAAAACGGCTCATCGAGGTGCAAATGAGCGCCGAAGGCGCAACATATAGCCGGGCGCAGATGAATTCTCTTCTCGATCTCGCCGAAAAGGGTGTGGATGAACTCGTTACCAAACAGCGCGAGGCCACAGGTGCGTAAATTCACCGGCGATAAGCTGTTGGTGGCAACCCATAACACGGGCAAGCTGGAGGAAATCTCCACGCTTTTGGCACCGTATGGCGTGTCGGTCATCGGCGCAGCGGAAAAAGGGCTTTGCGAGCCCGAGGAAACAGAAACCACCTTTGTTGGAAATGCTCGCATCAAGGCGCATGCGGCGGCAAGAGCCACGGGTCTGCCTGCGCTTTCGGATGACTCGGGCATCGTTATCGACGCCCTTGGGGGCGCCCCGGGAGTTTATACCGCCGATTGGGCTGAAACAGAGACTGGTCGTGACTTTGCCGGGGCCATGACCCGAGCACATGACATGCTTGTCGCAAGCAAACAGCCACAGCCCTGGACGGCCCGGTTTTGCTGCACGCTGGTGTTGGCTTGGCCAGATGGACAGGATGATGTTTTCGAGGGCACTGTTGAAGGTTGGATCGTTTGGCCGATGCGTGGTGACCAAGGACATGGATATGATCCGATTTTCCGACCCGTCGGATATGACCTGACATTTGGCGAGATGGATCGTTGGGAGAAAAATCGGATCAGTCACAGGGCAGACGCATTCGAAAAATTTGTCGCAGGCTGTTTTGGTTGAGGACTGGCAGAACGGTGGCTTTGGCCTTTATATTCACTGGCCATTCTGCGAGGCGAAATGCCCATATTGCGACTTCAACAGCCATGTCGCGCGTGAGATCGATCAATCTCGATGGCGCACGGCCTATTTGCGGGAAATCGATCGCTACGCGAGAGATCTGCCCGATCGGGTTCTTAACAGCGTATTTTTCGGCGGCGGCACGCCGAGCCTGATGGAGCCCGAGACCATAGCTGATATCCTGGATGCCGTAGGGCGATCTTGGCCGGTAGCGAATGATTTCGAAGTAACACTCGAGGCGAACCCGGGTTCGGTCGAAGCAGGGCGATTCCGGGCTTATGCGGATGCAGGCGTAACGCGGGTATCTTTGGGGGTTCAGGCGCTCAATGACAACGACTTACGGCGCTTAGGGCGTGTTCACTCGGTGAATGAGGCCCTTCAAGCATATGATATTGCACGAAAAAACTTTGAACGTGTCAGTTTTGACCTGATCTATGCACGACAGGATCAAAGCCTTGGGTCGTGGCGGGAGGAATTGGACCGTGCCCTCGACATGGCCGTCGATCATCTCTCGCTCTATCAATTGACAGTTGAAGGCGGCACCGCTTTTGGTGATCGGTATGCGGCGGGCAAGCTAAAGGGGTTACCTACGGATGATCTTGCCGCAGAGATGTATCATCTTACGCAAGACGCTTGTGATGCGGCCGGAATACCTGCCTACGAAGTCTCCAATCACGCCAAACCGGGATCAGAATCGCGGCACAATCTGATTTACTGGAATTACGGTGATTACGCTGGCATCGGACCGGGGGCACACGGTCGGATTACAAGCGGGGGGCAGCGCCATGCAACGGAGACCTGGCTTCAGCCTGATCGCTGGCTACGAGAGGCGGAAGAGGGCAATTCTGAAACACGACGCACGGCCCTGTCCGGCCCCGCTCAGGCAGGAGAGTACTTACTGATGGGCTTAAGGGTGACAGAAGGTGTCGATATGAACCGGTTCGCACAGCTGAACGGGGCGCCGCTTGATCGCGGCATGCTGGAACACTTGTGTGAGATTGAGATGATCGAAATTGAACACGGGCGTGTTCGGACAACGCTGTCGGGGCGCGCTGTCCTAAATGCAGTGATAACGGAACTGTTGCCCGAGGTTTGAGCCGAGTCAAACGCTAAGCAGGCCGATCAACCGATCAAGTTGCTCAAGCGAGGTGTAGCGAATCGTCATTTGCCCGTGCTCTTGTCCCGGACGATGGTCAATCATCACTGCCATGCTGAGATTCGCCGAAAGATCGTCTTCGAGCGCTTTGGTGTCTGCGTCTTTCTGTTTTGAATTTGCGGATGGCGTGCTGGGCACCTTAGAGCCTTTATCAGGTGTTTCGCCGGACTTCGCGAGCTTTTCCGTCTCCCGGACCGAAAGGGATCTGTGAATAACCTGCCTCGCAAGGGTCGCCGGATCATTTGCCGCGACAAGGGCGCGGGCGTGGCCCGATGTCAGACGGCCATCACGCAGATAGGTGAGCACCTCTTCGGGCAGGTTCAGCAGGCGGACGGCATTGGCGATATGACTGCGGCTCTTACCTAAGACATCAGCGAGTTTTTCCTGGGTATGGCCGAATTTGGTCATCAGCTGACTGTATCCTGTAGCCTCTTCGACCGGGTTGAGATCCGCGCGCTGGACGTTCTCTATGATTGCGACTTCAAGCACCTCCGTGTCATCGAAGTCGCGCACTATAACGGGTATCTCGTGCAGCTTGGCCATTTGGGCAGCGCGCCAGCGACGCTCGCCTGCAACGATCTCAAAGTCGCCGTCGCGATTTGGATTACGGCGCACAATCAGAGGCTGAATAATTCCTTTCTCCGCGATTGAGCGCGAAAGGTCGGACAATGCGTCAGACTCGAAGTGACGGCGCGGCTGATTCGGGTTCGGATGGACCTTTTCAACCGGTACCATCATATCCGGCTGAACCATTTTACCCGTATCCTGGCGCGGATTCGCCTCGTTCACATCGGCCATAAGCGCAGAAAGCCCTCGCCCGAGGCCACGATTTTGGACTTTCTTGCTGCTCATTTTCAGCTCCTTCTTTATCTCAGGCTGCGGCCCGAGTGCCTTTCTGTATGACTTCCCGCGCCAGCTTGCGATAGGCCTGTGCGCCTTTTGAGTTCGGGTCGTAACTTAATACTGAAAGCGCATAAGACGGTGCCTCGCTCACCCGGACATTCCGCGGTATTCGGGTTTGGAACACGAGATCTCCGAGATTATCACGCGCATCTTTCTCAACTTGAGCTGAAAGGTTGTTACGCGCATCAACCATGGTAAGAACAATGCCCTCGATGCGAAGGCTGGGATTGGCGGTCTGGCGCACCTCGCGAATTGTCAGCATCAGTTGCGAGAGGCCCTCAAGTGCGAAGAATTCACTTTGCAGTGGGATGAGAACGGAATGCGCTGCAACCATCGCGTTCACCGTCAGCAGGCTGAGGGAGGGCGGGCAATCGATCAGGATCACATCAAGAGTTAACGCATTCATCGCATGCTGACGCAGGGCGTCATGTAGAAGAAAGCTGCGCTTCTCGTTGGACATTAGTTCGATATCTGCCGAGGAGAGATCCACCGTGGCCGGAATAATGCTGAGATTTTCATGAGGGGTAGCCTGAACGATTTGATCGAGCGGTACTTCATCGAGCAAGAGGTCGTAGGTGGTATAATCCCGGGCATCTGCCTCAACGCCCAATCCGGTGGAGGCGTTGCCTTGTGGATCGAGATCAATGATGAGCACGCGCATTCCACTCTCGGCAAGCGCTGCGCCAAGGTTAATCGTGGTCGTTGTCTTGCCAACTCCGCCCTTTTGGTTGGCAACAGCGATGATTCTCGGGCTGGTCTGACGCTGCGGATCAGGCACGGCGCACTCCTGTGACAGTCAAAATGACGGGGCCGGTCTCTGTCTTACTGTTATCAATTTGATAATCGAATTGCCACTTGGATTGCGCCTCGGTCAGCTCTTTGCGCCAGTTTTCTCCCTTGGGAAAGAGCGCGCGCCCATCAGCGGTCATGTGACGCTCGGCGAAGCGCAAGAGCGTCGATAGATCTGCGAGCGCACGCGCAGACAGGACATCCGCATCCTGTGGCGGCGCAGCTTCAATCCTCTCGGTCAAGACCTTGGCGTTTACTTCTGTTTCTCGGATGACCGATCGGAGGAACGCGGATTTTCGGGCATCACTTTCGATAAGTGTCGTTCTAAACCCGCTGACACGCTCGGCCCCAAGAATTGCGGCGACAAGGCCGGGGAAGCCGCCGCCCGAACCAAGATCAACCCAATGGCTCACATTAGGAGGAACAAGGCTGTAAACTTGTGCAGAATCAACAAAATGGCGGACCCACGCATTGTCGAGCGTGGAACGCGCCACGAGATTGATATGGGGATTCCATTTTTCCAAGAGCGCCCGATAGACTTCCAGCCGTTCGCTTGTTTCACGTGAAACACCGTCTAGACGGCTCATGCAGAACGCGACCGCTTGCCTTGGCGCAGCCGTGCAAGGATAAGAGTGAGCGCCGCCGGCGTCATTCCGTCGATACGAGCGGCTTGCGCGAGATCCTGCGGTCGTGCAATCACGAGCTTCGTCTTTAACTCGTTCGAAAGTCCCTGAATTGCGCCAAAATCGAAATCCAGCGGAATGGCGTGCGCTTCATCTCGCCGCAACGTGTCGACGTCTCGGGCCTGTCGCGCGATGTAATTCGCGTATGTCGCGTCGTTTTTCAGTTGCGTTCTTATATCATCGCCCACATTTTTCAGTTCAGGGTCGAGTGCGATCAGATCATCGAATGCCGCGTTCGGAAACGCAAGTATCTGGAGTCCATTACGGCGCGCACCATCCTGATTGACCCCAAAGCCGGCAGATTGCAGGTCTTTGGGCGTGAAGCTCATCTCCTCGAGGCGAGTCCTTGCTGCCGTCAAGCGTTCCAGCTTGGCCTGAAAGTGATTTTTCCGCTCCTCACTCACACACCCCAGCTCAATCGCCAATGCAGTAAGGCGTTGGTCCGCGTTGTCCGCCCTCAAGGAGAGCCGAAACTCCGCCCGGGAGGTAAACATTCGATAAGGCTCTGAAACACCTCGCGTCGTCAGGTCGTCAATCATGACACCGATGTAGCTTTCTGTGCGGCTGAAGCGGATCGCCTCTTCATCTTTTACGTACTGCGCAGCGTTGATACCCGCAACCAAGCCCTGAGCAGCCGCCTCCTCATAGCCTGTAGTACCATTGATCTGACCCGCCAAAAAAAGACCACCGATGTCTTTTACCGAGAGGAACTGCGTCAGAGCACGAGGATCGACGTAATCGTATTCGATCGCATAACCCGGCTGGACAATTCTTGCCTCCTCGAGCCCCTTGATCGAGTGCACATACTCTGTTTGTACCGATTCTGGCAGTGATGTCGAAATACCGTTTGGATAGATCAGGTCATCGTACAAGCTCTCCGGCTCAAGAAAAATCTGGTGCGACGTCTTATCAGAAAAGCGCACGATCTTATCCTCAATCGAGGGACAATACCGCGGGCCGGTTCCATCAATATATCCCCCATACATGGCGGAACGCCCCAGGTTATCGCGTATAATATCATGCGTCCGCTCATTCGTATGGGTGATCCCACACGACACTTGGCAGGCGACGGGCTTATTTGACAGGAAGGAAAACATGACCGGATCGTCATCTGGTGGCTGCAAGTCGAGCCCTTCCCAGTTGATCGACTTTCCATCGAGCCGTGGCGGCGTGCCCGTTTTCAGGCGACCACGCGGCAGGTCGAAACTTTCGATCCGGGCAGCCAAGCGGATACTCGGCGGGTCCCCCATTCGACCGCCCGGACGAGACTTATCGCCGATATGAATGACGCCGCGCAGAAAGGTTCCAGTAGTCAGAATCACTGCCTTCGCAGTAATCGTGCTCCCATCTGCCAGCAGAATGCCGGTCACGCAATCGGAAGCCATCAGAAAATCAGCGGCCTCTCCCTCGATCAGGGACAGGTTCTCCTGTCTTGTCATCTCGTGCTGCATTGCGTCGCGGTAGAGTTTGCGATCAGCCTGCGCCCGGGGACCCTGAACCGCCGGGCCCTTACGACGGTTCAAGAGACGAAACTGAATCCCGGCCTGATCAGCAACCCGGCCCATAAGTCCATCAAAGGCGTCAATCTCACGAACAAGATGGCCTTTCCCCAAACCACCGATCGCGGGATTACAGGACATCACACCGATATCGCGCCAGGACAGCGTCACAAGTGCCGTTGAGACACCCATACGCGCAGCGGCGTGGGCAGCCTCAACGCCGGCGTGCCCGCCGCCGATAACAATGACATCAAAATGTTTCACGTGAAACACTCCTCATTTGCCAAGGCAAAAGCTGGCGAAAATCTCATCAAGCACGGACTCAATGTCCATTCGTCCTACCAAAGAATCAAGCGCACGAACAGCACTGTGGAGATCTTCCGCCACAAGGTCTACGCTCGCGTCTTCGGAAGACAAAGCGCACCGCACCTCATCCAGCGCCAGCAGACCCCGGCGCATGGAATCTTTGTGACGCGCCCGTATCGCCAAACCCGCGCCCGCTGCGCGAACTTCAAGCAACGCCGCGATCTTCTCTACGAGAGCCTCCACACCTAAACCCGTCAAACCGGAAATGGATTCTGCCTCCGCGCCAAGGAGATCGCCTTTGCCCTTGAACACGATGTCGCCGTCTTGGAATAAATCAACAGGCGCCACACCATCAACCGTTAGAAACACACGGATATCTGCAAGGCTCGCCCTATCCTTCGCCCTCGAAATGCCAATTATCTCAACGGCATCTTCTGTTTCGCGCAGTCCTGCCGTATCAAGCAACGTGACCGGAAGGCCATTCAAATCCATACGCACCTCGATAACGTCACGCGTCGTCCCTGCATACTCAGACGTTATCGCGGCCTCGCGGCCAGCCAAAGCATTCAGCAGTGTAGACTTCCCGATATTCGGCGGGCCGACAATCGCCACCTCGAAACCATCACGGATCCGCTCTGCAACTCCGGCACCCGCGATCTGACCCGACAGGTCGTCAATGACCGGAACAATCAAAGCCACTACATCCGCTGATACATCCTGCGGAATATCTTCATCCGAAAAATCAATCGTTGCCTCCAAAAGAGCCACAGCCCGAACCAAAGATGCCCGCCACCATGACGCCCTACGCCCAAGATCACCCGACAGCACCCTCAGAGCCTGACGTCTTTGCGCCTCGGTTTCCGACTCAATCAAATCAGCAAGAGCCTCGACCTGCGTCAGATCAAGCCGTTCATTTGTGAGCGCGCGACGCGTGAACTCCCCCGCCTCAGCCACACGCAAGCCGTCAAAACCACTCAGGCACGCCAGCACGGCAGATACAACTGCCACGCTGCCGTGCAATTGAAGCTCGAGGATCGGTTCGCCGGTAAAGCTAGCCGTGTCAGGAAAATAAAGCACTAAAGCCTCATCCAGACGCTCGCCCGTCTCATCCCGCAACACACGCAAGCTGGCCCGTCTGGGCTCCGGTACGCCACCGCAAATCGTGCGCGCCACGCGCTCGACATCCGAGCCGGAAATGCGGATCACAGCCACTCCTGCCTTACCTCTGGCAGTTGATAGAGCATAGATGGTATTCATCGTGAGACCTCGCAGACGAGCCTCGATGTTCAGGTATTCATCGAGTCGAAGAATTCCGAGTTCGTCTTGGTCTGCTTTAGCTTGGACAACAAGAATTCTACAGCATCAGTGGTACCCATCGGATTAAGAATTCGCCGTAGAACAAAGGTTTTCTGAAGGTCGGTCTTGTCGATAAGCAAATCTTCCTTGCGGGTGCCTGATTTCAGAATATCAATCGCGGGGAACACACGCTTATCCGCAACCTTGCGGTCAAGCACGATCTCGGAATTACCCGTGCCCTTGAATTCTTCGAAAATTACCTCATCCATCCGACTTCCGGTGTCGATAAGCGCCGTTGCGATAATTGTAAGCGAACCACCTTCCTCGATATTCCGTGCTGCGCCAAAGAACCGTTTCGGCCTTTGCAATGCATTGGCATCGACACCGCCCGTCAGCACTTTCCCCGAGCTTGGAACCACCGTGTTGAACGCCCGTCCTAGACGCGTGATGGAATCGAGCAGGATAACAACGTCGCGCTTGTGTTCAACCAACCGCTTGGCTTTCTCGATCACCATTTCCGAGACTGCAACATGGCGCGTTGCAGGTTCGTCGAAAGTTGAACTTACAACCTCACCCTTCACAGAGCGCTGCATATCCGTAACTTCCTCAGGGCGTTCGTCGATCAACAAAACAATGAGGTAACATTCCGGATGGTTCTTCTCGATGCTGTTGGCGATGTTCTGCAATAAAACTGTCTTGCCCGTCCGCGGCGGAGCGACAATCAGCGAACGTTGCCCCTTGCCAATCGGAGCAACAAGATCGATCAAACGTGCAGAGCGGTCCTTTATCGTCGGATCCTCGACCTCCATCGTTAACCGTTCATCAGGATAAAGCGGAGTGAGGTTATCAAAGGCGATTTTGTGCTTGGCGCGCTCCGGTTCCTGAAAGTTGATCTGAGTCACTGAAGTCAGAGCGAAATACCGCTCATTATCATCAGGCTGCCGCATTTCCCCTTCTATACTGTCGCCCGTACGCAAAGAGTATTGCCGGATCATATCTGGTGAAACATAAATATCATCCGGGCCAGGAAGATAATTTGCCTCCGGCGATCGTAAGAAACCGAAACCGTCCTGCAGCACCTCCAACACACCGTCACCAAAGACAATCCAACCTTCATCGGCACGCTCTTTGAGGATCGAGAACATCATCTCGCCCTTCCGCATCGTCGAGGCATTCTCGATTTCGAGTTCCTCAGCAATCGTTAGAAGTTCCTTTGCACTAAGCGCTTTTAGATCGGACAGGTTCAGGCGGTCATCAGACATAAGATATCCTATAGTCACACCAACAACGGGCATGTCTTTGTAAATATGGGAAGGTCACGGCCACCCGGACGGGCGCTTGTGTCACGTATTACGCGCGTTGCGATAAGAGGTCAACATTTCGCAGGCCCTACGGTGCGACCCCGATCTTCCCAATTAATATATAAAAATAGAGAGAAATGTTGTTTGATGTAAGGACAATAAAATCTGGGGATAAAATATTTGCGCGCTGTGTTATCAACATGGGGATAATGCTGTGCACATTTCTCAGGTAAATAAGAAAAGAATTAAGTAGACGGGTATTACTATATTAAAATCAGTATCTTGCGTAACTAATAGTGTAATAAAAAAACTCGATAGACCTGTTGAAAACTATTCCTTGTACATAATTACAACATCACCAGAGTCATCCTTGTCAGACTGGGATATCAGGGTCACAATATCCTCGAAATCTTGTGTGTGAACATGACAGCTGCACCGATACGGACATTAGTGTGATAGCTCCCCAAGAAACCCTTAACATTTCCTTAAGGTTATCCACATGAAAGTGACTCTCACGCTCGCTTCCGGTTCGAACATACGTCGTCAGCTTCTGGAAAATGCAGGACTTCAGATCGACGTCGTTCCGCCCCGCGTTGACGAATCAGCGTTACGGGACAGCCTCCTTGCAGAGCAAACGCAGCCTCGCGATATCGCCGACGCCTTGGCTGAATTTAAAGCTGTGCGAGTCAGCATGAAACAACCCAATTCTCTTGTTCTCGGATGTGATCAAGTGCTTAATTTAGGTGGAAAGCTCCTTTCGAAACCGACCAGCATCGACCATGCACGCGCGCAACTTCTGGACATGCGCGGCAAACACCATGACCTCCTATCCGCCGCCGTGTTATGCGAAGCGGGAAAGCCCATCTGGCGGCATGTCGGCGTGGTGCGCATGACGATGCGCCCGTTCTCCGAACGCTGGCTTAGCGGGTATCTTGAACGAAACTGGCCGGCGATCGGATCCTGTGTTGGTGCATATCAGCTAGAGGCAGAAGGCGTGCGCTTGTTTTCTCGTGTCGAAGGAGATTATTTCACCGTATTGGGGCTTCCCCTGCTCGATCTTCTGTCGTTCCTGACCCTGCGAGGAGATTTGCCGACATGAGCCATGCCAAAATCCCCTTGGCCGGGGTCATTGGGTGCCCGATCGCCCATTCCAAGTCACCGCAACTGCATCACCACTGGCTCAAGTCGCTAGGCATTGCAGGTTACTACATTCCCATGCATGTCGAAATGGACGATCTTGAAACAATCCTCCGCAGCTTGCCGAAGGCGGGATTTGTGGGCGTCAATATTACCGTACCACATAAAGAGCGCGTTCTCGAAATTGCTGACTTGGTCACCGACCGTGCAACCCTGATTGGAGCCGCGAACACGCTTATCTTTCGCAAGGATGGCAAGATTCATGCAGATAATACCGATGGCTACGGGTTCATTCAGAACCTGCGGCAGAACGCACCAGGCTGGGAGCCCGAGGCAGGACCGGCCGCAGTTTTCGGTGCCGGGGGCGCGGCCCGGGCGGTTGTCGCTTCGCTTCTTGACGTGGGTGTGCCGGAAATCAGGATCTCCAACCGGACGCGAGTACGCGCCGAGGCTTTGCAGCAGGAATTTGGACGTCGCATAGCGGTCGTCGACTGGGTGCAGGCTGGAAACATGATAGACGAGGCCAGGACCGTCGTGAATACCACATCGCTTGGTATGATCGGTAGTCCGCCATTGCGCGTGCCCCTGGATGGTTTGCGTAAGGGTACGGTAGTCACCGATCTCGTCTACGCGCCTCTAAAGACGCGGCTTTTGATCGAGGCCGAGAAAATGGGCTGTATCGCGGTGGATGGCCTTGGCATGCTGTTGCATCAGGCTGTCCCGGCCTTCGAACGGTGGTTCGGAACCCGTCCCACAGTGGATAGTGTCACCCGTGCTGCGGCCCTGCGATGACTTTCAGGCTTGGTCTTACCGGATCCATCGGGATGGGAAAATCCACGACAGCTGCCATGTTCGCCGAAGAGGGCTGTCCCGTCTGGGACGCCGACGCCGCCGTGCACCGGCTATATTCTTGCGGCGGAGCCGCAGTCGCGCCGATGCAGCGCGTTTTTCCCGGCGCAATCCAAGGTGATGCCGTGTGTCGTGAATCGCTCAGGCAAATCATCCAGACTGACCCCGACGCTTTGCAACAGATTGAAGCGATCGTACATCCCCTGGTGGCGCGAGACCGTCAAACGTTCATTGAAGCCCAGACCGCACCGATTACCGTTCTTGATATTCCGCTCTTGTTTGAAACAGGGGCGGAACGGTATCTTGATGCGACCGTGGTTGTCACTACAACCCCCCAAGAGCAACGCACCAGGATTCAAGCGCGCGGCACGATGGATGCCAGCCAGATGGAGGCCATGATCCAAAAACAGATGCCGGATGTCGAAAAGCGGGCCTTGGCTGATTACGTGATCGAGACAGACAGTTTCGATCATGCCCGCGCTCAGGTACGGGACGTGCTTGATCATATTGAAAGGACCAGACTCGATGCGTGAAATCGTTCTCGACACGGAGACCACAGGGTTCGATCCCGAGAGCGGCGATCGGATTGTCGAGATTGGCGCGGTTGAACTCTATAACCATATGCCGACGGGCCGAACCTATCATCAATACATCAATCCCGAGCGCGGCATGCCCGACGAAGCCTTCGGTGTGCACGGGATCGGCCCGGATCTTCTCGCTGCACCGCGACCGCCGCGTCCCGGAGAGGTCACACTGAAAGATAAACCAGTATTCCACCATGTGGCCAAAGCTTTCGTCGAGTTTGTCGGCGATGCCAGGCTCGTTATTCACAATGCCGCATTTGACATGAAGTTTCTCAATGCGGAGTTGGGCTGGATTAGCTTGCCGCTACTGCCGTGGGCACAGGCAATCGACACGCTGGCGATAGCGCGGCAGAAATTTCCAGGCTCGCCTGCCTCTCTGGATGCGCTGTGCCGGCGATTTGCCATCGACAATACCACGCGCACTTTGCACGGCGCGCTGCTCGATTCGGAAATTCTCGCCGAGGTCTATCTGGAACTTATCGGTGGTCGACAACCGGATCTTGTCTTGTCGCCCAGCCATGCAACGGGTCAGGCTGAACGGACAGCAAGAAAAGACCCTGATTGGCGCCCGGCGCCCCGTCCGACGCCTCTGCCGTCAAGGATCAGCAACGAAGAAAGCGCCGCCCATCGTGCCTTTGTCGAGCAGATGGGCGACGCGGCGCTCTGGTTAGGGTAGGTCAGGCGTCGGCGGTCTGCGTGGTCGACTCCGCCTGCCGACGTGCGATTTCATTGCGGTAGAGCTGAACGAAATCGATGTTTTCAAGATTGAGCGGCGGAAAGCCACCGTCACGCGTGATGTCGCTGACGATACGTCGGATGAACGGAAAGATCATCCGGGGACATTCGATCAGCAGAAAGGGATGAAGCTGCTCTTCCGGCACATTTTCGACGTGAAATACGCCGACATAATCCATTTCGAGTACGAAAAGCGTTTCTTCGCTTTCCTTGTTCCGCGAGGTGATGTTGAGTTTGGTTGCCACCTCGTACTGGTGCTCGGTCGAGCGCTTTTTGGCGTCGAGATTGACGGCAACCTGAACGTCAGGCTGAACCTCACCGCCTGTGCCGCGCTGCGCAAGAACGTTTTCAAAAGACAAGTCACGCACGAATTGCGTCATGATGTGCATGCGTACCTGCGGGGTTTCCTGGGCGGCTGCCCCGTTTTCCTGGTCTGCCATGGGACTCTCCTGATGGATGGCTCAAATGAATATCGCGTGTTCAATAGCAGGCGGCGCGCAGTGCCTCAATGCCTAGTCCAGCCCGAGGGCTTGCCCGAACTGGTTTTTGGAACATCGAGGTCTTCATAATCTGCGTCTATGATGTCGGGCTGTGGATCAGGCCGCGGCTGCGATCCGGACTCGAACCGGGCCACACGCACCCGTTTGCGCAACTCGACGAATAGTCGCCGGCGCACCGGCGGCGTTAGCAGCGCAAACCCGACGGCATCCGTGAAAAACCCGGGCGTTAGCAAGAGTGCGCCGGCAAAAAGGATCATTGCCCCGTGGGCCAGCGGCTCTGACGGATCCTCGACCTCCGAGAAACTGCGGCGCAGATCGGCCAGTGCTGCCGCGCCCTGCATGCGCAACAGCCAGGTGCCCAGTAATGCGGTAAGGATCACGATAGCCAGTGTCGGCCAAAGTCCGATTGCGCCACCCACCTGAATGAACAGCGCGATCTCGATCAACGGGACAGCGATGAATGCCAACAGCAGCCACATGCGCGACCCTCCTTCGTTTTCTGGTCCTCATGGTGGACTTGGTGCTTTGCCTCCCCTACATAAGAGCGAGCGACAGAGCTTACCATGCCCCGCACAAAATGAGGTGCCCATGAATTCGCCGATTCTGCAATTACTGGTGCTCGCCGGTATCGCCATTTTCCTGATCTTGCGGCTAAAGAGCGTTCTGGGCAACCGAGACGGATATGAAGGTCCGCCGCGCAGCCAGCCGCGCGCCGGTCAGGCGCCCCGCCGGGAGTTCGAGGTTATCGAGGGCGGACCCGATCATGATATCATCGATCACGTGCCAGAAGACTCAGATGCTGCCGCAGCCCTGGCTGACATGAAGCGCATCGAGCCTGATTTCAACGTCACCGGTTTCTTGCAGGGCGCACGTGGCGCATATGAGATGATCCTAATGGCCTTTGAGCGTGGCAAACTTGACGAAGTGATGCCGTTCATGGATCGCGATGTCTACGAGGCGTTCGCGCAGGTGGTCGATGATCGCGAGAAGCAGGGTCTTAGCATTGAGGCGGAGTTCCTTGGTGTCCGTGATCTTGCCCTCGTCGATGCAAGGTTCAATTCTGAGACCAAGAGCGCCGAGATCGATGTGCGTTGTGTGGGCGAACTGATTTCCATCGTACGCGATGCGGAAGGCGAGATCGTCGAAGGCGCACCGGGACAGAGCAAGCGTCAGAAGGATATCTGGACTTACGAGCGCGTGATGGGCTCTGACGATCCGAACTGGCGGCTTGTTGCCACGGGCGAATGACGGGCGCGCTGCGGGCGATCATGTCGGTGCTGGCCCTCTGGGGGCCGGGCCTTCCCGCAGTTGCGCAGGATATCCGCCACGATATCCTGGATTTCTCAGATTTACAGGAGTGGGAGGCTGATGATCACGCCGCTGCCCTTGAGGTGTTTCTCAACACCTGTGCTGACCTCGATGATCACGACTGGATAGCGCTTTGTGCACTGGCCGGGCAGCGTCCCGATGCGCGTGCGTTTTTCGAGTTGTTCTTTCGACCGGTCGTGATCAAAGACGGCAAGCCGGCGCTTTTCACTGGCTATTTTGAGCCAGAATTGGACGGTGCGTTACGACCTGACGCACGCTATCGTTATCCCGTCTATCGTGAACCGCCCGAAGCGAAACGTAGCAATCCCTGGCTGACTCGGCGGCAGATACTTGAAACAGACGTGATGCGCGGGCGAGGCCTTGAAATCGCCTGGGTCGACGATCCGGTGGAGTTATTTTTCCTGCAAATCCAGGGATCGGGCCGGATCAGGCTGCCCGATGGCCGCGTGATCCGTGTTGGCTATGGTGGAGCGAACGGGCATGAATACCGCTCTATTGGCGTCGAGCTGGTGCGGCGTGGTATCTACGATGTGCATCAGGTCAGCGCCGAGGTGATCAAGAACTGGGTGCGGCGAAACCCGGTCGAAGGGCGCGAGCTCTTGATGCACAATTCGTCCTACGTGTTCTTTCGCCGGATTGATCAGGTCCCCGCTGATCGAGGTCCCTTGGGCGCAATGAACCGCTCCGTGACCACCGGACGCACGGTGGCGGTCGATCCTGCGTTCGTGCCGCTCGGCGCGCCTGTCTGGATTGAGAAGGCAGGAGCAAACCCCATGCACCGCCTGATGATTGCGCAGGATACCGGATCGGCGATCAAGGGGGCCCAACGCGCTGATATCTTCTTTGGCACCGGCGATGCGGCGGGGCAAGCCGCTGGAAAGCTGCGCGACCCGGGGCGCATGGTTGTGCTGATGCCCATTCAACGCGCCTACGCCATGCTCATGGAACAAGAGCCGTGAGCCGCCGTCGCTTGCGCCCGGATGAGCTGGCCCTCTGGGAAGAAGTGGCACGCAAGGCGACACCGCTCGCACCCGAACGCAAGCCGGAACCGGGCACCCTGATCGACACCGCGCCGCGCAAACCCAAGCCTGTCACTCCGCGCCCTGCCCCGATCGAGCCATTCAGCGTCGGCGAATCCGCCAATGTGCAGCCGCGCGGCCATGACGTGCTGCCCGGCATTGCCGAGCGCATTGGCAACGCGCCGGTGAAGATGGACAAGAAGGCCCATGCCCGTCTGAAGCGTGGCAAGCTGATGCCGGAAGCCAAGCTGGATCTGCATGGCATGACACTCGATCAGGCGCATCCCGCCCTGAACAATTTCATCCAGCGGTCGCATGCCGCGGGCCTCAGGCTTGTGCTGGTGGTGACCGGCAAGGGCAAGCACCGCGATTCCGGCGGGCCTATCCCCGTCCGCCACGGCGTGCTGCGCCACAACGTGCCGCAATGGCTCAGGATGATGCCGCTCGCCCCGCTGGTCCTTCAGATCAGCGAAGCGCATCTGAAACATGGCGGCGGCGGGGCCTATTACGTCTATCTACGGCGTCAGCGATAGCTGCGGGCGGGCGCGGGTCACACCGATGGCCATCATCACGCTGGTAAAGATGAAATAGCCTGAGATCAGCAGGAACTGCGCCTCGATCCCGAGGCCGAGGTCGATCCCGAGCCCGGTCAGCCCCGGCCCGATGGCCGAGCCGAAGACCATGATTGCCGCTGCCATCGCCTTGATGCTGCCCATATGCGCGGTGCCGTAGAATTCCGCCCAGAAGGCATTGGGTAGGGTGCTGTTTGCGCCGGTGGTCAGCGCCAGGAAGACAAAGCCGAGGATCAGCATTGCCGGCCCCTCGGAAAACGCAAAGAGCGTGAAGGCCACGACCATCGGCAATTGCATGAAGGGCAGGAGCCGTGCCGTGCCGAGCCGGTCAAGCGCCCAGCCCGAGAGGACCATCGCTCCGATCCCCACCACCGTATAGAGTGGGAACATTGCCACCAGTTCTACGTGGGAAATTTGTTTGATTTCAGCAATATGCACTTGGTGAAAGAAGAACGCCGTGTTGAAGGCCGAGGGCCCCAACAGTGCCGGGATCATGAACCAGAAGAGGAAATGCCGCAGTGTCTGGGAGCGGGTCCAGTGCCGCCCGTCCATGCCGAGCGACTGGCTGGTCTGCGCCCAGCTTTGCGGTGTGCGCTCGCGGCGCAGGAGGAGTAGTAGCAGCGGAATGCCGATCAGCGCCATCACCGCGGCGGCCACCCAGAGCACCCGCCAGTCATGGATAATCAGCAGGGAAACGAAGATCAGGGGCAGCAAAGACTCCCCCACCGAGTTGCCTAAGGTCGCGATAGATAAGGCTTTTCCCCGGCTGGCGATGAACCAGCGGGCCATGGCGACGACTGCCAGGTGGCTCATCATGCCTTGGCCGGTGAAGCGGAGGGCGAAGATGACGAGGGGCAGCAGCCACCAGACCGGGTTGAGGGCCATGGACAGGCAGGCGGCGGTCATCAGCAGCAGGACGATGGGGGCGAGCACGCGGACGCGGAAATGGTCTGTGAGGCCCCCGGCCCAGACCATCACCAGCGCCGAGGCGGTGGTGCCGAGGGTGTAAATTCCGCCCCATTCTCCGTGACTTAGCCCAAATCCCGCACGGATTTCCCCGGCGAAAACCGAGATGAAATAGGTCTGTCCGAAACTGCTGAGAAAGGTCAGCAACACCCCGGCGGTGAGCCAGGGCGCGTTGTCGCGGAGGAAGGCGAGGATCGGCATGCGCCCTTCCTTGCGTAAAACGGGGGGAGAGAAAAGCGGTTTTCGCGTGGGCTGTATCGCGTCGGTATTCTGTCGGTATTGCGTCGGTGCCGAAAATCGCGCCCTCAATCGCGCTCAGGCGGGCACAGGCGCGGGGATATCGTCGAGCCAGAGAACCCCGTCGCGATAGCCACCCCGGATGAGCCGCCCCGGTTCGGCGATCTCGGGATATTCCCCGGCCCAATCGCGGTAGCGGTCATTGGTGACGATGGGGGCACCCACGTCGCGCGCGACGGTCAGCAGGTAGCTGTCGGCAATCGTGCCCTTGGGCACGACCATCACCCAATCCTCGGCCAGCCCGAGGTATTTGGCCATGGCGTCATCGTGCTTGTACTTGCCTTTCAACAGATAGCCCGCATTGGCGTCAAAAACGACGCCAGGGGAAAAGCCGAGGCCGCGCAGATGCCCGATGACCTCGCGCAGCGTCGCGATCTGCGGGGTGTTGTCCTTCCAGTGCATGACGTTGGAGCCGTCGATCAGGATGCGGTTCTGCTCTGCCTCGGACTCGGGTGGGGCCTTGATCCGGGCGAAAAGCGCGCGCAGCAGCACCACGAGGGCGGCGATGGTGCAGGGTGCGGCAAGCAGGATGAAATCGCCGTAGCCGGGCAGGATCAGTGCCACGGCGACACCGACAAGGGACAGGATCAGAAGCAGGACCGGAACACCCATGAGAGGTGTTTAGCGCGGGGTGTGCGGAGGGGGAAGCGCGGGATTTGCCTAAATAGGGCGAATACGTGGGGACGACGGTCCGCGCCTGGTATTTGAGACAATCTCTCCGTGAAAGCGGGAATCTCGTGAGGTGGGCAGGTCGCTGCACCCTAAGTTGGTCAAGCGTGTCTCCAGATTTCGCTTGCCTTTAAGAAACACAACATCATATGATGGGGGAAATCTTAAAGGGGGCCGAGCATTGCCGTCATTCAACACAGTCATAGTCTCCACGCTTGTGGAGGTGGAAACACGACTTTCGGATTTCGCGCTTTCGCGCGAGCAGATCGTCGCGATCGGCCAAACGGCACGCGCCTATGCGGATGACGCAAGCCCATCAATGCCTCTTAATGCTGCTGGCATGTTGTCCTATATCCACGGGGTCGGTGAGCTTCGCCAACAGCTTGTTGGAACCGAGTATATTCCTGACCGTGCGTGCGGTATTGAGTCCGTGGTGCGCAGGGATCGTAGCGTTCGCATCGCTTTCCAGAACGTTGATAAGTGTTGTGCAGACATGCCGCCGATACCCCGTAATGAAAAGGGAAGTGGTGCGGCATCTCTGTCTTGTGCAACGCATTTTCAGCATGCAGGGATTGAGGCTGGACCGCTTACCGGAGTACATGATGGGGTACGCACTTACTACGTCATGGTTGGCTTGGATGGTAGTGTAGAGCTTTCCTGTCCCGTCATCGAAAAGGGCAAATACGTTGCTTGGCCTGAGCGTATATACATCTACTCGCCGGATGGTGAGTGGGAAGCCAAGCCAGACGCTGAAAATGGTCCCATTGAAGACTTCGACATAGTCGTTTCTTTTAAAGACGCGTGATGTTCAATTCAGATCGTCTCAGAACAGCCCGCGAAAGGCGGATGCTGACTGCGAAGGGACTCGCAGAGCGCGTTGGCGTATCTGCAGTGTCTCTTTCAAAGTACGAGAATGGGCACGAGCCCGACGAAGCAACGGCGAATCGCATCGCGGATGCGCTATCCTATCCAGTCGATTTCTTCTACCGAGACGCCCCGGAGCGCCTTGATACAGATGCTGTAAGTTTCCGAAGTCTAGCCCGAATGAAAGCAAGAGAACGGCGTGCGGCAGAGGCCGCAGGAGCCTTGGGCATAGAACTATATGAATGGATTGATACACGATTTAACCTCCCTGCTGCAGACCTGATAGACCTGAGTAAAGAGCGTCGCCGTCCCTCTGTTGCGGCACGCCTATTGCGCCAGCATTGGGGGCTTGGAGACAGGCCTATTGGCAATGTTCTCAAACTGGTAGAGTCAAAGGGAGTACGTGTACTGTCCTTGTCTGAAGCGACTAAGAATGTTGATGCTTACTCTTTCTGGCGCGGAGATCACCCCTATGTCTTCTTAAACCAAGAGAAGACCGCTGAACGATCAATTTTTGACACTGCCCATGAGTTGGGTCACCTCGTTTTGCACCATCACGCGGATTCTAGAACGGACAAGGAGGCAGAGACACAGGCCGACAGATTTGCGTCAGCCTTCTTGATGCCTGAAAGCGATGTGATGGACTACGCACACCATTTCACAGCCGGGCAGGTCATCGCCGCAAAGAAGCGTTGGAAAGTATCAGCCATGGCTTTGGCATATCGACTCAATTCTCTAGGTTATATTAGCGAGTGGAACTACCGCTCTTTGATCATAGACCTTGGCAAACGAGGGTATCGCAGCGGGGAGCCTGATGGAATAGAGCGAGAGGTTTCAACCGTATTGGCAAAGGTCTTGTCGGCTCTCTGGTCGAAAGGCCTGACAAAGAATGAAATTGCAAAAGACCTTGGGATACCATTGGGTGAAATTGAAGCGCTTTTGTTTCGGCTATCGCCTGATCAGTCAGGGGTGGCCAATGAGCCCCGACGACCGGGACTAAAGCTGGTAAGGTAAGGTATCCTTTGTGCGCCGAGTCTTGGTTCCACTGATCTTTGCAGCTGCCTGCATATCTCGTTTGGACCGATACACCCTCTACAAAACATACCTCTACAAAACATACCTCGACAAATCCGCAGACCTCATCAGCTCGCCCAAATTCTCCTCGACAAAGGCCGCGTCGACCGTCACGGACTCGCCCGCGCGGTCGGGGGCGGTGAAGGACAGCTCCTCGAACACCCGTTCCATCACCGTGTAGAGCCGCCGCGCGCCGATGTTCTCGACCGACTGGTTGACCTCGGCGGCGATGCGGGCGAGCGCGGCGATGCCGTCTTCGGTGAAGTCGACCGTCACCTCTTCGGTGCCCATGAGGGCGGTGTATTGGCGGGTGAGGGCGTTGTCGGTCTCGGTCAGGATGCGGACGAAATCGGCCTCGGTCAGGGCGCGCAACTCGACCCGGATGGGCAGGCGGCCTTGCAGTTCGGGCAGCAGATCCGACGGTTTGGCGATGTGGAAGGCGCCCGAGGCGATGAAGAGGATATGGTCGGTCTTGACCGCGCCGTGCTTGGTGGAGACGGTGGTGCCCTCGATCAGCGGCAGCAGGTCGCGCTGCACGCCCTCGCGGGAGACATCGCCGCCGCGCGCGTCGGATTTGGCGCAGACCTTGTCGATCTCGTCGAGAAAGACGATGCCGTTCTGTTCGACGGAGTCGAGCGCGGTGCGGGTGACGGCCTCATCATCGAGGAGCTTGTCGGCCTCCTCGCTGACCAGGAGATCGTGGCTGTCGGCGACGGTGATGCGCTTGGTGGTGGTGCGGTTGCCGAACGCCTTGCCGAAGATATCGCCGAGGTTCATCATCCCCATCTGGCCGCCGGGCTGGCCGGGAATGTTCATCGTGCCCAATGGGTTGGAGATGTCGGCGATCTCGATCTCGATCTCGGTGTCGTCAAGCAGGCCGTCGCGGAGTTTCTTGCGGAACATCTCGCGCGTGCCCTCACGGGCGTCTTCCCCGGCGATGGCGGTGATGACGCGTTCCTCGGCGGCGTGTTGGGCGCGGGTGCGGACGTCTTCGCGCATGTAGTCGCGGGTCTGGACGATGGCGCTGTCGACGAGATCGCGGATGATCTGCTCGACGTCGCGGCCGACATAGCCGACCTCGGTGAACTTGGTGGCCTCGACCTTGATGAAGGGGGCGCGGGCGAGTTTGGCAAGGCGGCGGGAGATTTCCGTTTTGCCGACGCCGGTGGGGCCGATCATCAGGATGTTCTTGGGGTAGACCTCGTCGCGCAGGTCATCCGCCAGCTGCTTGCGGCGCCAACGGTTGCGCAGGGCGACGGCGGTGGCGCGCTTGGCGTCCTTCTGGCCGATGATGAAACGGTCGAGCTCCGAGACGATCTCGCGCGGGGTCAGGTCGGTCATGGCGGGCCTTTCTGAAGGTCGGTTCAGACGTAGGTATATGCCGTGGCGAAAAACGCAACCGGGTACACGAAACTCTAACGGCCGATCACTAGGCGGTCAGGTGGGTTTCCGCCTGCGGGAAGTTGTTTAAATATGGCGTACCGTAACAGTTGGAAGGACAAACCAAATGCACACTCGCCGTGATTTCATGGCCGTTTCGGCGGCGTTCGGGGCCGTGATGCTGGCCGGGCCGACCCTGGCCGGAGAGAGCCGGGGCGGCACGTTCACCGGTAAGAGCAATCATGTGACCAGCGGGCAGGTGAAGCTCGTGACCAAGGGCGGCAAGACCTATGTCGAGCTGCAATCGGATTTCGAATTCGATGGTGCGCCGGATCCCAAGGTGGCGCTGGGCCGCGACGGCTATGACCCCGCGACGTTGCTGGGCAAGCTGGGCCGCAATTCCGGCGCGCAGAGCTACGAGGTTCCGGCCGGGATGAACATCGACGGTGTCAACGAGGTGTGGATCTGGTGTGAAAAGTTCAACGTTCCATTGGGTGTGGCGACGTTGAACTAAGAGGTGCGGTGACCAGTGGCCTTGGTAAGGGCGGTTGACGGCGCGTGCTGTCAGCCGCCAATCTTTTCCACTGTCAGGTTGCCGTTGGTGTAGACGCAGATATCGGCGGCGATGGACATGGCCTTGCGGGCGATGTCTTCGGCGGAGAGGTCGGTTTTCTCCGCGAGGCCACGGGCCGCTGCGAGGGCGAAATTGCCACCGGAGCCGATGGCGGCGATGTCGTGCTCGGGCTCGAGCACATCGCCCGCGCCGGTGATGACGTAGAGCTGATCGCCGTCGGTGACGATCAGCATTGCCTCCAGCTTTTGCAGGTACTTGTCGGTGCGCCAGTCCTTGGCGAGATCGACGCAGGCGCGCTGGAGTTGGCCGGGGGTGGCCTCGAGCTTGCTTTCGAGCCGTTCCAGCAGGGTGAAGGCATCCGCCGTCGAGCCGGCGAAGCCCGCGACCACGTCATAGCCGCCGGGGCTGAGCCTGCGCACCTTGCGGGCGCTGCCCTTGATCACGGTCTGGCCAAGGCTGACCTGCCCGTCGCCTGCGACGACGACCTCGCCGCCCCTGCGCACACCGATGATGGTGGTGCCGTGCCAACCGGGAAAATCGCTCATGTCAGGGCCTCCGTTCTGATCCGCCCTATATGGAAGGGGCGGGAGATGGGTGCAAGGGCGACGTCACCCCAGCAGGTCGCGCGCGACGCGGTGAAAGATCTGCGTGCCTATGGGAATGAGATCGTCCGGAAAGTCGTAATCGGGATTGTGGAGCGCGGCGTGATCGGTGCCCGCGCCGAGGAACAGCATGGCGGATTTGGCCACATGGCCGAAGCGGCCAAAATCCTCGGAGGCGCGCATCGGCAGGCCGCTGTCGTCATGCACGATGCTGAGCGTGTCGAGCGCATTGCGCAGGATTTGGGTCGCATCCGGATGGTTTTCGCAATGGGCGAAGATGTCGTGATAGGTAGTCGTGTGGGTCAGGCCATGCGCCTTGGCCATCTCCTCTACCAGCGTTTCGGCGGCCTCGCACAGCGCGGCCATGCGATCATCGGTCAGGGTGCGCAGCGTGACATAGAGCGTGGCCTCGCTCGGGGCGATGCCGAAGGCGGGCGCGCCCATTTGTGCGTGAGTCACTGTGGCGAGGGTGAAACCCGTATCCTGCGGTGTGCCGTGGCTGAGCGCGGTCAGCTGCGGCATGAGGCTGCTGAGGGCCGCCATCGGTGAGGTGCCGTTTTCCGGCTCTGACGCGTGCGCGGATTTGCCGGTGAGTGTGACGGCCATGCCGCGTGAGGCGCAGTTGACCGGGCCTGGGATGAGGCCGACATGGCCCATAGGCAAGCCCGGCATATTATGCAGGGAAAAGGCATATTCAGGCGTAATAGTCTCGAAATCCGGGTCGGCCAGCACGGCGGCGGCCCCTGCCCCGGTTTCCTCGGCCGGTTGAAAGAGCAGCACGACGTGGCCGCGCGCCGGGCGGTGGCGCGACAGGAGCCGCGCGAGCCCCATCATTACCGTCATATGCCCGTCATGGCCGCAAAGATGCCCCTTGCCCGAACAGGTCGAGCGGTGTGGCAGATCGCCCTGCTCCTCAATCGGCAGGGCGTCGAGTTCGCAGCGGAAGAGCACCGTCGGGCCGCCTTCGGCCCCGGTATAGACCGCTGCCACACCGTGACCGCCGAGACCGGTCAGCAGGGTATCGGGCGGCGCGGCAGCGAGCGCCGTGGTGATGCGGTGCGCGGTCTCAACCTCCTCGCCCGAGATCTCGGGGTGGCGGTGCAGATCATGCCGCAGCGTGATCAGCTCGGCGATATCGGAATTGGTCAGGGTCATGCGGCGATCATGCGCGTTTTGGTGGCAAAGAAAAGGGGCCGCGCGCTGCGCGACCCCAATCCACGAGGTGTTCTGAAGGCTTCAGATGCTGTCTTCGATCCAGCTTTGAAGCGCGGCCTTGGGGGCGGCCCCGGCGCGGTTCGAGATGACTTCGCCATTCTTGAAGATGAAGAGCGCCGGAATGCCGCGGACGCCCATGGCGACGGCGGAATTCGGGTTGCTGTCGACATCGACCTTGGCGACCTTGATCTTGCCTTCCATCTCGGTCGCCAGCTCTTCGAGGGCCGGGCCGATCTGCTTGCAGGGGCCGCACCATTCGGCCCAGAAATCCACCACGACGGGGATATCGGAATTCTTCACCTCGGCATCGAAGGTGTCGTCGGTTACGGCAACGGTGGCCATTTGCATGTCTCCTAGCGGTCAGGGTTTCGACGCTGAACCTATGGAGCCGGACCGGTCGCGTCAAGCGATCCCGGCGGAATCGAGGGCCGCAGTCACGCTCTCGTGCGGGAGGCGCATGAGGGTGGCGGTGCGGGTCCAGAGGATCGCCGTCTCGATGCGCCGGTCGGGGTAGAGTGTGCCGAGGGCGTGGGCATAGGCGCCCATCTGCCGCAAGAGGCCGTCGGGACAGTCGGCCACGGTGTCGGGGACCAGCGCGTTGGTCTTGAAATCCACCGCCATGACATGATCGGGGGCGAGGATCAGCCGGTCGATGACGCCATGCAGGCGGGCGGTGCGAAGGTCGGCGGTGATCGCCACCTCGGTCAGGGCATCACCGGCGAAAAGCGGGGTGAGGCTGGGCCGGGTCAGGACCTTTTCGGCCTCGGCCAGCAGGAGAGCAAGTTCCTCGCCCATTGCCGCATCGGGGCCGTTGGAGAGAAGGCGGGCCGCTGTCGATGGCCAGTCCGGGGCGGGCACCTGCGGCAGGAACTCGAGCAGGCGATGCACCTGGCGGCCACGACGCTTGGCGGCCTCTTCATCAAGGCCCTGTTCGCCCGGCAGCGCCTTGTCGCCGCCGAGATCGGTGGAGGGGCTGAGCGTCTTGATGCGCGCCGGCGGCGATGGTGCAAGACGCTCGAACACGGGGGCGAGGGGCGAGAGGCGGGGCGTCTGATCTGCGTCCGATTTCGTCTCTGTTCCGGCCCAAAGCCCGTGTTGCAGGCGCAGGCCGTGCCCTTGGGCAAAGCTGTGGGCGGTGGCGCCCGCCGCCTCCATCCCGCGTGCGACCTTCTCGTACCAGGTGGTGCCGCTTGATCCGAGATCGCCATGCGCCGCGACGATCAGCCATTTCTCGGCCCGGGTCATCGCGACATAGAGCAGGCGGTCGCGCTCGGCTTCTTGCGCGGCGCGGCGCTGATCGACGGCGTCGCGGATCGTGCTGGGCATGTCGGGGGCGAGGCCTGTCCAGAGCGGCACGTCACCCGATGCAACGATCTGCGGCGTGGGCGAGGCGCGCCAGGCGCCGGTTTCGGGCAGAATCACCACCGGTGCCTCCAGCCCCTTGGCGCCGTGCACGGTCATCACGCGAATCCGGTCGCTGGCGCTGTCCATCTGGCGCTTGATCTCCAGATCGTCGGTTTCCATCCAGACGAGGAAGCCGGTGAGGCTGTCGACGGCGCGCTGCTCATAGGCCATGGCCTGCGAGAGGAGCGCGTCGATGCCGTCTTCGGCCTCGGCCCCGAGGCGGGCGAGGAGTTTGCGCCGCCCGTCATGGCGGGTGAGAATGCGCTCGATCAGCTCATAGGGGCGGAGGTAATCGACGTGATTGAGCAGGTCGTCGATGATCTCCATCACGGCGGGAAACTCTGCGCGGCGGTCGCGCAGGGCCTGCCAGAGGTAACGCTGGCTGCGATGGCGGGCGAGGTCGTAAAGCTGCGCTTCGGTCCAGCCGAAAAGTGGGGATTTCAGCGCGGTGGCGAGCGACAGGTCATCCTCGGGCGTCGAGAGGAAGGAGAGCAGCGCGGCCAGATCACGCACCGCGAGTTCCGCGCCGACCTTCAGCCGGTCGGCCCCGGCTATGGGCAGGCCCTGCGCCTTGCATTCGCGGATGATCTCGTGAAAGAGCGTCGAGCGGCGGCGCACGAGGATCAGGAAATCGCCGGGGCGTAGCCGGCGAAAGCCGTCCTTGTCGGGGATCGTCTCGCCCCGGTCGAGCATGCCGCGCATCTCGGCGGCGACCTGCCGGGCCAGGACGATCGCGGGGTGGTTGGTGGCCTGCACGTCCACCGGCATGTGCCAGGCGGGGGGCTCCTCGCGCTCGGGCTTCTCAATCAGGGGCCAGAGATCGACGCGGCCGGGGAGGGCCTCAAAAAACGCTTTGTGACCCTCTTCCGGCGTAAAACCGCTTTCTTGGCTTTGATCGAAGCAGCAATCGACAGTGGTCAGGATCGCGCGGGACGAGCGGAAGGAATAGGCCAGCACCCGCGATTGCAGCGGTGTGCCGGTGTTTTCCAGCCGCGCGCCGAAGTCGCGCTGCATGCGGTCGAATTCGCGGGGATCGGCGCCCTGGAAGGAATAGATTGACTGTTTCTTGTCGCCGACGACAAAGATCGTGCGGCGGGTGTCGGGGCGGGCACCCTGCCCGCTGGTGAATTCCTGTGCCAGCCGTTCGATGACCTGCCATTGCACCGGGCTGGTATCCTGCGCCTCGTCGACAAGGATATGGTCGATGCCGCCATCGAGCCGGTAGAGCACCCAGGCGGCGACGGCGGGATCGGTGAGCAGATCGCGGGCGCGCAGGATGAGATCGTCGAAATCGAGCCAGCCGCGCAGTTGCTTGGCCTGTTCATAGGCGGGCAGGAAGGCGCGGGCGAAGGCGTGCAGGGCGCGGGTTTTCTGGAGTGCGAGAAAGGAAAGGCGAGTCTGGCGGGTGTCTGCTACCCGCTGCATCCATTGCTCGATCTGGTCGATCACGGTGCTGAGGTTCTCGCGCGTCGCCTTGGTTGGGAAAGAGCCAATCTTGGCGGAAAACGGGGACTTTGCGCTAGCGCCGGTGAGGAAAACATCCTCGAGGATTGGCAGGGCACGGTGGTCGAGGGTGGTGATCCGCGAGAGTTTGGCCGCGGCCTTGACGTCGTTGGCGGAGCCTGCCTGAAGCGCTGGTATCAGTTGGTCAAGCAGAGTGCATTCATTACCAAGGAACACGCGCGCCTCGATCTCGGCCATGTCTGTGCCCTCTGGCAGATCGAAGGCGGTGGCAAGATCAGCCTCGCGGATCGGGCGGGCGAAGCCGCTGCGGTGGCGGGTGATCTCGGACGTCAGATCATCGAGGGTTTCGCCGGAATAGTGCCGTGCAATGGCATAAAGAGCGTCAGCCTGCGGGCCGGCGGCCAGGTCCTCGACGATCTCGGCGCGGAGCAGGCGGGCAGTGCGATCTTCCATCTCGGTGAATTGCGGCGAGACGCCCGCCTCGAGCGGGAAGCGGCGCAGGAGGGCGGCGCAGAAGGAGTGGATGGTCTGGATACGCAAGCCCCCGGGGGTCTCGATCGCCTGGGCAAAAAGGCGACGGGCGCGGCGCAGGGTGTCATCGTCGATCGTGGCCTCATGACCCAACTCACGCAGCGCGTCCGAGAGATCGCGATTGCCTAGCATCGCCCATGCGCCAAGCCGCTGGAACAGGCGGTTCTGCATCTCGCTGGCGGCGGCCTTGGTATAGGTGAGGCAGAGGATATGCTGCGGATTGACCCCGTCGAGCAGGAGCCGCGCGACACGGTCGGTGAGCACGCGGGTCTTGCCCGATCCGGCATTGGCCGAGAGCCATGTCGAGAGGTCAGGCCGCGCGGCATCGACCTGCGCCTGCGTGGCGGCGTCGCGTACGGTCATTGGCCCACCTCGCTTTCATCCGGGGGATCGGTCACGTCCCATTCACCGAAGCGAGCAAGCTGATCGTAATCGCCGCGATCCTCGGAACTGTGCATGGCGCGGCGGGCGACATATCCCTTATGCGGCACTGAATAGGCCGAAATCAGCTCCTTGAACTCTGACCAGACCTGATCGGGTGGTTCTTCATCAAGCGGGGCGAAGACTTCCTTTGGGGTACTGCCCAGCCCGATGAAGGCGGCGCGCATGACCTTGACCGGGCCAATCTCGCCAAAGCCGCCCCGTTCTGCCATCGCGGCCTCAAGCAGCAATTGCTTGTCGAAACTCTTTTGTTCCTTGGCCGTGGGCGGCGTGCCGGTCTTGTAGTCGTAGATATGCATCCGGCCATGGGCGTCGAGGTCAAGACGGTCGGCCTTGGCCGAGAGGGCGAATCCGAGTTCCGGGATCTCGGCGCGGCCCCTCTCCTCGAATCGCGCAGGCGTGGCTTGTGCGCGGCGCTCTGCTTCGGTTTCGATGAACCAGTCCGCGACCCGCTCCAGCCGCGCGAGCCAGAGCGCGCGTGCCTCGCCCCATGGGACGTTTTGAGCCAGAACAGTCTCTGCAATTGCGAGCAAAGCCTCGCGCGTGTTCTTTTCCGGGTGGTCGAGGGCGTGTTTGACGAACAGCTCCAGAATCTCGTGCAAGACGGTGCCGCGCAAGAGCGCGTCGGGCAGTTTCATCAGCGGATCGAGCGGGCGCAGACGCAAAACGTGGCGCGCATAGATCGCGTAGGGGTCACGGATCAGGCGCTTGATTTCCGTGACGCTGAGGTGAGCGGGCCGCGCGGCGACGGGCGGGGCCGGGGCCGGGCGCGGGGCGCGCGGCACCTCGCCTGGCGATTCCAGCGCGGTGACCTGATCGAGCCAGGCCTGCCCGCGGGCGCGCATGACGGTGAGCGCCTCGGGGCCGCCCTGACCGGGCAGGCCCGAAAGCAGGTTCTGCACGCGGTTGAGCCAGCGTGACACCACGGTTTCGGCATCGTCGGAACGCACGGAGCGGGTCAGCCAGACCTCTTTCGCGGCGATGGCCTGCTGGAAATCATGCGCCGAGAGGCCGATGCGGCGTTCGGGCAGCAAGAGCCCGGCCTGATGGCGCAGCGCGCGGTTGAGCCAGGGGTCGGGCTTGGGGGCCTCGGGCCAGCTGCCCTCGTTGAGACCGGCGAGAATCAGCAGGTCGGCGCCCTGCACCCGCGCCTCGAGCGTGCCCCAGATCAGGATTTGGGGGTGCGGTTCGGTCGGGTCGCGGACCTCTTCCCCGGAGAGGATGCTGTGAAAGAGGCTGGCATAGTCGCTCGCGTTGAGGGCGCCCGCGACGCCCGCCTCGTCGCGCAGGGAGTCGATAAGTTTCTGCGCGTCCTGTCCGGCTTCTTTCTGCCAGAGTGTGCCGGAGCCGTCCCCGATACAGCCCTGCGCGATGCGTTCGGCGAGTGTGACATGCGCCTCGACGCGGGTGTCGAGCGGGGCATCGTCGGGCTGGGCGCGGTCGGTGAAGCAATCGCAGAGCCAGTCGACCCAATCGACAAGGAACGGGTCGGGGTCGTCCTTGATCCATTCCGTCAGGCTTTTGCGGGTCGGGTAGGGCGGCCCGTTGCGGCGCAGGTGCAGTTCCAGATCGCGGGTCAGGCGCAGGTGATCGTTGCGCGCGCTGCCCTGATGCGTAAGCGGGTGCTTGAGCAGGGTCAGCAGCGCCTCGGCGCTGAGCGGGTGGCGGAAGAGGTCGGCCACATGCCGCAGGAGCCGGCCTGGCGGGGAGAGGTGCAGCGGCTGACCGGCGCTGTCGTCGGGCAGGATGTGCCAGCGGTCGAGCGCGGCGGTGACCTGGCGGCTGAGCGTGCGGTCGGGCGTGATGAGGGCGGCGGTCTGGCCGTCCTCGGCGGCCTGCCGCAGGCGCATCGCGATGGCGAGCGCCTCGGTGCGGGTCGATTGCGCCTCGATCAGGGTGACATCGGCCATGGCGGGGCCGATGTCGCGCAGGTTCGGCCCGTCGCGCAGCCATTGATCGGTGACCGGCGCGGGGCGCAGGGCAAGCGAGACGAGCGCGTTGCGTGCGGGGTGCGGGGGGGTGTCATCGGACCACGGTGCGATGTCCTGCGGGGCGATGCCCGCGCCTTGTG
>Ga0209947_1000183_pt1 | contig 37737 bp, 36 predicted proteins | sample SalPonR2_B_D2_MG_FD_185706 | JGI IMG/M metagenome (GOLD analysis project Ga0209947, IMG submission 185706) | Salt pond soil microbial communities from South San Francisco under conditions of wetland restoration - Salt Pond MetaG R2_B_D2_MG... ...
AAACCTCTCCGGAGTATATTTCTTCAATACCACCGTCTTTCTTTTCTATAAGCAAATGTCCTTGGTCGGTTACGTCTAATACCTTCGCTTCATAAGTATCCTCTCTACTAATAATCCTAACTTCTTTGCCCAGTAGGATAGGTTTAAAAATAGGTTGTGTTGGTTATATTTTTCTATGATTTAATGATTCAAATTTCAATCATACCTATTATTAATGTATTTATACTTTCTTCAGCAAAATCAGGCAATCCCTCTTCTTTGTCTAACAAGCACCAGTAGTTTTCAATTCCAACCATTAGGGTAATAATTTTATTAACATAAAACTCTGTTTTAATTCTACTGTTTAGAATATTTGAGTTCTTGCCAACTTCAATTATTTTTTCTAAAGAGGTATAAAGAGCTCTTTCTTTATCAAAGAAAGTTTCCTTTGTCTCTTCAGAAAGAAGGTTTAAACACATTGCCCGAATAATTTCATTGCCTAATTTTTCGATTTCAACATAAGATAATCGAACAAAAAGCCTAATCATTTTTAAAAAATCAGAATTGCTCTCTATTTCATTATAGGCATTTAAATATATAATATCGGTTTTTTTATAAGTGTAGTGCAGAAGGTTCTCTTTTGATGAAAAATGATTATAAAAAGATCCTTTTGATAGACCAGCATAATCTGTTATATCTTCAATTAGTACATTTTCATAACCTTTTCTTTTAATTAATTCAAGGGCACTATTATATATCTTATTCTTTGTAATAAGAGCTTTTTTTTGTCTAGAGTTCATAATTTTTTATTCCTTTTAAATAAATAGTATGATAGTTTGTTTAACAAGCCACATAGTATCACAATAGGTAACATATGTCAAAATTAAAACATTAAAAATAAACATGTGATTTCTTATAAAATTATTGACAGATAATAACGATTCATATATAATGACTTTAAGTCAGTGACGAATAGTCAGTGAAAGATAGTCACTAAAATTACTTATGAAACATATGGGAGGAATAAAAAAATGAAAGATTTACCTTATTTAAAGAACAAACCAATAGCAGTTTTTGGAGCTGGAGGTATAGGAAAAGCAATGGCTGCTGATTGTACTTTGTCAGGTCAAGATGTTATTTTATGTGATTTGGAACCGTTTGCAGAGTCTACTTTATCTAACCTTGAGAACGGATTTAAATTTCATGGAGCCCAAACAAATAAGTTTGGATTTTTTAGAGAAGGAACAGTAAATTTTTACAAAACAACTACATCAGTTAAAGAAGCTATGGAAGAGGCAGAAATTATTATAGTAGCTGTCCCAGCAGTAGGACATAAAACATTTTTTAGTCAGATGATACCTAATTTAAGAGATGGTCAGATAATTCATGTATTTCCGGATAATTACGGAACCTTATTATTTAGAAAAATGATGAGAGAAATGAAGAGTACAAAAGATATTGTTATCGGAGGTTGGTCAAGTGCACCTTATGGCAGCAGAATAGAATCAGAAGGACCTTTCTTGCTTCCTAGTACTAGAATATTTTATAGGGCAGTTACCTTAAGAGGTGCCGCACTTCCAATGACAGATCAAGGCGTTTTCCTTGAAAGTGTTAAGTATATAGGAGCTATGGATGCTATTACAAATGGACTAGGCCCAGTAGGTGGAAATACTGTAATGGACACTGGATTTAGTAATGTTAATCCGATACTTCATTGTCCAGGAGTTATATTAGGAGTTGGGGCTATGGAAAATTATGGATTAATATATGGAGAAAACAAAAAAGATTTTTCAATATATTGCCATGTATATAGTCCAACTGTATCAAAAGTTCAACACCAAGTATACAAAGAAGAGTGTAAAATTGCTGATGCAATGGAAGTTGGAATACAAGAATTTGATGATGAAGAATTTTATTCTAGATCAAATATTCTAGGAAGCGAATATATGGGCAAGGGGATGAATGTCCCATATGAAGAAGTTTATGATATGGCATTAGGTACAGGTCCATTCTCTGTAAACCATAGATATTTAACTGAAGATATTCCAATTGGATGTCATGTATTTCATGAGTTAGGAAAAAAATATGGAGTAAAAACACCTACAATTGATTCTATGATAAATTTAGCAAATGCTATGCTGGATAGAGATTTCTATGAAGAAGGCTATACCCTTGAGTATTTAGGCGTAGGTCATATGGACAAGGAAGAGTTGTTAGAATATTTGAATAATGGTACTTATCAAGAATAGATTAAGTTTAAATATACATTGAGGAGGTTATAATGAAGCAAGTGAGATGGCACGGTAGAGGAGGTCAGGGAAGCTTCACTATTGCAAGATTATTAGGGTCAGCAGCTGTAGTGTACGAAGGAAAAAAAGCATTAGCTTTTCCCACCTTTGGACCAGAAAGAAGAGGTGCTCCTGTACTAGGCTTTACTAAGGTATCTGATAAAAAGATAAATGATAGAAGTCAAGTTGATACATGTGACTATGTGGTAGTTCTTGATGAAACTTTAATAGATAACAATACTTCTAAAGGACTCCGTAAATCTGGATGCATGATTATAAATACCAAAAACATAAATAAATACAAAGAAATGTTTGATTGTGAAGTTATAGGTTTAGATGCAACTAGCATAGCACTTAAGAATATTGGAAGACCAATAACAAACACTTCTATGTTAGGAGCACTAATAGCTAAGTCAAAAATTATAAGCATAAAGTCTGCAGAAAAAGCAATAAAATCTACTTTGCCAAAAAAATTGGCAGATAAAAATCTCGATGCTCTTGAAGAAGCATATAAATCATTGGTAGGAGAAAGACTATGAGACCAAAAGTAAGAAAATATATAAGACCTAAGAAAATATCAGAATATCCAAACACTCCAGCTTATGAGTCAGGACATCTAGTATCTATAAATGCTGGATGGAGAACATTTATTCCAATAGTTGATTCAAAAAAATGTATAGGCTGTCTGCAGTGCTATCTATTATGTCCTGATGGAGTAATAGGAAGAACAGAAGAGGATAAAGTTAACATAGACTATGATTATTGCAAGGGTTGCGGAATATGTGCTCAAGTGTGTAAATTTAATGCTATTGAAATGAAAAAGGAGGATAAGTAATGACTAATAATACCAGATTTGTTTCAGGTGATGAAGCAATTGCAATGGGAGCTCGTCTTGCAAGGCCTAACGTAATTTCGGCTTATCCTATAACACCGCAGACAATAGTAGTTGAAAGATTATCGGATTATATTGAAAACAAAAGTCTTGATGCAGAATTTCTTCATGTTGAATCTGAACACACTGCAATGGCGGCAGCTATGGGTGTAAGTTCTATAGGTGCAAGAGCCTTTACTGCAACATCATCCCAGGGACTTCTTCACATGGCTGAATGCCTGCACTATGCTAGTGGAGCAAGGTTTCCAATTGTAATGATGAATGCCAATCGTTCTTTGGCGGTACCATGGAGTATTTATGGAGACCAGAGAGATTCTTTAGGACTTCTTGATTCAGGATGGATTCAAGTTTATTGTGAAGATGCTCAAGAAGCTCTTGATATGATAATTCAGGCATATAAGATAGCAGAAAACCCAGAGGTGCTGACTCCTTTTATGGTTAATATAGATGGATTTGTACTTACTCATACTTATGAACCTATAGAGCTTCCAGAACAGGAGCTTGTGGATGGGTTCCTTCCAAAATATGAAACATTAAACAAAATGTCATTTGAAGAGCCTAAAAGTCTTTGCTTTAGCACGTCTCCTGAAGACAACCAAGAGTTTAAGTACATGCAAGATATGGCAATTTTAAAATCTATTGATGTTATAGAAAAAACAGACAGGGAGTATGGGGATATTTTCGGAAGATATTATTATGGAATGACAGAAAATTATAAGTGCGAGGATGCAGATGCAGTAATAGTAACCCTTGGTTCTGTTTGTGGTACAGTTAGAACAGTCATCGATCAAATGAGAGATGAAGGTTATAAAGTAGGACTTTTAAAGATAAGATACATGAGACCTTTTCCAATAGAAGACATCAGAGATATTGCTCTTAAGGTTTCAAACTTAGGAGTACTAGAAAAGAATATATCATTTGGTTATGAAGGTACAGTATATACAAATGTTAATTCTGCATTAAGTGGATTGGACCTAAAGATTAAAACTAAGAATTATGTAGGCGGATTTGGGGGAAGAGACATATCTAAGGAAGACATCAGAGAAATATATATAGATATGATTGAAAATGAAAGCTTTAATAATCGTGTTGAATATATTGGAAAGGAGTGTGAATATAATGAATTATAATATTAGAGCAAAAGATTTACCGGAACAGGAATTTCATTATGGTCACAAGGCATGTGCAGGATGCGGAGCGACAATTGCTCTAAGATTAGCTATGAAAGTTCTTGGAGAAAGAACATTCTCTGCCTTACCAGCTAATTGCATGTCAGCGGTAAGTTTTATCTATCCTCAAATGGCATTCACAACAAATGCAATGATAACACCTTTTCCTTCTACTGCTGCAGTAATGTCAGGAATAACAGCTGGTGCAAAGGCATTAGGCATAAAAAACTTTAAAACTGTAGGATTTGCAGGAGATGGAGGTACTGCTGATATAGGAATCCAAGCTCTATCAGGTGCTATTGACAGAGGAGATGAAATGGTATATATATGCTATGATAACGAAGCATATATGAATACAGGAATACAAAAAAGTGGTTTAACTCCTTATGGAACAAAGACTACAACAACTCCTGCTGGCGAAAACCTACCGGGGTCAATAAAGCATAAAAAGAACATGTTTGAAATAGTCGCAGCTCATGAAATTTCTTATGCTGCAACTGCAAGTATAGGATATCCAAATGATTTTTTAATGAAGGTTAACAAAGCAAAGAACACAAAAGGGACCTCATATATACATGTTTTTGCAAGTTGTCCTACAGGTTGGGGAGCAAAGACAGAAATGACTGTAGATATTGCAAAAGAAGTAGTTGATTGCGGATTATGGTATCTCGCGGAGTATGAAAATGGTGAGTTTAAGTTGAATAAGAATCCAAAGGAGTTTTCATCCGTTAAAAGCTATCTTTCAAAACAGTCAAGGTTTAAGCATTTGAAAGAAGAAGATTTGGAAGTGATAATTAATCATAGAAATAAAAAATGGAAAAAAATTAGGAATAACTGGGTTTTTTAAGAAGAAAATATTAATAAATTTATTTTAAAATAGGTTTTTAGTATAATATTGTATGGAAAGGAGAATTTTATGAAAAAAAGAAATATAGAAATTGATATCGAATTCAATATTCTAACCAAAAAAAAGAAAGACAAGGTTCATGAATTTAGTTTGAAGCTTTTAGAAGAAGTAGGAATTGAAGTTACAGGCGAAAAAATGTTGGAATTATTAAAGAATAATGGTGCAGAGATAGGAAATGACAATATTGTAAAAATACCTAGAAAAATGGTTGAGAAAGCTATGAAGTCGGTACCAAAGGAAGTTATTCTCTATAATAGAGACGGAGATCCAATTATAAATATTGGAGAAGAGAATAATATTTACTTTGGTTCTATAGCTGAACAACTTGAATATTTGGATTATAAGACAAATAAATCGAGAAGATTTATGAGAGAAGATATGAAAACCATGTGTGTACTTCAAGACTATTTACCTAACATATCATTTACAACATCTGTTGGACTTATAGATGGGGTACCATCGTCTGTGGCAGGACAAATAGGTTTTATCGAGACCTTAAGAAATTTTTCTAAATCAATACATGTTGTAACAAGCGATGTAGATGCTTTGAAAGACATTGTAAACATATCAAAAGATTTTGTGGGTGGGAAAGAAAAATTAATGGAAAAACCTCTATTTATGTATTATGCAGAACCTATACCACCTTTTAAACATCCTTATGAATCAAATGAAAGATTAATGGTCTGTGCAGAAAATGGAATACCCGTAGTTTATATGCCTTACTCCATGATGGGAGGAACAGCTCCAGTTACATTAGCAGCTGCATTGGCACAAAACAATGCAGAAATATTGGCTGGAATGGTAATGACTCAACTTGTTAGAGAAGGAGCACCATATATATATGGGTCAATGCCAACTGTTTTCGACATGAAGTCTACAATAGGTTCTTATGGAGCTCCAGAATTTCATTTAGCTGTTGCTGCATCATCAGAAATGGCTGATTATTATGGAATTCCATTTTATGGAACTGCAAGTGTTAGTGATGCTAGAACGATAGACATGCAGAGTATTTCTGAAATTGAAATGACATTATTTTCAAGTATTTTAAGTAAAGCAAACTTGGTTCATGATATTGGTTTATTAGAACATGCTAGAAACATATCACCTGTAGCTATTTATATATCCAATGAGATAATAGATCAACTTAAGAATTACACAAAAGGTATTGAAATAAATGATGATATGTTTTTATTTGATACATTTAAAAACATAGGTCCCGGAGGTCACTACTTAAATGATGAAAGTACTCTTAAAAATTTCAAAAAAATGTGGTATCCAAAAGTATTCACTAGAAACTCTATAAATCCTGAAGAATCTGATCTTATGGATAGAGTTATTGAAAAAATTGATTATATTCTTAAAAATCATAAAGTAAAACCATTAGAAAAGGAAAAAGAAGACATACTTAAAAAATATGAAAAAGAATTATTAGATAGATAAGAGGGAGGAGAACATGTTTAGAGATTTAGGTATTGAACAAATAAAAGCAAGAAAAGATCATAAAGCTTATGGTATGGGATTGGGAGTAATGCTATTAGACGAAGCTTATCCTGGTTTTCCTGGAGACCTAAGAAATGCAAGTGCCTACAACTTCAATATACAATATGAAATAATGGAAGGTCTCAATTGCTATAATATAGGATGGTGTAAGGGTGATGATGAATTTTTAGTTCCTCCAATTGTTAAAGCAGCTAAGAATCTTGAAAAACTAGGATGTAGAGGAATTTTAGCAGAATGTGGATACTTTTCTTACTTTCAACCTCTCATTTCAGATAAAGTAGATATTCCTGTTTTTATGTCAAGCCTTTTACAAATTCCATTTATTCAGCAAGTAATTGGACCTAAAAAAGCAGTAGGAATCTTTTGTGCAACTTCTTCAGGTTTAACGGATAAGCATTTAGAAAATGTAGGAGTTAATTTAAATAGTAATTATCATATTAAAGGAGCAATGGATAATGATGGTTGTCAAGAGTTTGTATCTCTTTGGGATGAAACCAGAAGACCAGATATACCCACAGCAAATTACAAAAAGGCAGAAAAAGATATTGTAGATTCATGTAAAGAGTATGTTAAACAATACCCTGATATTGGAGCACTTATGCTTGAATGTACAGGTTTCCAGCCTTTTGCAAGAGCAATACAAAGAGAAATAGATTTACCAGTTTTTAGTTGGGCCACTCTAATGGATTATGCATATTCTGCAGTTGTCCATAGAGATTTTTATGGTCATGTGTAAAAAGGAACAATTATATGGATCTAAGACTAGATGCAATATCAAAAAAAGAAATAAATAAAATTCATGAAAATACATTAGAGATATTATCAAAGATAGGTGTTGAATTCTCATCAGAAAAGGCATTAGAGAAATTTCGTAAAAAAAATACAAGAATAGAGGGTAAAAAAGTATATATTGATGAAAAGCTTTTGAATTGGGCTTTAAGTAAAACACCTAATAGTTTCGTGCTAGAAGGAAGAGAAAAAGACAGAAATGTTCAAATTGGAGGTGATAGAACTAATTTTGCACCTGCTTCAGGGCCTATTTTTGTTACTAAAAAAGGTGAAAGAAAACCAGCAACATGCAAAGATTATATAGATTTTGTAAAACTTATTGATACAAGTGAAGTAATTAATATAAATTCAGCAGTAATTGTTGAACCCCAAGAAATAGATATAAAAGACAGAAATATGTACAGAGTAGCTAATTGCTTGAAGTACTCTTCAAAACCTTTTATTGGATTTACAAATGGAAGAAAGAATTCTAAAGAGTGCATAGAACTTGTACAAAGATTTTCAGGGAAAATTGAAAACGTTATTTTGGGAATAATTAGCCCTATATCACCATTAAAATATGATGAATCGATGATTGAAGGTATAATAACTTACTCAGAAAAAAAACAACCCTTTGCAATAGCTTCTGCATCTTTGCCAGGGGCGACTAGTCCAGTTACTATAGCTGGAACTCTTGCTGTAAATAACGCAGAGGTTCTTGCAGGGATTGTATTAAGTCAGATTGTTAGGCCAGGCAATCCGGTAATTTATGGAAATACTTCTACATCTTGCGATATGAGGTATATGTCTAACTCTATAGGTAGTCCAGAAACAGCCTTAATTACTTTAGCAACTGCAAAAATGGGTGAATTTTATAAACTTCCTACAAGATCTGGAGGCTCCTTAACAGACTCTAAAATTCCAGATATACAAGCTGGAATAGAATCGACTCTTACAATGCTTGCACCGATATCTTCAGGAATAGACTTTGTCCTTCAATCATGTGGTATACTAGAGTCATTTAACTCAGTCAGTTTTGAGAAAATGATTATTGATGAAGAATTAATAAAACAATTATTAAGATTTAAAAGGGGTTTTAGAGTAGATAAAAAGACTATAGGACTGGATTCAATAAGAGATCAAGGTAGTGGAGGAATGTTTATAGGAGAAGAGCATACCATAAATAATTTTAGACAAGAACAATATATTTCAAAATTATTCTCAAAAGACAACTATGACAATTGGTGCAAAAAAGGAAAATGTGACTTAAATATATTTGCAGAAAGAGAAGTATTGGAAAGATTAAAAAATTATAAAAAAATTGACATTACAGAAGAACAAATTGACTTAATTTCAAAATATATTTAAAAGAGGAGTAAAAATGGAAAAAATTAAAAATAAAGGAAAGATAATAAATCATGCAGTATTTTGGCCGTCATTTTTAATACCAGTTGCATTGGTAGTTGTAAGTTTTATTAACAACGAAAAATTCACATCTTTAATGATGAATACTTATGTAAATTTGACAAATAGCTTTGGTTGGGTTTTTATGATTATTGGTACAATTTCTGTAGTGGTATGTGGTGCATTAATGATAGGCCCTTTGGGAAATGTAAAATTTGGTGGAGAAGATGCCAAGCCAAAATATACATTTTTACAATGGTTTACTATGAGTCTTTGTGGTGGAATAGCTATCGGTATAGTTTTTTGGGGAGTAGCTGAACCAATTTCTTACCTTGCTCAACCTCCTTTAGGGTTAGAATCTTTCAGTAAATCAGCTGCAGTATTTTCTGTTTCACAAACATATTTTCATTGGTCATTTACACCTTATAGCTTTTACGCCATATGTACAATACCGATAGCACTTGCTGTATACAACAAGAATAGAAAATTTAGCATCAGTTCGGGACTATACTTTTTAATTGGCGAAAAATGCGAGGGGTTATTAGGAAAAATAGTTGATTCGGTTGCTCTATTAGCATTGATTGGTGGGATTTCCACATCATTAGGATTAGGAATAATGCAAATTTCTAGCGGTATAAGTTTTGTAGCGGGGATTGATACATCTACAACAATGTGGACTATAGTAACAGTAATAACAGTAGCGAGCTTTACTTTTACTAGTGTGATAGGAATTGATAAAGGACTGAAGTGGCTTGCAAATCAAAATTTCAAGTTGTATGTAGGTGTTCTTATATTTATACTTCTAGTAGGTCCATTTTCTTTCATTATGAACTTAGGCGTCGAATCTTTCGGAGAGTTTATTTCATCATTCTTTAATAAATCAACTTATCTTGGTATAGAGTATAGCGAAGACTGGGCTCAGTGGTGGACTATATTTTACTGGGCGGTATGGATAGCATATGGACCAGTAGTAGGAGTATTTTTAACAAGACTGACATATGGAAGAACTATAAGACAATTTTTACTAACTAATGTAGTTGCACCTGGAATATTTTGTATAGTATGGTTTATGATAATTGGAGGAGCAGCAATAGACATGCAGTTAAGTGGTATATTTGACTTATGGGGTTCTTACCAGACTAGTGGATTAGAAAGTTCTGTTTTTTCATTTTTCTCTCAGTTTCCTCTAGGTATACCGTTGGTAGTAGTATTTTTAGTGATTATAATAGTATCGTTTATAACTATGGCTGACTCAATGACTTCTGTTGCGGCTATAATGTCTACAAGAGGATTTCGTTATGAACAAGGTGAACCACCGATGTTTTTGAAAATAATATGGGGAACTATAATGGGAGTTCTTGCTTGGGTTATGATAGCAGCAGCTGGAATTGATGGAACTAAAATGATAGGAGTTATAGCATCTTTTCCACTTCTAATTGTATTTACAGCGTTTATTATTTCATCAGTTAAAGGAGCATTTGATATAAAAAATGAAGATAGCATAATTAAAGAAAAACAAAAACAGGAGGTTGTATAATGAGTTATGAAAATATATCAAAAGGTGTACTAAAAGGGAGTACAGATTTAGTTTTAGAGAAAGTGAAAGAACTTATAGACAGTGGAGAAGAACCTTTAAAAATAATAAATGAAGGCCTTATGGTAGGAATGAACTCAGTAGGAGAAAAGTTTAAAAAAGGTGAGATGTTTGTGCCAGAAGTATTAATGTCGGCAAAAGCTATGAAGTCAGGAATAGAACTAGTAAAACCTTTAATAAATGATGAAGATATGCCTAGCATAGGAACTGTAGTATTAGGAACTGTAAAAGGAGACTTACACGACATAGGTAAAAACCTTGTAGGTATGATGATGGAAAGTTCAGGTTTTAAAGTAGTTAATATAGGAGTAGATGCTTCCCCGGACGAGTTTGTTGAAGCAGTAAAGGAAAACAATGCAAATATATTAGCAATGTCAGCAATGCTAACAACTACAATGACTCAAATGAAAAAAGTAGTAGAAGCTATAAAAGAAGCAGGTCTAAAAGATAATGTAAAGATAATGATAGGAGGAGCACCGGTAACAGATAAATTCGCTGAGGAAATAGAGGCTGATTTATATACTGTAGATGCTTCAAGTGCAGCAGAGGAAGGTAAAAATTTAATGATGTAATTTTATTTTGCGCTGGGGCTACCTTATTAGAGGAGAAGCCCTGGCTTTTTTTATTAAATATAAAAAAATAAAAAATTCGAAGTGTTAAATGTATTGTATAAAAAATATATTTAGGAAGGAGCATAGGGGTTATTATTACTTAGATATACCCTATAATAAAAGAATGAAATGGAAAAATGAATATAATAAAAAACTAGTAAAGGTTGAAAAAATAGGTATAATGATTGGAGAAAAAGATGTTTGTGTTTCTCCGGCAATGTGTGGTGAACCTAAGGATATAATGAAATCAGTTGCTAATCACTTAAAAAAAAATGATATTAGAGGGGTTGAGCACCATTCACTTTTAACTTTTCATAATCATGACTTATTAAAACCAGAGATGAAGAATAACATCAAACACGTCTCTTGGTTCACTTCAGGATATTCTAGAAATGCGGTAAGGGAGGGAAGGGCAGATTATATGCCTTCTTTCTACAAGAATGTACCTAAGATTTGGGATCAACAACTCAATGTTGATGTTTTCTATGCCCTTGTATCTCCCATGGATGAACATGGATACTTTAGTTTTGGACTTGCATGTAGTGAAAGTCTTGTATTGAAAAACAAGGCAAGTAAGATATTTTTAGAAGTTAATTCAAATATGCCAAGAACCCATGGACAGAATGTTATCCATATTAGTGAAGTAGACTTAATTTGTGAAAGCAATTATGAAATTCCAGTTTTAGACTCACCTCTATTAAGTGATTTGGATACAAGAATAGGAAAAATAATAGCAGATGAAATTCCAAATGGCTCAACAATACAACTGGGAATCGGAGGGATACCTAATGCAGTTGGGAAAGCACTTATGCATAAAAAGAATTTGGGTATTCACAGTGAAATGTTTGTAGATGCATTTGTAGATTTGATAGAATCTGGTGCTGTAACAAACACAAGCAAGGAGATTAATAATAGTAAAAGTATAACAACCTTTGCAGGAGGGTCTAAAAGACTTTATAACTTCTTGAATGATAATCCTTCCATAGAGTTCAAACCTGTAGATTACGTAAATGATCCTCAAATAATTGCAAAACATAAGAGTTTTATGTCTATTAATTCATGTATAGAAGTAGATTTACTGGGGCAGGTTTGTTCAGAATCAATGGGACAAAAACACTACAGTGGGACTGGAGGACAGGTTGATTTTGTGCGTGGGGCAAATCTATCAAATGGAGGCAAATCTTTTATAGCTATGAACTCCACTACAAAAAAAGGTACTATGTCAAAAATCAAACCTGTTTTAACCAATGGTTCTGTAGTAACAACATCAAAAAATGAAGTTGATTACATTGTAACAGAAAATGGAATAGTTAAGCTGAAAGGTAAGACGGCAAGTCAAAGAGCAAAATCACTAATAAGAATAGCACATTATGATTTCAGAGATAAATTAACCTATGAAGCTAGAAAAATGAATATTATAGTATAAATACTTGTAATAAAAGTACTATAATTAAAATCAAACTAGAAAAATAAATGATTGTAAATTAGTAGACAATGCATAATTAAAGTAATAGTCCAATATAATTGAGAAGGAGAAAAAATGGATCAAAATGCTAAAAATATTTTTAGAAAAGACACTACTATAATAATAATTTTTACTTTATTAATGTGGATAGTCTTGGGCGTTGTAAGGAGTAATATTAAAAATTTTGCTAATAATTTGTCCGAAGTCTATTTTATGAATACTATATGGTTTTTGGTTATGATGTTTGGCACTGTATCTTTATTGGCAGTATATAATCATCTCAAAAAACATAAAAATTACATATATAAAGAAGACATTAAAAATGGAGGAAAATAAATGAATAATAATCAAAGTTCTAAGTCAGTAATTTTTGATACGCTTTTCATAATGATACTATGTTTTGCAACCCTTTTAACAACCATGATTTTGCAAGGTGGAGTTATAGTAGGAGGGGAAGGCGGCATGAATTATCAAATAAAATTTCCTTCTTTTATTATAACTATGGGTGGGCTTCTGGTATATATTATATTTATATTAAAAATTTCTAATAGAGAACTTAAAAAAATGATAGAAATAATATACAGTAAAAAGAAACTTAAAAAAATAAATTAGAGGTGAATTATGAGCTTTTGGTCGTTTATGAATTATGTAGCTTGGGTGATGTGCGGAGTATTTGCTTTTTTGTTGATTAAAGATTTTATAAAGGTAGAGAAAAATAGAAATAACTAAAGAGAGGAAAATATGGAAAAAAATAATAATATGTCAAAAGTTTTAGGACCTATGCATATTTGGGCTCTAGGAGTTGGGATAGTTATAGTTGGAGAATTTATGGGATGGAATTTTGCAGTGGCTAAAGGAGGGTCCCTAGGAGCTATTGCAGCCTGCTGGATAATTGGAATAATGTTTATCTGTTTAATAATGGTGAATACCGAAATGGGGTGTGTAATACCTGAAGCAGGAGGACAGTATGCTATGGCAAAATATCTACTTGGTCCTCTGGCAGCATTTAACATAGGGTTAATGTTGGTATTTGAATATGTTATGCTACAAGCTGCAGATGCACTAGTAGTAGGTGAAATATTAAAAACACTTAGTCCTGATGTTAATGCCCTTCCTTATGTTATATTAAGTTTACTGGCACTTACATATATTAACTATAGGGGGGTTTATGCTACACTAACTTTAAACTTTGTGATAACAGCAATAGCTTTTGTAACAATATTTATACTTCTGTTTTCAACTAGATTTTATTCGGAAACTGAAAGTCTACTGCAGATAAAAGAGTTAACAAATGGACTTCCTTACGGATGGATGGGAATCGTTGGTGCACTTCAATTTGGCGTATGGTTTTACCTGGGAATTGAAGGTACTGCTTTAGCAGCAGAAGAATGTAGGTCAACCAGTAGATCCTTACCTATAGGAGCTATTGTAGGCACTATAACCCTACTTGTAGGAGCAACAGCTACTTGGTTTGTATGTTCGGGATTGGTGGAAGCAGAAATACTCGGATCTTCAGTATATCCACTATACGATGCAGCTAGAAAAGTTGGAAATCCAATAGTTGTAAATGCTTTATTTGCCGGAACTATACTCTCATGTATGGCAAGTGCCAATGGATGTATTACAGATTCCAGCAGAGCATGGTATGCAATGTCTAGAGATACTTTGATACCTGAAATATTTGGAGTTCTTCATCCCAAGTATAAAACTCCCTATAGGGCAATACTCTTTCTGCTACCGATAGCAATAGCTTTTGGTTATACAGGAATGCTGGATCAAGTAATTACGTTTTCGATTATGTCTGCTATATTAGTCTATATATTATCGGCAATTATGATGATTAAATTTAGAAGAATGTATCCAATTGGCACAATAGAAAGAGCATATGTTTCTCCTTTTCATCCTCTTCCATCTATTGTTTTATTTATTTTGGCTGTGCTTACTTTGATAGGAATGTACTTCGGATATTGGGTTAACATTGTATCGGGATTAACTTTTTATTTTTTGGCATCTATCTGGTTTAAAAAGAGAAGAGAATCATATATTAAATACGAAAGTTTCATCGGTAAAAACACTAATTGGCCTAGAGCGGAAGGGTACTAATGAAAAGAATATTAACTATACTTTTAGCAATCATAATACCTGGTTCAGGACATGTGATTTTAAAAAGAGAAACAAGAGGACTTATGATGGTATTTTGGATGTTTGCAATGGGTTATATTACATATCATTTAACTGATTCAAGCACATCTTTTATTGGTAGATACTCAGGAGGGTTGCTTATTCACATTTTATCTGTTGTAGAGGTTTGTAATATGTCAAAATTAGATTCTAAAAAAAACAGATAAAAATATGGATTACACATATCCGTTCTTGCCTCTAACAGAAACCTCTCCGGAGTATATTTCTTCAATACCACCGTCTTTCTTTTCTATAAGCAAATGTCCTTGGTCGGTTACGTCTAATACCTTCGCTTCATAAGTATCCTCTCTACTAATAATCCTAACTTCTTTTCCAATTAGTATTGATTTTTCCTTGGATATTTTTACTATTTCTTTATAATTATTTCCCAGGAAAAAATTATAATACTTTTCAAAATAGTTTAGGAATTTGCCGGTGAATTCTTTTCTATTTATTTTTTTGCCGGTTTCGGAAAATATTGATCCTGCTTTATGTCTTATATCTTCAGGAAATTCTTCGGTATTCGTATATAGATTTACACCTATACCCATAACAAGATAGTTTACCTGATTGATTTCTGCGCTGAGTTCCGTAAGGATGCCAGCTATTTTTTTATCATTTATTATTATATCATTTGGCCACTTTATTAATCCTTTTACTTCAAAATCTTCTAAAGTCTTAACTAATGCTACAGCACCTACTAGAGTTATGTTGGAAACTTTAGAGGGATCTATTTCAGGTTTAAGTAAAATAGAAATAAGTAAACTGGAACCTTTAGGGGATGACCAGTTTCTTCCCAGACGTCCTCTTCCTGCTGTTTGCTCTTCGCTTATTACAACAGTACCATCGGGAGAAGTTTCAGCAATTTCCTTAGCTTTTTTATTTGTAGAATCTATAGTGTCGAAGTAAAGGATATTTTTGCCTATGTTTTCCGTTTTTAAATATGGAGCTATCTCTTCATATTTTAGTATATCCGGCGAGGATACAAGTTTATAACCTTTTCTAGAGATAGAATCTATTTCGTAACCCTCATCTTTAAGAGAATTTATATTTTTCCATACGGCTGTTCTACTTACATCTAAAATATTACTAATCTTTTCTCCTGAAATATACTCTTTATTTTCCTTTAGTATTTTCAATACCTTATCTTTCATATTTCACCTCTTAAATTATTTGCCTTAAGTTTTATCTTTTTATAATAGTAACATAAATATATGAAAAAATAAATATAATTGTAAACTAATATAAGTTTATGGTTGACAATAATATACCTAGAACATATAATTGTAAACCATAATAGAAATTAAGTTGACAATGGAGGATATATGAAAATTACAACAAAAAATATGATACTTACATCTTTATTTGCTGCCCTTACAGCTATAGGGGCTGTACTAATAGTTATACCTTTGGGGCCGGTAGATTTTACCCTTCAATTATTTTTTACTATACTTTCGGGAATTATCCTCGGTGCCAAATACGGAGCAATGTCCCAGATGCTTTATGTTGGTATGGGAATAATAGGGCTGCCTGTTTTTGCAGGAGGAACAGGAGGCTTCTCATATATTTTTGCTCCTTCTTTTGGATATTTGCTTGGATTTATACTAGGGGCATATGTGACTGGGAAAGTAGTTGAAAAACTAGGATGGAAAAGCTTTAAAAATATCTTCATAGCATCACTGGCAGGTTTAGCTGCTGTTTATTTAGTAGGTTTTCCATATTTATACGGTATTCTAACAATAGTTAACGGACTAGACTTGAATTTTCCCGATGTACTTAAAAGCGGAGTATTGATTTTTATTCCTGGGGACCTATTTAAATGTGTAATTGCATCTTTGTTGAGCTTAAAAGTACTTCCTATATTAAAAAAAGAAATATTAAGATAAATAAAATCACTAACTTCCTTAACAGTTTATATATTTTCTGCTAAAATAAGATTAATATATAAGAAGGAAGTTTTTTTATGGATAATTTTTTTATGAATAAGGCATTGGACCAAGCTTACCAAGCTTACAAGCTAGAAGAAGTTCCTATAGGTGCGGTAATTGTAAAAGATGGAAAAATTGTAGGAAAGGGATATAATAAAAAAGAAATGTCCTTGGATACGACAAACCATGCTGAAATAATAGCTATAAGAGAAGCATCCAAAAATCTGAAAAGCTGGAGACTTACAGACTGTACCATGTATGTAACCGTAGAACCCTGCCCAATGTGTGCTGGCGCTATTGTAAATTCAAGAATCAAAGAATTAGTAATCGGAACCATGGATCCAAAGGGAGGAGCCTGCGGATCATTATATAATATAGTAGAAAATGATAATCTCAACCACAAATTAGAGGTAAAAAGAGGAATTTTAGAAAAAGAATGTTCTGATATAATGAAGAAATTTTTTAAAAAATTAAGATAAGGAGAATGACTATGATAATAGATTTAATGAAAACAAGAAGAAGCATAAGGAAGTTTCAAGATAAAAAAATAGAAGAAAAGAAAATTGAGGACTTAAAACAAATAGCTTTATTATCACCAACATCAAAAAGTAAAAGGGGATGGGAGTTTATATTCGTTGAAGATAAAGAAGCTTTAAAAAAACTATCTGAAGTTAAGCCCCATGGAGGAAAAATGATAGCAGACTCTTCTCTAACTATAGTTGTAGCAGTTGATGAAAAAGATAATGATGTTTGGATAGAAGATGGATCAGCAGCTGTTTCTTATTTACATTTAGCTTGTCATGAAATGGGATTGGGTTCTTGTTGGGTTCAGATAAGAAATAGAAAATTAGATTACGAAAAAGGTATAGATTCAGGAGAATTAGTACAGGAAGTATTAAAAATACCTACAAACAAAAAAGTTTTAGCTATGCTTGCTGTAGGATATCCAGCAGAACAAAAAGAATTATATGATTTAAATAAACTAAAAAAAGAAAAAATTCATATAGAAAAATATGATGAGTAGGAGTTTAAATGGAAAACTACAGTTTTTTAATTATAAACCTAGCAAATAAGTTTGGAACATTATTTATATTTACCTTTATATTATCAAATTTAAAGCCTGCCAAAGCATTGATTAATAAAAAACCTGTAAATTTAAAGGATAAACTAATTCTTTCCGTAGTTTTTGGTATATTTGGAATCGTTGGTACCTATCTTAGTGTAGAATTTGATGGAGCTTTAATAAATACTAGAATTATAGGAGTAGCTACAGGTGGAATATTAGGGGGGCCTTTAGTAGGTTTTCTTGCTGGGTTGATAGCTGGACTTCATAGATATACTATGCCTACAGGGCTCTTTACTCAAGTTGCCTGTGCTGTTTCAGTTCCTCTTGAAGGATTGGTTGCCGGAATAATTGGAGCAAGAATAAAAAACAAAAAAAATATATGGGCTTATGCAGCCTTAGTAGGGGCCATAGGAGAAAGCATGAGAAAAATTTCTGTTCTAATATTTTCCAGACCATACCCTTTGGCAGTAGAACTTGTTAAAAACATATGGGTTCCTATGGTTCTTATTAACTCAATAGGTCTGGCCTTGTTGTTTTTAATTATAGCTAATGTAAATAAGGATAGAGAAAGAATCGGAGCTGAACAGGTTAATCTTTCTATAAATATAGTTGATAAAATACTTCCTTACTTAAAAGGAGGGCTTCACCTAGGAAATGCAAATAACATTACTGACAATATTCAAGAAATGACGGACTTTGATGCAGTTACTATTACAGACAAGGATATTATAATTGCTCATTCTGGGACTAGTACATCAAGGCATGGAGTGGGAAAACCCATAGTAACGGATTCAACTATTGAGGCTTTGAGAGAAGGAAAAATGATTCAAATGGATAAATGCATGGAAAAGAACTGTGAAGTTAAAAATTGTATGTTAAATTCTTCTATAATTACACCTCTTAAGGATGGTGAAGAAATTGTAGGTACTATGAAATTTTATAAATCTCCTCAAAACTCTATGACTGATATAGACAGAGAAACAGCTTGGGGATTATCAAAATTAATATCTAATCAAATCAGAATAAATAGACTAGAAGAAAACTCTAAACTCTTAGTAGAAGCTGAGTTAAAAGCTCTTCAGGCACAAATAAATCCACACTTTTTATTTAATTCTCTTACAGTTATATCGTCTCTATGCAGGACTAATGCACTAAAAGCAAGAGAATTAATACTCCATCTCAGTAATCATTTTAGAAATAATTTGACAATAGAGAGAGATCTAGTGACCATTGATGTTGAATTAGGTCATGTAAAATCTTACGTAGAAATAGAGAAGGCAAGATTTGGAGATAAGTTGGAAGTTATATACAAAATAGATGAAAGATTAGATTGTTTACTTCCGCCTCTTACATTACAACCTTTGGTAGAAAATGCCATTAAACACGGCATACTTAGTAAAAAAGAAGGTGGAAAGGTAGTTATAGACGGTGAATCCATTGATGAAAATGTATACATAACTATATTCGACAATGGTGTAGGAATACCAGAAGAAAAGTTACAAACAATAAAAGATGAAAATATAAAGCATGTAGAATCAATAGGTATATATAATGTAAATAGAAGATTGATAGGGAAATTCGGAAAAGAATATAAACTTAATATTAAATCAAAACATGAAGAATGGACTGAAATTACAGTGAAAACACCCTGCTTAAAACATAATAAACTGAGGGAAGAGGTAAGAAATGAAAGTTCTATTGGTTGATGACGAAAAGTATATAAGAGATGAATTTAAGTATTTTTTAAGCAAATATGATGAGCTTGAAGTATGTGGAGAAACTGGAAGAGCAGACGAAGTAATTCCTTTAATAGAAAAACTAAAACCGGACCTTATATTTTTGGATATAGATTTACAAACGGACAGTGGTTTGATCATTGCCAGAAAAATAATGGAAATGAATAAGCCGCCCCAGATAGTATTAGCTACGGCTTATAATCAGCATGCTGTCAAAGGTTTTGAAATGGGAGTGGTGGATTATATAGTAAAGCCTATAATGGAAGATAGATTAAAAAAATGCATAGAAAGGGCTAGAAAAAACCTAAATGATTCCGATACCAAAATCGAAGTTGAAGGAAATACTAATGAAAAAATAGATAAAATAGCAGTAAAAAAATCAGACAAGATATATTTAATAAAGCTAAAAGATATTGTATTCTTAGAATATTCTGATAATAAAATTCAGGTGTATACTAGAGAAGAAAAGTATTATATGTATATGACTATGAAGAGTTTTATGAAAAAATCTCAAGGGTCATTTATTAGAACACATAAAAGTTTTATTGTTAATTTAGACTATGTTAGTGAAATAATACCTTGGTTTAACTATACCTATAAACTAAGGTTAAAACACTTCGAGGAAAAGGAAATCCCTGTTAGTAGAACTTATCTTAAAGATTTTAAGGATAAATTAAATATTTAATAAAAATGACAATTTAATATAATGCAGCTTACAAAGATTATAGTGTAACTTAAGCAAAAAGAATTACAAAAAACGTTTTCTTGTAATAGAATTAATACAAATCAAATGGAGGTATTAAAAATTATGAGAAAACTTTCTTTACTATTAGTAATTATATTAGCATTTTCTTTAGTGGCTACTGCTTGTTCAAGTGAACCAGCTGACGAGCCAGAAGCACCAGCTGAAGGGGAAGAAGCAGAAGAATCAGGAGAAGCAACACCAGAAGATCAATTCGTAACAATACTTACAGGTGGAAGTTCAGGACCTTATTTTGCATTAGGTGGAGCTTTATCAAACCTAATAAACGACAAATTGAGTTATGCTAACTCATCAGTTGAATCAACTGGAGCATCAGCAGTAAACTCAACAAAAATAGGTAACAACGAAGCAGAATTAGCTCTTGCAATGAACAATGTTGTAAGCTTTGCTTATGAAGGAACTGAAAGTTTTGCTGAAAAAGGTGAATTTAAAAACCTTAGAGGTATAGCTTCATTATATCCAAACTTCTGTCAGGTAATAACTGTTGAAGGAACTGGAATTAATGAAATAGAAGATCTTAAAGGTAAAAGAGTTGGAGTTGGAGCACCGGGTAGTGGAACAGAAGTTGATGCAAGAAACATACTAGAAGCTCACGGGATTACATATGATGATATAGATCAAGATTACTTATCATATGCAGAATCAGTTGAGCAGATGAAAAATGGTACAGTTGATGCAGCTTTCTTAACATCAGGATTACCAAATTCAACAATAATGGATTTATCAACAACTAACGATGTAGTAATAGTACCTGTAAGACCTGAGATGGTAGAAGTTTTAGCTGAAAAAGTAACTTTCTATACTTCAGAAATTATACCAGCAGGAACATATGACAATGAAGAAGACGTATATACTGCAGCTGTTAAGAGTATACTTATAAGTAACTCAGAACTTTCAGAGCAGGTAGCTTATGATATTACTAAAACATTATTTGAAAATCTTCAAGCAATGAGAGATACACATAGTGCCGCTGACCATATAGATATAGAAAAATTCAATGAAGGTATGCCTATACCACTGCACCCAGGAGCAGAAAAATATTATAGAGAAGCAGGCGTTTTAGAATAAATTATGAACTTCCCTGAATTTATTCAGGGAAGTTTTGATTTCAGGAGGTTATATGAAAGAAGAAAAAAATAAAGGAATTAAAGTAGAAGAAAAAAAGTTTGACCAAAACGAAATACTTGAAAAGTACGATACAGAAGCCAGATTTAGAAAATTTGGAAGAGATACTTTTCCTGGAATGGTAGTTTTTCTTGTTGCTGTAGGTTTAGCTTTATTTCATTTATATACAGCTTGGCAGGGTGCTTTAGTTACTTTAGTTCATAGAGCTGTTCATACCACAGTAATTTTAAGTTTAGTATTTTTACTTTATCCATTTTGGGATAAATCAAGAAAAGATAAGCCTACAATAATAGACTGGGGATTTTCTATAGTCTCTCTGGTACTTGGTGGATATATTTTCTTTAATTACAATGAAATAGTATTGAGAGCAGGAATGCCTAATACTACAGATGTGGTTTTTGGAGTAATAGCAATACTAGTTTTAATGGAAGCAGCGAGAAGAATAGTAGGTAAAGAGATAGTATTTCTTGCATCACTCTTTTTAGCTTATGCATATTTTGGTCCAAAGCTTCCAGATATAATAGCTCATAGAGGTTATAATATAACACAGATAGCTGAATATATGTATCTTTCAACTGAAGGTATATTTGGAATAGCCATTGGAGTATCATCCACTTACATATTTTTGTTTATATTGTTTGGAGCATTTTTGACATCTTCAGGAATGGGACAGTTTTTCAACGATTTAGCTATGGCAATAGCAGGGTCCAGTAAAGGTGGTCCAGCAAAAGTAGCAGTTGTTTCAAGTGGATTTCTAGGATCAATAAATGGTAGTGCAATAGCAAATGTTGTTACAACGGGAGCATTTACTATACCATTAATGAAAAAAATAGGTTATGATAATGAGTTTGCAGGTGCAGTAGAAGCTACAGCATCTTGCGGAGGCCAGATACTTCCTCCTGTAATGGGAGCAGCAGCCTTTATTATGGCAGAATATTTAGGAGTACCATATATTACTATAGCAGTAAGTGCAATCATACCAGCTTTTTTATATTATCTAGGAGTTATAATGATGATTCACTTCAGAGCATCAAGAAGAGGATTAGAAGGTTTACCAAAGGCAGATCTTCCAAGACTATTTGATGTATTAAAGGAAAGAGGATATTTACTTATACCAATAGTAGTTTTAGTATATATGTTAATAAAAGGTAGAACACCTATAAATGCAGCATTTTTCTCTATTCTTATGACTGTAGGTTTAAATATTGTTGTAAGAATTATTAAGAAAGATACAAAAGGGATGTTTATGGATATTATAAATTCTCTTGAGAAAGGTACAAGAACTGCTTTAGGTGTGGCAATGTCCTGTGCAATTGTAGGTCTCATTATAGGAGTAGCAACTTTAACAGGATTTGGACTTAAATTAGCCGGAGCAATATTATTCTTAGGAAACGGAGTACTATTTCTAACATTATTCTTTACAATGATAGCTTGTATAGTATTAGGAATGGGATTACCATCAATACCAGCCTATATAATAACTGCTACAATGGCGGCTCCAGCATTAGCTAAAATGGGAGTACCAATGATGGTATCACATATGTTTGTTTTCTATTTTGGAATACTTGCAAATCTTACTCCTCCAGTAGCATTAGCTGCTTTTGCAGGAGCGGGTATAGCAGGAGGAAATCCAACAAAAACAGGATTACAAGCTGTTAAATTAGCAATCGCCGGATTTGTAGTTCCTTATATATTTGCATATTCCCCTGAACTACTTATGATTAATGCTACTCCAGTTACTATAGCAATAGTTGCTGTTACAGCAGTTATAGGAGTTGTATCACTAGCTGCAGCAATGGAAGGATTCTTAATAAGCGAAATAAGTTTCATCAACAGGTTGGTATTATTTGCGGGAGCATTGCTTCTAATGATACCAGGCTTGCCAACAGATGTAGTTGGATTTGTAATTTTTGGTGGAGTAGTGCTTTATAAAAAAACACAGAAAAGAAAGCTAGCAATATAAAACAATATAAATTCCCCTATTAAATAATCCTCAGATTTATCTGAGGATTATTTTTCTGTAAAGATATTGAATTAAGCTTATTCTTTCAGTATAAAAATTTATTCTATCTCCGTCTTCTACCAATTTATAAAGTTCATACTCTTTGCTTTTAAAAACAAAAGTGTGCTTAGCAAAATCGGATATTCCGTAGGGTAAAAGTGGCATTTTTTGATTTATTTCTCCGTAAGTTATATATCCATCTTTTACTTCTACAGTTTTTCCAGCAAAATCCGGAACTCCAGCACCAAATTGTTGGAATCTTGTTCGGTCCAGAATTATGTTGTTTTCCGAATCTATTCGGAAAATTTCTTCCCAGGGTGTTAACTCTACAGAATGAATCCATTTTACAATAAATTCATCATTCTCATCTACTTTAAAAGTCATAATAATACTATCCTTTTGAAAGTGTTCAAGAGTTAGTACCGGAACATTTATAAGGAAAGACAGCAAAATTAAAATTAACACAATAAAAATATATTTCTTCATTTAGGTCTCCTTTGCTTAATAATATATGTATATATTTTTAAATGCAATAAATTTTAGTTGAAATACAATATATGCATATAATTTACATATAAATGTTAACAATTTAATAAATAAATTGATATTTATTGACAAACAAACTTTATTTTAATAAAATCTTAAGATATACTTTATAAATATTTAATTAAAAACTAGGGGAAATTATGGGGAAATTATTTAGCAAAAACTTTATTCTTTATGCAGCAGGAAGAATTATATCTTTAATGGGTAGTGGAATACAAAATGTAGCTATTCCACTTTATATATTAAGAACAACAGGATCTGGATTAGCAATGGGTACATTTGCCTTTGTACAATTACTTCCGAGAATAGTTATAATGCCCTTAGGTGGAGTTATAGGGGATAATTTTAATAGAAAAAAAATAATGGTTTTTATGGATTTTTTCTGTGGTTTTATATCTTTAATCTTAGCTTTATCTGTGATTAATGGATATATTTCTCTCACAGTACTATTTATAGGACAGATATTTTTATCAGCCTTTGCTTCAATATTTGATGCATCTACAGCGGCTATGCTGCCGGAGATTATAGAGAAGAAAAATTTGCTTAAAGGAAATTCCATTCTTGGTAGTATAAACAGTGCCACATATATTATAGGACCTATAGCTGGAGCTGCTCTATTTGGTTTTTTTGGTATTAGAATAGTCTTATTTATTAACGGTATATCATTTATTATTTCTGCAATTAGTGAAATTTTCATAGAATATTACCCACAAGAAAAGAGTCAAAAACTTACAGTAGAAAAAACTAGAAAAGACATAATAGAAGGTTTTAATTTTCTGATTAAGTCTAAGGGAATTTTACCTTTAATATACTTTGCTGCAGTAGCAAACTTTTTTGGAGTAGCTTCTATAACAGTTATAATGCCTTATATTTTTGTAGAGGGACTAGGTTTTAGTGATAATCAATTCGGAGTTCTTCAAGCTTCAGTAATGATTGGAATATTTGTTGGAAATATTTTGCTTTCTATTTTATCTGAAAAATTAAATAAAAAGAAAATTATTTTATATGGATTAACTGCCCAGGCTAGTTTATTTTTGGTAATTGGAATATTTTTCTATCCTTGGTCTATAAGAATTTTTGGAATGGGAAGTTTTTCTTTATTTGCTATCTTTCTTATCCTTTTAATAATATTTGGAGTAGCCAATGCTTTTATGAGTACAAGTATAAATACCAACCTGCAGCTTATGATACCTAATAGGGTACGAGCAAGGGTTTTATCCGCATATTCCTTTAGTATGCAGGTAATATCTCCTATAGGAGTTTTTGTTGCTGGATTTGCCTTAGAAGTTATGAAGTATTACAACCTTTTTCTAATATGTACCTTAATGATAATAATTGCTACAGGAATCTTTTTCAAGAAAGCACCAGAAGAATCCTATAATCCTAAGAATAAAGAAGCTAAAATAAGGTAAGTATATAAAAAGCTCACTTTAAAAATGTGAGTCTTTTTTATTTAATACTAAATTAATTGATTTATTATGAATTTGTTATAAAATATATGTAATTCATAATAAATAGTTAAATATAGAGGTAAGAGGAGAATAATGGATAAGAAAGATATATTTAAAGATAAAATAAAATCGTATTTTAGCAAATGTCTTCACAATGATAATCAGTATTTAGGATTGGAAATCGAACATTTTTTAGTTGATAAAAAGTCTTTGGAAAGTATAAGTTATAGTAAAAAAGGAGGACAAAGAGATATTTTAATTAAAATGCTGGATTTAGGCTGGGAAATTTTTTCTAAAGAAGGCGAAAATATTTTAGGAATAAAAAAAGATGAAAGCACTATAACCTTAGAACCTGGAGGACAGTTTGAATTTAGTATTAAAGCCTACGAAAATATAGAGGATGTAAAAAAAGATTATATAAAAATTTTAAAAGATGTCTATAAGGTTATTGATAATGATAAAGATTTAATACTGATAGGCTACCACCCAAACACTAAAATTGAAGAGTTAGAACTACTCCCTAAAGAAAGATATGATATGATGTACAATTATTTTAAAGGAAAAGGTGAATACTGTCATAATATGATGAAAGGTACAGCATCATTACACTTGGCAATTGATTATAAAGATGAGGAGGACTTTATAAGGAAATTTAGAACAGCTAACTTTCTTACACCATTCCTTTCCAGACTATTTGATTCTACTCCTTTTTTTGAGAAAAAGACATACGAAAAGAATAATCTGAGAATTAAAGTATGGCAAAATACGGATATTAAAAGGTCGAAATCTGTTCCAGGAAGTTTAGATAAAAATTTCACTTTTGATGATTACACCCAATACATACTAGAATCAGAGCCTATATTCGTTGAAAATCAAGGAAGGACTTTATCTACCCAAAGAAATAAAGTTATTGATATTTATGATAAACATAATTTTGAAAAAAAAGATGTTGAACATATTTTAGGAATGGTATTTCCAGATGTAAGATTAAAAAACTATATAGAAATAAGGATAGCAGATTCTATTAGATATCCCTACTTTTTATCTTTGCTTTCTCTTATAAAGGGGATATTCTACAGTAATAAAAACTTGAAAAAATACTACCAAATGTCCCTAAAATACAATGACGAAGATATAAAGAAATTAAATAACCTTCTTATTGATAATATACACTGCAGCTACAAGGATATTGAAATGGATCAAATGGTAATGGAATTGATAAAAGATGCTAAAAGAGAACTTGATGCTAAAGATGTAGTGTATCTGGATAAACTGGAAGAGTTAATTAATAATTATGGATCTATGGCTGAAAAATTAAAGAAAATAGATGATAAAAGCACATTGTTAAATGAAATTACAGCAAAAAATATATTAAAGGATTGATAAAATTGATGAATAGCTTAAACTTGCAAAATGAAATTTCAAGAAATATAATTAAAAATTCTCAAAAGTACATAAAAGATGCAGAAGAAATTGATAAAAAAGTAAGAGAATCAAAAGCTATATATAAAGGAAATCCAGTACCCTATCTCTATGTACCTAGAATTTTCTCCGAATCAGATATAGAAAACATAGAAAAATTAACAGTAAATATGTTTAAAATTATTAATAAAACAATTGATTTATATCTTAAAAAAAGGGATGTTAGGAAACTTTTTGGCTTTGAAAAAAAATTAGAAGAATTAATCAAATCTCCTCATTACTACAATACCTATGTACCTATGGGAAGATTCGATGTTTTTTACTATGGCAATAATTATAAATTCTGTGAACTAAATGCGGATGGTTCTTCTGCTATGAACGAGGATAAAGAATTAAGCAGAATACTTTTGAAATCTAGACCCATAAAAGAACTTGAAAATTATAAATTTAAACAGTTTGAACTTTTCGATTCTTGGGTAAATACTGTGGAAAAAATATATAGTGAATATCAAGCAAATAGAAATGAAAAGATAAAAGACAAATCTAATATAAATATAGGTATAGTTGATCTTTTAGATAAAACTACAAAAATTGAAATAGAAGAATTTAAAAGTTTTTTTGAAAAATCCGGGTACAATTGTTATATAATCGATGCTAGAGATTTAGAATATGATGATGGAAATTTATTATATAAGGATAAAAAAATTGATATTATATATAGACGACTTGTTACTAAAGATTTAATGGATAATTACAATAAACTTAAAAACTTTGTAAAGGGAGTTCTCTCTGGCAAAACATGTATAATAGGGCCTATAAAAAGTCAAATTATTCACACCAAAAAATTTTTTCAGATACTTTATCTTGAAGAATTTAGAAAATACTTAGATGAAGAAGACATAGAGTATATTGATGAACATATACCTTATACAAAAATACTTAAGAGAGATAAAAAATGGAAGGATTATATAGATAATAAAGATAATTACATTATCAAACCTATTGATTTTTATGCATCAAAGGGAGTATATTCAGGAAAAGATTACAATATAAACCAATGGGAAAATATACTGGAGAATTATATAAAAGAAGAATATATTATACAAGAGTATTGTCCTGAGGCAAAAATTAATGATATTATATACAAGGATAAGAAGATTAAATATAACACATTTAATAACATCAATGGTCTCTATATGTACAATGAAAAATTTAAGGGTATATATACTCGAGCAGGAATGAATTCTATAATATCTGGTCTTCACGAAGGATATTCAATGTCTACCCTAGTGGCGAAAGAGAAATAAAAAAAGGTTTTAGCTTTATGAAACATATTTTAGCTAAAACCTTTTTTATTTATTTAAGTACTGGAAATACTGATGCATCAGGCATTACATATGTTTTAATATCTAGTGAGCCTTTTATTTCTTTAGCCTTATCTAAGGCTTCATCTAATGAGTTAACTACAGTTATAGGTATGTTTTCGATTAGAGAAGGGTCTATTGAAGATACATAAATTATATTATATATTTCACTATGCCAAGCTGATTCGAAACCTATATACTTAGAAATAGTATAATTTTCTCTTAATTCATTTTCTCTATCCATATTATTTTTAAAATTATTTATGATATAAGAAACTTCTGGATTTCCGATTCCGTCGCTGCAATCTGCTAATATGATAATTATTCCATCTTTTTTAACGCTTCTCATAGAATTCAGCATAGCTTTAGTAGATTGATAGTAGTTTATATCCTTTGGAAAACCTCCTGCGGAAACCACAACCATATCTGCAAGTTCATCAATCAAAAAATCATTTTCTTTAGATACTTTTTTGCAACCAACTTTGTGTGCAGCCGTAATATGTCCTGAAACTGCATCTACTATACGACCTTGTCCTAATATGACATTGAACATAAAGTCTGGATTTAAGATTTCAGCAGCCTCTACCATATCTTCATTTAAGGGATTACCGTCGTAAAGAGCACTGTCGCATTCTGGGTTTGGTCCCTGACCAGGTGTGTTTGTAATAGAGTGAGCATGATTTGTCATTATAGACTTTCTAGAAGATATGCCTGGGAGTATAGATTTTCTTCCTCCTCCCCATCCTGCCATAACATGATATACAACGGCTCCAGTAGCTATTATTCTATCAGCATCTGCAGCAATTTTATTTATTTCTACAGGAGTTCCTCTACTTGTGGTACCTATATTTACTAAATTATTATCATCATCACAGTCGTGGTCAATAATTTCATATTTTTCATATAGTTTATCGCCTAAAATCTTTCTATGCTCTTCGGGAGTTTGTTTTCTATGAGATCCCAATGCACAGAGAAAGAAAATATCAGAATCTTCAACTCCGCCGGCTTTTAATTCCTTTACAATATGGGGTAGAAATACATTTGGCTTTTGATACATTCTAGTTACATCAGATACAATTATACAGACTTTTTCGCCTTTATTTACAATCTTTCTAAGTTTTTCAGATTCTATAGGGTTTTCTAAAGAATCTTTTATTATTTCATCTTCTGTCACTTCATAGTCCTTATTTGTTTCTAAAAGACCTAAAAAATTTTCTTCTTTAAGCTTATAATTAACTTTTTCTTTTCCTAGTTTTAATTCGAATTTATGCATTTTTCACCATCTCTTTTTCATCTATTTTAGTAATTTTTCTCTTGTCTAATATCATAACACCAAAGAAGACAAGTGTACAGACTATCCATTCCATATATATAGGATGTGAAAATATTCTTACTTCAGGTACCATTTGCCATACTATAAGAGTTATAATTCCAGCTATAATAGTAGCAGAAGCGGAACTTTTTCTACACATAGAAGGTTTGAAAATAGTAAAAAGCATAGTTAAGGTGAATGCTGTAGTTAAGCTAAGTGCTACAAGTAGTGTCTTAAGTATACCTACTACAGATGAAGCTAGTATAAAAGTAAGTACTCCTATAACCACAACCGTAAGCTTCGTCACCAATGAAAAAGTATTTTCGTCTATATCCGGCTTAATGTATCTTTTGAATATATCTTGAGAAAATAAAGTTGAAGTTCCAAGTAAAAGATTGCATGCTGTAGAAACATCGGCAGCCCATAGTGCAGCTAATGTAATACCTGCCAGCAAAGGATTAAGGGACATGATAATTTTAGGCAAAGCTAAGGTAGCTGAGATATCTGGATAAGCAGCTTTAGCAGCTATACCCATTATAGCTGACAAAAATCCTATAGGAAGCATTAATAAACCGCCTATAATAAAACCTCTTTTAGCGTTAGTTCCATCTTTAGCGGAAAAAGATATCTGTACTACTGCCTGTAAGGATTGAGTTTGTGTAAACATTACAACAACCCAAGCAACTATAATTCCTAAACCTAAACCATCAATAAGATGAAAATAAGGAATTTCTGAAGGCAAACTTAAACTCATTTCTTGGAAACCACCCAGTGAAGATATTGATGATATACTGGCTAAAATTATTCCCAGGTATATTAAAGATACATTCAAAATATTTGATAAACCAGCAGACCACATACCACCTATAAAAGTAATACCAACAAAAACTACTGCACTAACAATCATTCCGGATTGAATAGTAAATATATCCGGTAGTAATGAGGCAAGTATAGCTCCACCTGCTAAATACTGCAATGATGCAATAACAACCATAACTATAATTTGTGAAAAAACCATTAATGCTCTTGCATTGCTTCCATAATATTTTTCAAATAATTCCGGTACTGTTGAAACATTAAGACTTCTGTATTTCTTTGCAGTTAATAGTCCTACACCAATAGCTCCTATACCCCAAGCTACATTGTACCATCCTGCTGCTAATCCTGAATTGTAAGCATTTTCAGCAACACCTATTGTAGAAGCACCACCAATAGCTAAACCTGTAACCGTAACTGCTACTATTGGAGCTGATAGTTTTCTTCCTGCTAATATAAAGCTTTCTGAATCTCCTTTTTTTGTAAGCTTGTTTGCATAAGCACTTATAGCAAAAAGGGCAATAATATAAATAATAACGATGATTAATTGTAAATTCATGATAACCTCCTTTTAAAATTTATAAAATAAAAAAGACTTCATAAGAAGTCCATTTTTAAAAATATAAAAATCTTCTTAGAGAAAAAAACATATTATTATGCATAAAAATTAGCTATACTAAAAAAATAGTTTAAGCTAAAATAATAATAGTTTTTAAATTCTCTAATTTTCTCATTAATTAACTGCATAATTCGCTCCAAACTTGTTAGACTGTTTACATAATAGTAAAAACAATGGGCTATGTCAAGATAAAATTAAGAAAAAACTAATAATTATTATTTTAATAAGGAAATATAACATATTGACATATCATATTTAACTGATATATAAGCTTTCCAAAATTGACAAAATAGTAATATTTGGTATAATTATAGTAGAACTTTGAAATAAATTACATAAAACTGGAAAATTATAATTACCATATTTTTATAATATAAAGTAACTATAATTAAATATATAATAGGAGGTATTAAAATGGCATCAACAAAGGAAATTATTAAACAAACCAACCAATACGGTGCTCAGAACTACAACCCTACAGAGGTTGTTTTTTCTAAAGCTGAAGGAGTATGGGTGGAAGATCCAGAAGGCAAAAAATATGTTGATATGTTAAGTGCTTATTCAGCAGTAAGTCACGGACATAGAAATCCAAAAGTAATTGAAGCTGCTAAAGCTCAATTAGAGAAGGTTACCTTAACTTCTAGAGCTTATCACAATGAATTGCTTGGAGTATTTTATGAAAAATTAGCAAAAATCACCAATAAAACAATGATATTGCCAATGAATACTGGAGCTGAAGCAGTTGAAACTGCATTGAAAACAGCAAGAAGATGGGCTGTTGATGTTAAAGGGGTTGAAGATGGAAAACAAGAAATTATAGCTTGTAATGGAAACTTTCATGGAAGAACAATCGCTATTATTTCTATGAGTTCTGAACCAGCTTACAAAAGAGGTTTTGGACCATTTAATCCTGGTATGAAAAATATTCCTTACGGAGATATAGATGCTTTAAAAGAAAAAATAAATGAAAATACAGCAGCATTTATAGTTGAACCTATTCAAGGAGAAGGAGGAATTATAATACCACCTGAAGGATTCTTGAAGGAAGCTAAAGAACTGTGTGAAGAAAATAATGTTTTATTTATTGCGGACGAAGTTCAAACGGGATTTGCAAGAACTGGAAAAATGTTTGCGTGTGAATGGGAAGATGTTGAACCAGATATGTATATCTTAGGAAAAGCTTTAGGCGGGGGAGTGTTCCCTGTATCAGCAGTAGCTGCTAACAAAGAAATATTGGGAGTTTTCGAACCTGGTTCCCATGGATCCACATTCGGAGGAAATCCATTAGGTTGTGCAGTTGCTATAGCGGCTATGGATGCCCTTGTTGACGATGACTACATAAAGATGGCTCAGGAAAAAGGAAAATACTTTATGGATAAGCTTAAAGAAATCAATAACCCTAACATTGTAGAAGTTAGAGGAAAAGGATTGTTAATAGGTATAGAATTTGATCATAAAGCAGGAGGATATTGCGACGAACTTAAAGAATTAGGTGTGCTTGCTCACGAAACCCATGAAACAGTAGTAAGATTTGCTCCACCGCTTATTATAACCGAAGAAGAAATAGATTGGGCTGTGGAAAGAATTAAAAAAGTAATGGATAAGTAGGGAATTTTCCACTAAAATGTGGAAAACCCTGTGGAAATCATTGATAAATGTGGAAAACCCTTGGTTTTGTTGGAAACCGAGGGTTTTTATTGTTGACAACTCAACACGCGGGGACGGTCCCCGCGTGTTGAGTTGTCAGCTTTTTTTCTATCTTAAGAACATATATCGGATTAACACAAGACTTCTTAAGCCACTAGTTAATATCTTTCCGATAATATGTTATAATTAACTTGATAGAGATAAGGAGGACAAAAATGTTTTATCCACAATTAGATATAAATTTATCAACAATAAAAAATAATACAGAAATAGTTGTTAACATGTGTAGAAAACATAAGATAAAAGTTTCTGGAGTTATAAAAGGATTTAACGGACTTCCCAAGGTAGCTGAGAAAATGATAGAAGGTGGAATAATAAATATAGGAAGCTCAAGATTAGAACAACTTAAAAACATGAAGGAATTTTTCCCAGAGCTAGAAACTCTTTTACTCAGAATCCCAATGATGTCAGAAATAGAAGACCTAGTAGAATACTGTGACATAAGTTTGAATTCGAATAGAGAAACATTAGACATAATAGATCAAGAAGCAAAAAAAAGAAAAAAGAAACATAGAGTTATATTAATGAGGGATTTAGGAGATCTAAGAGAAGGCGTATTTAATTTAGAAGAATTTGTAGAGTTATGTCAATATGCAGAAAACCTAGACAATATATATCTTGAGGGAATAGGAACAAATTTAAGCTGCTACGGTTCTATTGCACCAACAAGAGAAAATATGCTTGAACTTGAAAAAACAGCAGAATTAGTTGAAGAAAAAATAGCTAGGAAGCTTGATATAGTATCTGGTGGTGGAACTACAACACTTCCCTTGGTATATAGAGATGAGATACCAAAAAAAATAAACCACCTAAGGTTAGGAGAAGGAATAATTAATGCTATGGATCTCCCCAAATATTGGGATACTGATATAAAAGGATTAAAAACTGATACTTTTATTTTGAAGGCACAGGTTGTTGAATCAAATACAAAACCAACCTATCCTATCGGAAAGATGTGTGTTGATGCCTTTGGTAACAAGCCGGTTTATCAAGATATGGGGAAAAGAAAAAGAGTAATCCTAGCTGTAGGAAATCAAGATACTGGTGATTCAAAAAAATTAGAGCCTGTAGAGGATAAAATGATAGTAATGGGATCAAGTAGTGATCATACAATAGTAGATGTAGATGATTTAGATAGAGAGATTAAAGTAGGAGATATATTGGAATTTAAATTATTTTATCAACCAATGCTATTTCTTACTGGTTCTAATTATGTTAAAATAAACTATGTTAAATAAGGAGTTGAAAAAAATTAATATCAATATTAAAAAATCTAAAAAAGAAAATAATAAACTAAAAAATGCATTTAAAATAAAAAATGAAGAACAAGACATAATAGAAAAAAAAGATATATCAAATAGAACCTGTCCTGTATGCGGAAGTCACTTAGTAGCTGGTGAAAAAGTTTGCCATTTATGTGGAAGTAACTCATCAAATATAGTGGAAGATAATAAGGATGAAAACTTTGCATTTAAAATGGAAAAAAGAAGTAAGCTTATGAAAATAATAATCTTTATTATAATAATAACATTACTATCTTTATATATATTTTTCCCTGCATTTAGATATACTATAACTGAAAAAAGAGTAGTTAAAGCTAATGAAACTATTGTAGAAGAAAGGGATTAAATGATTAAATAATACTAAGATACTTAAAAAGAGGGGTTTTATGTATGATGCATAATAAAGAATATACAAAGATAAGATTTTTGCTTTTGCTTATTATAATTAGTATTTTTGCCTTTAATAATCCAATAAAGACTTATGGTACGGAGCTTTTAAAAGAGGATAGCAGACCAATATTTGAAGAAATGGGTAGAGAATCAGGTTTATCAAATTTATCTGTTTCAAATATAATACAGGACAAGTACGGTTTTATGTGGTTTGGAACCCAAGGTGGATTGAACTATTATAATGGACTTGAAATGGAAGTATATAAGAGAAATCCCTTTAGTGATGATGAACTTATCCACAACTTAATTCAAACAATGTATTATGATGAAGAAAATCACGAAATATGGATAGGAACATATCAGGGTATTTCCAGATATATAATAAATCAGAATAAATTCGAAAATTATACAGTAGAAAACAGTGAACTCTCAAATCCTGTAGTAGTTTCAATACAAAAGGACAAATATAATGATATTTGGATTGGGACACTAGAGGGACTTAATAGACTCGATTTAGACACTGGAAAAATATCTGCATACGAAGTTCCAGGAGATGTAGTTAGGGATATAAGCATTGATTCAAAAAATAGATTATTGATAGGAACTTATGAAGGATTATGTCATTTTGATTATAAAAATAGAAGTATAGAAAAAATTGAATTAGATTTACCTTCTTCCTTTGTTATGCAAATTGAAGAATTCGAGAAAGGGACATTAACCCTTGGAGTATGGGATGGAGGAACTGTAGAAGTTGATATGAATTCGCTTAAAACAGAAGTTACAAGTTATGATGATAATAGAGTTTATTGTATATATAAAACCGAGGATAATACATTATGGACAGGTACTTGGGGTGGAGGTCTTTTTGCAGTAAATTCAGAAGGAGAAAGATATCACTTTGACAGTAAGGGTGAAGATGGTGAACTTAATCACTCAGTTGTTTATTCCCTTTATCAAGATGAATCAGGTATATTGTGGATAGGAACTAATGGCGGTGGAATAACAAAGCTAAATAAAAGAAATAGGAATTATGTAATTCATGAAAACAATCCTGAAAACGAAGATAGCCTTAGCAGTGGTAAGATAAATAAAATATTTATTGATAGCATGAAAAATCTTTGGGTATCTGTTTATAATGAAGGATTGAATAGGTACGATGAAGCTAGTAATAAGTTTATTAAATACAATAAAGAGCTTGATCCTCCCTACTATATACCAGATAATCAAGTAATAGATATCATTGAATGGGAACCGGGTACTTTATATTTTGGGTCTAGAGATGGAGTAACAGAATATAATATTATTGAGGATAAAATAAATAATTTAGATATATTAAGTAAAGGAACCTTGGTATATGCCCTGGAAAAGCAAGGTGACTCTAAGTTATGGATAGGGACTTATACTGAAGGAGTTTATTTATATGACTTTGAAACAAAAGAAAAAGTTAATTACAGACATGTAAAAGGTGATGATAAATCTATTTCTGATAATTTAGTATATGATATTATAGTAGATACAAAAGACAGAGTGTGGATAGGCACGAACAATGGATTAAATACTATTGATCCTCAAAATGGAGAAATAAATACATATCACAGAGTTTCCGGAGATTCTAGCAAAATTGCAAGTAATACTATTAGATGTTTGTTTGAAGATTCAAAGGGTAGAATTTGGATAGGAATGGTAGGAGGAGGATTAGCCTTATATGATGAAGAGGAAGATTCTTTTATAAGCTATACAGAATCAGATGGTTTATCTTCTAATACTATAATGAGTATAGTCGAAGCCAAAGACGGCAAAATCTGGATGTCTACACAAGATGGAATATCGATTCTAAACCCAAAGAACAATGAAATAACTACATTGAAAAAAGAGGATGGAATTGGAGGTTATGAATTTAATCACGGTGGAGCCATAGACGACAAAGGCAATATACTTTTGGGAGGAATACACGGAATAGTATCAATTCCTATGGACTTGAATAAAGAAAATCTTAAAGCTCCACAAATTTATATAACTAATATAGAAGTTTATCATGAACCAATAGATAAAAATAAAAAAATATTTAATGATGAGGAACTAGTAATAGAACCAGATGATAACTACTTAAATTTTAATTTTATAGCTTTAGATTATGATGCTGCTGAGAAAATTAAGTATTACTACAAGATTGAAGGATTTGATGATGAATGGGTATCAGCAGGAGATAGAAATTATGCTTCTTATTCAAATATACCCCATGGTAATTATATATTTAAGGTAAAAGCAAAAACTTATAGAGATGTAGAAACAGATATTGCATCTGTAGATTTAACAATAAAAACTCCATGGTACAATACAATATATGCATATTTTGCTTATTTGCTTTTAATTGGATTGTTATTTTATGCTCTAGTTAGAATAAGAGAAGGGTTTATTTTAAATAAGAGAAATAAAGAACTTTCAACTTTGAACGGGAAATTGGAGGATGCAAACAAAAAGCTTGAAAAACTATCTACAAGAGATCCACTTACGGGTTTATATAATAGAAGGTTTTTAAATAAGATTGTATATGAGGAATTTAACCTGGCTAGGAGAAGTAAGTCTTATATTTCTTTTGTTATGATGGATATAGATAATTTTAAAGAAATAAATGATAATTTTGGACATATGGTTGGAGATAATTTCTTGGTTGAGGTTAGCTCGGCTATAAAAGAAGCTCTTCCTAGAAAGACTGATTTTCTTGCTAGATATGGTGGAGATGAATTTGCAATATTGTTGTATGATACAGATAAGGAAGGTGCATTGAATGTAGCTAAAACAATTAATGAATCTTTTGATAAAATAAGTTCTAAAAAAGAATATAGTAGTGAAAAATTCAGAATTACCCTCAGCATAGGAATTGTTACTATGATTCCTGAAAATGAATCTAAGTCTGGGGAAATGATTAAGCTAGCAGATGATGCTCTTTATACTGCAAAGAAAAAGGGAAAAAATCAAATTTACAATATTAAAATATAAAAAATAGGGGTATCTAAAAAGATACTCCTATTTACATTAAAAGATTAATATTAAGTTATTAAAGTTCAACTAAAACACATGAATTAACTACATTTATATCATTTTTTTTAGCAAGATTATGAATTTCTTCACTTCTGGTTCCAGGTTGAAGCCATATATTTTCAATTCCTAATTCTATACATTCTTTCAATACTTCAATACCTATACTAGGATTTACTACAAAATTAACAACGTCGACTTCTCCATCGATATCTGTTAGAGAAGGATAAGTAGGATCCTCATCTACACTGTCGCAGTTTGGATTAACTGGATAAGTGTTGTATTCGTAGTTTTTTAATTTTTCATATAATTTATATCCGTAGGTATCATGTTTGTCCGATGCACCTACTACAGCCCAATTTCCCTTGTTTAACATCTCGTCTGATAAAGTCATTGTAAATCTCCTTTTT
>Ga0209947_1000190_pt1 | contig 37346 bp, 29 predicted proteins | sample SalPonR2_B_D2_MG_FD_185706 | JGI IMG/M metagenome (GOLD analysis project Ga0209947, IMG submission 185706) | Salt pond soil microbial communities from South San Francisco under conditions of wetland restoration - Salt Pond MetaG R2_B_D2_MG... ...
AGCGACCTTCCATGCGCCGCCATGGTGCCCGTCGCCGCCGGACACCTTCTTGCGTTTGATGATCAATGGGCGGGCGTTCGTATCGTTGCTCAATCTCGGAGACCTCCTGCGGAGAACATCGTCGCGGTCGGGTGTCTATCCCGCAACTCCTCAAGACGTGGTTAAGTCCAGTGCCGGCCGATCATAACCGATGGTCGCAGCTGGAACGGCCCCCGTATCGAGGATGCCAGGGGGAGGCGGAGCGGAAGCGCGACGAACCGAGCAAAGGCAGGTGACGTTTCGCTTGACCGGCAGTAGATCTCGATGCCGGATGGATTTGCGCCACCGCGGTTGCGCTCAGGTCGTCAGGCGCACGCGCTGGGCCGCGATGGGCACGCAGCGGGAAATCGACGAAGCGTCGATGACAGAGTCGGCCGACGGCATGGAGGTGGCGAGCCGCAGCATGCGCGCGAGACCGTCTGCTTCCTGGCGGAGAAGGTCCAGCGCCTGCAAGGTTTTATGGTCAATAGTGGCCTGTCCTGTGCCAAGTGCGGCACCAACCGCAGTGTCCATCCGGGCCAACGCCTCGGCCTGGCGTTCGGCCTCCATGACGCATGCGGCCAGAATTTTCGCTGCCGTGCTGTGCTGGCCGGTAGACGGACCCTGCGGTCCGCCTTCGGAATGGTCATCGATGATCAATGCAGCACCCCGACCACTTGTTCGATGCATGTCTTCAGACCTTGTGTCGAAAACGGTTTGGTCAGAAAGTTGTTCATACCCAGTTGCTGCCCCCGGGTCAGAACCTCCCGATCTGCGCGACCGGTGATCAGGATGAAGCCGATTCTCTGCGTCGACTTGTTGCGGCGCAGGGCTTCCAGAAGGCTGAGCCCATCCATTCCAGGCATGTTGTAGTCGGAAATCACAAGGTGAACCGGGCTCCCCACGAGGCTGCGCAGGGCGCTGGAGCCGTCTGTTTTGAAATCAACGTGCCTCAGGCCGATCTCGTCGAGGGCGTTTTCGATAAGGCCACGGCTGACCGACATGTCGTCGACGACCATGATCTGCAGACTGTTTTTCAGGGACATTTGATGGATCCGCTCGTTGTTTGGGCATGGCGTCGGGAAATCGCGCTAGGCGCTGGCGCGACCGTAGGATGCACCGGCGGGACGGTCCGTGCGTCGATATTGCGTCACACCGGCCGGCTCGAGGAGGGCTTCGAGATCGCCGTCCACGCGTTCCGAATGTCCGACGAAAAGAGTTCCGCCGGGGCGCAGGCGCTCGGCGAAGCGCCTCCATAGGCCCATTCGCGTCGGGGCGTCGAAATAAATGACGACATTGCGGCAGAAGATCACGTCGAACATTCCGTTGAAGGGCCATGGTCCGAGCAGGTTCAGCTCCTCGAACCGCAAATTCCGCTTGAGGGACGAGTCGATGGTGAACTCTCCGCTGTTGGGCTGTCGTGTCATGTTTTGCCGCAGTAGCGCGGGGGGATCCTCTCCGATCTGCTGGGCCGTGTAGACGCCTCGTCGCGCCGTCGCGACCATTCCCGGGTCGATGTCGGTGGCTAGGACCCGCAGGTCGGCTTGGTCCAGCTTGGCCCACTTCGCCTTCAGGGTCATCGCGATACTGTATGGTTCCTCTCCCGAGGAACAGCCGGCCGACCAGATGCGGACCCTCTCCCCGGCCTGCGCCCGCGCCGCGAAATCGGGAACCATCGCGGCCAGAACGTCGAAATGGCCTGGTTCCCTGAAAAAACTTGTGACGTTGGTCGTGATCGCGGAAATGAAGGCGCGGTGCTCTTTCGTGTCCGCGTCCGAAGTGAGTAGCTTGCGGTAGCTGCCGAAGTCGGTGAGCCCGAGATCGCGAAGTCTGCGAGACAGTCGCGAGACAAGCATGCTTCGCTTCGCGTCGTTTATGACAATGCCTGTCTTCGCATGGATCAGCTCCGCGAACGCCGCGAAGTCCGCGTCGGACATGATGACGGAAGCCGCACGGGACCGCACGGGAGAGTTTGCGCCTTCCGATTTCATACGAGCTCGGCTCCAAGCTCGGGCAGGACGCGCGACAGATCGATTTTCCGCAGCATGTGTCCGTCCTCGAAGGTCACGACGCTGCTGATGAAATCCCTTGCAACCTCGGACGCGATATCCGGTACCTGGCGCATCGACGTGTCGTCGATGGTGAGGATGTCGGACACGACATCGGCCAGTAGTCCGATCGTCTGGTCGCCGATCATCACTATGATGATGATATGGCGCGCCTCCGGCTTGGTCGGACCGAAGCCAAGCCGGGCGGACAGGTCCACCACGGCCACCACGGAGCCGCGCAGATTGACCACGCCTTTCACGTAGTCCTGAGCGTGCGGGAGAATCGTCGTGGCGGTCCAGCCGCGTATTTCCCGCACGACGCCGATGTCTATGCAGAAATCCTGGTCCGCGACCTTGAAGGACACGACTTCGCGCCGTCCGGGCGCATCATGGGCGCTGTTCTGAAGCATGGTTTACTCGTTTGCTGCAAGTTGAGGCGTGGCGGTGTCCAGCCCGGCGGAGGCGATGATCTCTTCCGGGTCGACGATCAGTGCGATTCGCCCGTTACCGAGGATGGTGGCCGCGGAAATCCCGGGGATCACCCCGTAGTTTTCCTCCAGGCTCTTGATGACGACCTGGCGTTGATCGTGGATCACATCAACGGCGAGGGCCGCGCGTCTTCCGGCCTCACATTCCACCAGAAGAAGGACGTCGCGTTCCCCCGGGGCGCTAGGATCGGCGACACCGAAGGCTTCCGCCAGATCTATGATCGGGATCAGCTCGCCACGGTTGGCTACCACGCGGCCGGTGCGTCCGATTGCGTGTATGGTCGCGCTGGAGGGACGAAGGGTCTCGAGGATGGCGGAAAGCGGAAGAACCATCATTTCCCCACCGAACTCGACCAGCATTCCCTCCAGAACGGCGAGGGTGAGTGGAAGGGCGATGGTGAAAGTTGTGCCCTCGCCGGCCGCTGATTGGATCGTGACGCGTCCGCCCAGCGCCTGGATTTCGCGCCGCACAACATCGAGCCCGACGCCCCGACCCGAGAGGGCCGATACTTCGTCCTTCGAGGAAAAGCCGGGAGTAAATAGCAGATTGTCGATCTCGCCCGGACTCAACGAGGTCCCGGGCGGGACAAGTCCCTTTGCTTCCGCGATGCTGCGCACCTTCTCTCGGTTGATTCCGGCACCGTCATCGGACACCTCGATAATCACCCGGCCGGACCGATGTGCGGCCGACAGGGTGATCGTCCCGGTCTCGGGCTTTCCGCCGGCCCCGCGTTCGGCCGCATCCTCGAGGCCATGGTCGACGGAATTCCGGATCATGTGTGTCAACGGATCGACAAGTCTTTCGATGACCGTCTTGTCGACCTCCGTGGTCTCTCCCGTCGTGACGAGACGCACTTGCTTGCCCGTCGCGTCGGCGGCTTCGCGGATGATCCTGTGCATCCTCTGGAAAACCGGTTTCAGAGGCTGCGCCCGGATCGCCATGACGCTTTCCTGGATGCCGGATGCCAGTTGCTTGATCCCGTCGAGACCATTGGAGACGTCGCTGTCGGAGGCCAGCCCGGCACTGTCGATGGCCTGCGAGAGCATGGCCTCCATGATCACAAGCTCTCCGATCAGATTGATCAACCGGTCGACGCGGTCGAGATTGACCCGGATTGTCGCGGGCGCGGTTGCGGAGGACTGTGTCGCCGATGGTGAACTGGGACCTGCGGGGCGCGCCGGTCCGGGCTGACTTGCCGGTGGTTCGTCGTCGAAGGATCCTGGCGACGTTGCGGCTGATTGGAGCTGATCGGTTTCCAAGGCGAGAGTGTCGCCGTCTGAAGACCGCGTCGCCTGGTCAGGACCGCGACCCGCGTCCGCATGCGTTGGTTCCGCTGGCGCGATGGCGCGATCCGGCACCTCCCCGGGCTCGGTGAGGTTTTCGATCGCAAGCTCGGCCACATCGGCCACGAATTCGAAGACCGCCTCGATTTCCTCGCACGCCGCTTCGGTCGACAACGTCAGGTTCCAGCGAAGCCGGGGCTCCAAGGGATCGAATTCCGACAGTGGCGGAACCGCGTCCGCGTCGGCTTCGATGGTCAGATCGCCAAGCTGCCGCAGCGCCCGGAACAGCGCCAGGGGTTCGTTGCCGGTTCCATATAGCTCGCCTTTGGGCGCGAAACGAATCCGGTAGCTTGATGCGTCCGGTTCGGTGGCGAACTCGCTCTCCGGCATGGCGTTCGTGTCGCCCTCGGCAGCGGCAAGCGTTTCGATCGGATCGACGGACAAGACTGTAGGCACGAATTCGAACGTAGTGTCGTCATCTCCGCCACTTGCGCCATCGGCCAGCGCATCGAGCTCTGCGAGGAGCTGTCCCACGCGTTCGGTATCGGGCTCCGGTCCATCGCGCGCGCAGGACACGAGATCGGACAGCATGTCCCCGGCGCGCAGCAGTATATGCATGGCGTCGACGGCGATTTCCATCTTGCCGCCGCGCATTTCGTCAAGGACGGTCTCGAAAAGATGGGCGAAGGTGACGAGGTCATCGAGCCCGAATGCTCCGGCACCGCCCTTGATGGAATGTACGGCGCGGAAGACGGCGTGCACCGTTTCGAGGTCGCCATCGGCGGTTCCGGACTCCGCAAGGTCGGACATGGCGCGAAGCCCTTCGCCCAGACTGTCCAACAGGTCCTCGCATTCCTGGAAGAACGATATGCGCAATTCGTCTAGACCCGACATCTCAGACCCCCAGCACACGATTGATTACCGAGACCAGCCGCGCGTCATCGAAGGGCTTGACGATCCAGCCCGTTGCGCCGGCCTGCCGCGCACGGGCCTTGAGGTCTTCCCCGCTTTCCGTCGTGAGGACGAGCACCGGCAGACTTCCATAGGTCGGGTCGCTGCGTACGCCCTCGATCACGCCGAAACCGTCGAGGCGCGGCATGTTGATATCCGTGATCACCAGATCGGGGTCCGCTTCCGGGAGGCGTTCAAGCCCATCGATTCCGTCCTGAGCAAATCTTACCTCGAACCCGCTGGGCGTGAGAGCCGCGCCGATCAGGCCCCGCATTGTCGGAGAGTCGTCAACGGCCAGAATACGGATCGTCATGGCGCATCCCCTTCCTCAGCGGTCGGAGAAGAGGCCGGGACGTACCTGTCCGGGTCCAGCCCGAGACCGCCCCATGTTGCCAGCATGGCATGGGATTGGTGGGCGATCGTTAATGGGATTCCGTCCGACTGCCATTGTCGCGCGCACGCGATCAGTACCTCGATCGCAAGAGCGCCGGCTTTCTCGACCTGCGAGGCATCGATCGTCAGCGGCGTGCCGCGGCGTCGAAACAGGTCGTCGAAGAGGGAGCGCGCGCGGGCGACGTCCATCGTTTCGGGCAGTTTCAGCACGTCGTCCAATTGAGCCTCTCCAGTAACCATCTACCAGTCGCGACCATCTGTCCCGGCCGGAATCACGCCCGCCCGCTCCAATCTCGGCCGGCCACGAATCCGCCGGCATCACCGCTGAGACGACATACGCACACCCGGCTTAACGTTTCCTTTCGCTCGAGTGTCTGGGCGGCGAACCTGCGCATCGGGAAAAACGGTGGGTTTGTCGGTCCGCGGCCGAAAGGTTTTCTTTACGGCCCTGTGTCACTTCGGACCGCAACCGGCGCTTCGCCCGAACTGTGAGTTCCGCATCCATGAAAAACAAAACCGAGAGCAGCCTGCGGTTTCTGATCGCGGATTCCGATCCGTCGCGGCGCGGGCGAATCATGGCGCACTTCGCGGCCGGAACTTCGATCGAGGCGGCATCGCTGTCCGAGGCGTTCGACCTTGCCGAATCGCAGCGCCCCGATGCGATCGCGCTATGCGCGGACATCACCGGTGATGCTGGCTTCGACATGTTCCTGCACATGATCGACGCGCTGTCGATCTCGTTCGTCATTTACGGCGATCACGCTCGCGACAGGACCCCGGCGCGGCTGAGGAAATCGATTCCCTTCATCCACTTCGCGGACGGCGGCGATCCCGAACTGATTTTCGATGGCTTCCTCAGAGAGCCGGGCCACCGCGCTTCGGATCGGCCGACATGCGACAGGCCGGCCAGCCCCGTGGCCTCGGCCGCGCACTTGCCGTCGCTTGTCGTCTTGGGGGCATCGACCGGCGGTGTCAGCGCGCTGGAGACCGTCCTGACGGCCTTTCCCGCCAACTGCCCACCCACGCTGATCGTGCAACACATACGCGCGGGTTTCGTGTACGGCATGATCAAGCGTCTCGACGCTCGATGCCTGCCGCGCGTCGTTCCGGCCGATGATGCGATCCGCTTGCAACCGGGGCATGTCTACATCGCGCATGACCCCCAGCGGCACCTTATCGTTCAAACTGGCGAACCGGCACGGTGCCGCCTGAAGGCGCAGTCGCCCCGTCATGGGCATCGTCCATCGGTCGATGTGCTATTCGAATCGGTCGCCGGCCGGCGCGGTGTGGCGGCCGCCTTGCTTACGGGCATGGGCGCCGACGGGGCGGAAGGCCTCGCGCGGATCAAGGCGGGTGGTGGCCTTACCATTGCGCAGAACGAGGATACTTGCGTTGTATATGGCATGCCGCGTGTCGCGGTCGAGCGTGGGGCTGCCGATCATGTCCTTCCCCTCGACCGCATTGCCGCCGCGCTGTTCGCCGGATCGATACACAAGGGGCGCGGTTCTGCATTCTCGCGCGAGATGGCGAAATGAGCGCTTTGGCCTTCCATGACGCCCATGTCATCCAGGGCGAGCAGGCGGTTTCCGATGACGTGAACACGACATTGCAGACCGTTCTGGGCTCCTGTGTCGCGGCATGTCTGCACGATCCGGTCCGCCGCATCGGCGGGATGAATCACTTTCTGCTGCCCGATGACGGGACCGGGACCGACATGCGCTATGCATCAGCGGCGATGGAGCGACTGGTCAACGAATTGCTCAAGAAAGGTGCTGACCGGCGCCGTTTGCAGGCCAAGCTTTTCGGCGGCGCCCGCATCATGTCGAACCTCCCTGATATCGGACGGCGAAATGCGGAGTCGGCCCTGACGTTTCTGCGCAACGAGGGCATTCCCTGTCAGTCACAGAGCCTTGGTGGCTCCCAGGCGCGGCGTGTGCGGTTCTGGCCTGCCAGCGGGCGTGCGCAGCAACTCCTGATCGAACGATGCGACGCGGCCGAGACAAGGGAAATCGCGGCGGAACGCCCGAGCCGGCCTGCCGGCTCGATCGAGCTTTTCTGATCAATGAGCGCCCGCACCCTGTAACGAAGGAGCGATAGAATGAGAGTGTTTCGAAAGATGAGCCTGGTCGTCAAGCTGGCCCTCGTCGCCGGGCTGTCCATGGCTCTGATGTCGGCGGTGATGGTCTTTGCCATCCTTGAAATATCCTATGAAAAGACCCGTGAGACTGCGGATCTTCAGGCGGAAACGGCGCTTCGAGTGTTCGAGGACCACCTCGCCGGTAGCAGTGAAACACTGCGCTCCGGGCAACCAATGGCCGGCCACTACACGGCGACCATCTGGGACGGGGAGGCCTTCGATTTTCCGCAAGAGGTCCTCGACCGGATCAGCGATTTGGCGGGCGCGCGGCTTACCTTTTTCGAATACGAGGGCGACACCGGTCTGTTCCGCCGGACTTTCACCAATGTGCGACAAGCCGACGGCCGGCCTGGTGTTGGGACGACGCTCGACGCGCAGGAGGCGGCGAACGAGGCGCTTCTCGCCGGTTCGCGCTTCGCCGGTTACAGTGAAGTTCTGGGCCAGACTTTTCTGACGATCTATGAGCCGACTCGCTCTGAAAGCGGCGCGGTTACCGGCGCCATCGCCGCCGCCGTGGCCCAGGAGTCGATTGCCGCCACAACGCGCGAGATCGTGAGCGGGCTGGCCTCATGGCTGATCCTGTCGCTGGGTGTGGGCCTTTCGGTCACGGTGGCTGCGCTCTGGGTCCTTCTGCGTCCCTTGTCCCAGACGACCCGTGTCGTTTCGGCGTTGGCGCGAAAGGATTTCGACATCGATTTGCCGCGCGTCAAGAGCGAGGACGAGGTCGGTCGCGTCGCCCGCGCCGTGGCGGAGCTGCGCAACGATCTGGCCGAGGGCGCGCGTATGGCCGCCGAGACGCAGTCCCGGGAGGCCGAACGGGAACGCCAGCGTCTGGAGCAGGTGCGCGTCGTTGAGGAACTCAAGGCCGGGCTTTCGCGACTTGCCGACGGCGACCTGACCCGCCAGATCGAAAGCCCGAGCGACAATCCCTTTCCCGAAACCTACGAAACGCTGCGGGAAAGCTACAATGCCGTCATCGACCGTGTCGGTGGTGTGCTGGCACGGGTCAACGGCATCGCCGAAGGCGTTCGCGACAGCTCGCAAACCATTACCAAGGCAAGCCGGGACCTGTCCAGCCGGACCGAGACGCAAGCCGCGACGCTCGAGGAATCCGCCGCCGCCCTCAATGAGTTGACAGTCAGCGTGCGGTCCACCGCCGAACGGGCCGCGGGCGCGGAAGAGGCAAGTCAGCAAAACTGCAGTGGGGCCCAGAGCGGCGCGGAGGTCGTGGGCAAGGCAGTCGAGGCAATGCAGGGCATCGAGAAGAGCTCCGAGCAGATCACGCGCATCATCGGCGTGATCGACGACATCGCGTTTCAGACGAACCTGCTTGCGCTCAATGCCGGTGTGGAGGCTGCGCGCGCCGGTGATGCGGGCCGTGGCTTCGCCGTCGTCGCTTCGGAGGTACGGCTTCTTGCACAGCGCGCCTCGGACTCCGCACGAGAGATCAAGGAGCTGATTTCCGAAAGCGCCGAGCAGGTGGAAACCGGCTCCAGCCTCGTCAACCAGGCGGGCGACGCGCTCGCGGACATTCTCGAGCGCGCGCAACGCGCGGCAAGCTTTGTCGAAGAAATCGCATCGGCGGCTGCCGAACAGGCCAACGGACTCAAGGAGATCAATACAGGCGTCAATCAACTCGACCACGTGACGCAGCAAAACCGCGCGGTTTCCGAGGAGACGACGGCCTCCGCATCCGACCTGCTGTCCAAGTCGGACGAATTGATTTCCGCTTTGTCGGAGTTCCGCATTGAGGACGGTGGCAGGATCCGGGCACTGCAAGACGGAACCATGGCACCTGCACCAGGCGGGTCCGCAACTTCACCTTTAGCCGTCAAGCCGCGGGTCGCCGACTGGCAGGCGGCGGCCGATGCCGCGGCGCGCGCGCCAAGGGCACAGGCGACGCTGCCCGAGCGGGCGACTGGAGGTGTCGGGACTCTCGCGGTCGCGGCGGGTGCGTCACAGGCAGGTGGGTCATGGCATGAATTCTGAGGCTGCGGCCCATGGCGCTGCGCCGCCCGGAACGTCGGGTGGACTGGTTGTGGCGCTACCTCGGCAGCACTCCCTGCTTGCCCCGTAGAAGTGGGCACCGCCGCTGTCGGACATCGACAGAGAAACAGGAGGACGCGGGCCGTCAACATGGTTTGAGCGATCTCCTTCGGGGCCGGATCTGAATTGAGAACAACTCGCAGCAACATTGACTTTGCGAATGCTTCGCATTATTTGTAGCCGATGAAAGTCATTCGGTCCGCAAGTGGTCGGCAAGTTAAGGGAGAAAAAGGGTGGGACGCCTTTTCGCAGGGTTCAGGGCCGCACTGGCGGCCAGCGTGATTGTGGCTAACGCCGTCGCGGCGCAGGCACAGGATCGTCTGGGCATCGTCGCGACGACTGGGATGATTGCGGATGCCGCGCGGGAAGTGGGCGGCGATCTGGTGGATGTGTCGGCTCTGATGGGGCCGGGTGTCGATCCTCACGCCTATCGCCAGACCCGAAGTGACATCGTCGCGACGGCCAATGCCGACCTGGTTCTTTGGCATGGTCTCTACCTCGAGGCGCAGATGGAGGACTTCCTTCTCGACCTCGCGGATACCCGTCCGGTCGTTGCCCTGGCCGAGCAATTGCCGCGCAATCTTCTGATTTCACATGATGACTATGCAGATCGTCATGATCCCCATGTCTGGATGAACCCCAACCTTTGGTCTCGGGTCGTGCTCGAGGTGCGAGATGCGCTGACTGAGGTCCACCCGGAAGGCGAGGGCAGGTTCCGCGCCAATGCCGAAGCGTATCTCGAGGAACTGGCCGCCCTTGCGCGGTACACGCAGCAGGTTCTGGGCACGGTGCCCGCCGAAAGCCGCGTGTTGCTGTCGGCCCATGACGCGTTCAACTATTTCGGGTCGGCTTACGGCTTCGAGGTCATGGGAATCCAGGGTATCTCCACGGAAAGCGAAGCCGGGCTTCAGCGCATCGCTGAGTTGGTCGACATGCTTGTAGATCGCGACATCCGCGCAGTCTTCGTCGAAAGCTCCGTCTCCGACCGCAACATCCGCGCGCTGATCGAGGGCGCGGCCGCGCGGGGCCATGACGTGGTGATCGGTGGCGAATTGTTCTCGGACGCGATGGGCGAGGATGGCACCTACGAGGGGACCTATATCGGGATGATCGACCACAACGCGACCGTGATTGCGGCGGCGCTGGGCGGTGATGCACCCGATCGCGGCATGGCGGGGTTGTTGAACTGATGACGGAGATGGCCGGCACAATCGACGTGGTCGCGGCCCAGATCGGGTCAGGGCGCGCCGGCGCGACCAGCGGTGACGCGGCTCTGTCGGTGCGCGGGCTGACCGTGTCCTACGCCGAGAAGCCGGCCGTCTTTTCCGTCGACGCGACGTTCGAGGCCGGCGCCATGACGGCCATCATCGGCCCCAACGGCGCCGGAAAATCCACTCTGCTCAAGGCATGCCTCGGCATCGTCCCGAGGTTGTCTGGAGACGTCGAGCTGTTCGGCCAGCCGCTGGAACAGGCGCGTCACCGCATCGCCTACGTGCCACAGCGCGCGAGCGTGGACTGGGACTTCCCCGCGACCGTGCTGGACGTGGTCAAGATGGGCCTCTACCGCAGTGTAGGCCTCTTCGGACGGCTCAAGGGGGCGCCGGAAGCACGCGCGCGCAACTCCCTCGAACGGGTGGGCATGGTTGGGTTCGCCGATCGTCAGATCGGACAACTCTCCGGCGGTCAGCAGCAGCGCGTGTTCCTTGCGCGGGCCTTGGCGCAGGGTGCCGACCTCTACCTGCTGGACGAGCCCTTCGCGGGTGTGGATGCCGCGACGGAACGGGCCATCGTAGATGTGCTCAAGACGTTGAAGTCAGAGGGCAAGACGGTGATCGCCGTGCATCACGACCTGGCGACCGTGGCGGAGTATTTCGATCGCGTGTTCATGATCAACGTGCGACCCGTGGCCGAGGGTCCGGTGTCCGAGGCTTTCAAGGCCGAGACGCTGGTGGCGGCCTATGGCGGCAGGCTGGCCGCGACCCATGTCGATGAACTGGCGTTGGCCGGGACACGGGTGTGACGCCTCTACTGGACGCGCTTTTCCTCCAGGCGGGATACAACGCCGCGCTGGTTGCCATCGGCGCCGGCCTCCTGGGGTTTGCAGGCGGCGCCACGGGAACGTTCCTGTTGCTGCGCAAGCGCGCATTGCTGTCCGACGCGGCCGCGCATGCGACGCTGCCCGGGGTGGCACTGGCCTTCATCGTGATGGTGGCGCTGGGGGGGGACGGGCGCAACCTCGCCGGTCTTCTGCTGGGCTCGGCCATTACGGCGGGGATCGGTCTTGTGACGATACAGTGGATCGTGGCGCGCACACGCCTCACCGAAGATGCGGCGATCGGGGCGGTTCTTGGGGTGTTCTTCGGAATTGGGATCGTCCTGTTGACGGTGATCCAGACGATGTCGTCGGGCCGGCAGGCAGGGCTCGAGGATTTTCTGCTGGGGTCCACCGCGGGCATGTTGCGCCAGGACGCGCTTGTCATCGCGGGCGGGGGCGCGTTGGCTCTGGCGCTCACCTGGGCGTTGCGCCGACCCATGACCCTGGTGGCCTTCGACGCGGAGTATGCCACCGCCGCGGGCTTTAAGGTGTCGCGGATCGACCTGATCATGATGCTGGCCGCACTCGCCGTGACGGTGATCGGACTGAAGGTCGTTGGCCTTGTCCTGATCGTGGCGCTTCTGATCATCCCGCCGGTCGCGGCCCGGTTCTGGACCGAGTCCGTGGGCCGCATGATCTGGATCGCAGGCGCCATCGGCGGCGTCTCGGGTTATGTCGGCGCCGCCGTCTCGGCCTCGGCACCGAACCTGCCGACGGGTCCGCTCATCGTTCTCGTGGCGGCGGCCGCGTTTGTCGCGTCGCTCCTGTTCGCGCCGGTGCGCGGCGTGGCGGCGGCGCTCATCCGGCAACGTCGGTTCAAGTCACGGGTGCATCACCGGCAGGGCCTTCTGGCGATTGCCCGGCAGGAGCCGATCCGAGAGCCCTTCACCCTGCGGCTTCTGCAGCGCGAGAACCTGATCCGTGCCGATGGCGTCCCGACCGAGGACGGGCGCGCCGCGGCGGCCAAGGTGTCCCGCGACGAACGCCGATGGGACATCGCCCGGCGAATCCACCAGGATGCCGGGCTGACCGGGCGCTACGATGGCCTGACCCCGATCGAGGACGTGTTCACGGCCGACGAGATCGGCGAGTTCGACCGCCGGATCGGTCCACCCGTCGCGGTGGGGGGCTGAGCCATGGGGGCCGATTTCGTCCAGTTCTCGCTGACGCCTATCCTGATCGGTATCTTTGCTTCGGTCGCCTGCGCGCTGCCCGGAAACTTCCTGATCCTTCGCCGTCAGGCCCTGATAGGGGACGCGATCAGCCATGTCGTCCTGCCCGGGATCGTCGTGGCGTTCCTTTTGACCGGCGTTGTTGCCGCGATGCCGATGCTGCTGGGCGCGGCCGCGGCCGCTGTCGTGGCGGTCGTCCTGATCGAACTGGTCAAGCGCGTGGGGCAGGTGGAACCCGGAGCGGCCATGGGGGTGGTCTTCACGATGCTCTTCGCGGCGGGTGTTCTGCTGCTGGAACAGTCGGACACGTCGTCAGTGCATCTCGACGTGGAACACGCGCTGATGGGCAACCTAGAATCGCTCATCTGGCTCAGGGCAGAGGGCTGGAGGTCGCTCTTCGACCCGGTGGCGCTGGCCGCGCTGCCGCCGGAACTGGGGCGCATGGCTGTGGGATGTGCGGTCATGATCGCCCTAACGCTGGTGTTCTGGCGCTGGCTGAAGATCGCGACCTTCGACGAAGGCTTCGCCGAAGCGCTGGGCATCCCGGCGGCAGCGCTGGGCTTCGGACTGGTCATCGCCTCGGCGCTTGCGGCAGTCGCCGCCTTCGAGGCGGTGGGCTCGATCATCGTGATCGCGATGTTCATCTGTCCCCCGGCGGCGGCGCGCCTGATGACGTCGAGCCTCGAGAGGCAGGTTCTGTGGTCGGTTCTTTTCGCGACGCTCTCGGCGGTCGCGGGATACGTGCTGGCAGGCTATGGGCCGCTATGGTTGGGCGCGTCGGGCTCCGTTTCGGCCGCCGGGATGATCGCCACAGTGTCGGGCGTGATCCTTGGTCTGGCCTGCGTTTTCGGGCCGCACCGTCGGCGTGTGGGCGCAGGGCAGTCCGGCCAGGCTGGGTGACGCCAACGGGCGCTGCGCGGGACGCAGGCATGGCCAACAGTCGCGGAGAACACGGCGCACTCGCCATATTTGGTGGACAGTGTCCGCACATCTTTCGGTTTGTGTCTTATTGCCGCCTGAATCAGGGGGCAATTCTCTGCGTGTTTTCTGAGGAATTGAGCGAGGCTGTATGGCAGTCGCGACTGAGAGTCTTTCAATGCCCAAGTTGAAGCCCGTTACCAGCCTGAGCCTGTTACTCAGCGATGTGACGATCGCCGTCGTCCTGACAATGCTTCTGATCACCTGGGCGCCGGAATTCGCGGCGCTGGGGTCCAAGGGCTACTTTCTGCTGTTCATCCTGACCTCCGCCTTCGTCGCGCTCGTCACCGTGGTCAGCCTGTCCTTCACCAAGCCCAACGCGGCGGCGAACCGTGTCATTGCGGCAAGGGACCTTGCGATCCATCTTCGCGAAAAGGCGCTCAACGAGCACACGATCGTCACCATGTCTCATCCCAACGGCCGCGTTGCGGCTGTGAACCAGAATTTCGTGGATATTCTGGGCTACGACGTGGACGAAATCGTTGGAAAAAAGTCCGAGACCTTCTTCTGGGACTGCGAGGAGGGCGAATTCGAAAGCGTGCGGGATATCGTCCGATCGGGCCGCACGTGGAAGGGCACGCAACGCTTGCGCACCAAGGAAGGATGCTGTCTCACCTTCGAAACCACGATCCTGCCCCGGTTCGACGATAGCGGGCGGTTCGAGAACTCGATCTCGATCCGGACCGACGTCTCGCGCGCCAAGGCGCAAGGTGCCGAGGAAGGCCGGAACGCCGTCATCGAGGCCCTGCCCGACGAGGTCTATCTCTACGAGCCCAAGACCTACAGGCTGACCTATGCCAACGAGAATGCGCGCCGCAGGCTGCGCCTCGATCTGGAAGAACTGCAGCGCTTCAGCATTCTCGACCTGCTCAACGCCGACGAGAAAAGGCGCTTCAAGGACCATGTCGCCCCGGTGCTGTCAGGCGAGGCCTCCCGGGCGCATCTGGAAGTCGACCACGTCACCGGACCCGTCGAGATCCTGACCCATCTCGACGAGGCGCCTGACGGCACGCGGGTACTGGTTTCGGTGGTGCGCGACACCTCGGAACGCAAGCGGGCCGAGCAGATCCGGCTGAGTTCGGTCGCGACGGTCAGCCATGAGTTGCGCACGCCGCTGACGTCGATCAAGGGCGCGCTTCGCCTGCTGGAATCCGGTGTGGCGGGGGAACTCGGCCCGGACGCGGCCCGCATGGTCACGGTCGCCCGGCGCAACAGCGACCGTCTTCTGACGATCGTGAACGATATTCTCGACCTCGAAAAGATGTCCTCGGGGGAGACCACGTTCCAGAAGAAAGAGATCGATCTTGGCGCGCTTCTGTCCGAGGCGGCCGAGGCGAACGCGGCCTTCGCGGCGGAATGCGGGGTGCGTTTCGAAACCGAAAAGCCCGAGGATACGGCGTGGGTCTGGGGCGATCCGGACCGGCTGATGCAGGTGATGTCGAACCTGATGTCCAATGCCGCCAAGTTCTCGCCGGACGGGGCCTCGATCCGGCTTGGCATCGAGGATCGGGGCGATGTCTGGCGCGTCTTTGTCAGCGATCGGGGGCCGGGCATTCCGGAAGCGGCGCGAAAGACACTGTTCGACAACTTCACGCAGGTCGCCGACATCACCGGCAAGCACCAGCAGGGCACCGGCCTTGGTCTTTCCATCTGCCGCGAGATCGTTTCGCGGCACCGGGGCCACATCGCGTTCGAGACCGAGATGGGCAAGGGCTCGACCTTCTATTTCGAGCTCGGCAAGCTCGAGTCCGGGGAGGTATCCCGGCCGGCCGAGCAGATCAGCGTCGCATGACCCCGAACGGATGAGACACCGGGGATAATCGCAGGACACCAAGGGACATGGCCGAGCTCACAACCATACTTCATGTCGACGATGACGAGGATATTCTCGAAATCACGCGTATGGCGCTGCAACTGGTCGACACGTTCGAGTTGCACCAGTGCTCGTCCGGGTCAGCGGCGCTCGAGGTGATCGACGCGGTAAATCCGGACCTCCTGCTCCTCGATGTCATGATGCCCGAAATGACGGGCCCGGAGCTGTGGGAGGCGGTCCGGTCGCGAAAGGACAGCGCCGACATTCCGGTGATCTTCATGACCGCCAAGGCGGAGAACACCATCTCCTCCGACTTGCGGAACAGGGGCGCGCTCGAGGTGGTCACCAAGCCCTTCGATCCGATGACCCTCGGCGCTCAGATCCGCGCCGCCTGGGCAGCCAGCCAGCCATGATCGGATCCTGCCCGCATTCAACCAAGTTCCGCCCAATTTCGGACAGCTTTCGCAAGTATTGTTTTGAATTGAAAGAGTCTTCGCGAATGACGCCGCGACGTGGCTCGAGGATCGAGGATTGAGATGAAAATTCTTGCGGTAGACGACGATCCGGACTTCATGGCGGTCTTCAAGACAGTCCTTGAGGACCTCGGCCATACCGATCTTGCCACGGCCTCGTCGGGACAGGAGGCGCTCGACCTGATCTCCCAATCTGTCTCCGGTTTCGACTGCTTCATCCTCGACGTTCAGATGCCCGGCATGGACGGGATCGAGCTGTGTCGCCAGATCCGCGGGATCGAGGCCTACAAGGACACGCCGATCATGATGAACACGGCCGTGGCCGACCGCGACTATATCGACGCGGCCTTTGCGGCCGGTGCCACGGATTACCTGACCAAGCCCGTGGACGAGATGGAGGTCAAGGCCCGCCTCGGCGTGATCGAGAAGCTCGTCACAGAACGTCTGCGCTCGCAGATCGCGCTGTCCCATCCGGGCATCGAAGCCTATGGCGGGGCCTCCTACGGCTTTCTCGACGGTATCCCGCTCAAGCGGGTCGAGGGCGCGGTGGACCTCTTTTCCATGGGCAACTACCTCAAGACGCTAGGCCTTTTCCGGGCGCTGACGGTGTCTGCCATCGGTATCCGCGTCGTCAACGCGCGGTCGATCCACGACTTGGAAGGCGGGCATGTGTTCGGCGAGGTCATGATCGATGTGGCCACCTGCATTTCCGACTGCCTGAAGCCCAGCCATCGCATGATCGCCTATGCCGGCGGCGGGATCTTCGTCTGCCTGATGCCGCGCGCCGAGATCGGCGACCCCGAGGCTCTTGCGGACCGGTTGCGGGAATACATCCTCGAATTCGAGGAGGTCTACGGCGAACTTGGCATCCAGCTTCCGACGATCTCGGTCGGCGTGCCGATCACGGTGCGCGCGGCGCAGATCAATTCGCCCACCCGTATTGTCGACGAGGCCATTGCGGCGGTGAAGGCGCGTGACGTCTACGCCGCGACGATGGCCTGAGGTGGCCGGCATGTCGGCTTCTATGAAAGGTGACAGACTCCGCGAAGGGCTGCAGGCGCTGCGCGACGGGTTCCTCGAACGGGTGACCACGCGGTGCCTCGCCATCGAGGGCATTCTGGCCGAACTCGACAACTCCGACGAAGGGGTCGTCGCCGAGGCGGATCGCGAGGCTATCCAGCAGCACGCCCACAAGACGGCCGGAGTGGCCGCAACCTTCGGTTTTTCCGTTCTGGGCGAAAAGGCGCTGGCGGTCGAACAGCTGATGGCGCGTGCGGACGGCACGCTGCCATGGTCCGTCGCACGCCCGGACATCGAGGCGCTGCTCGATGAAATGGAAGACGCCCTGGACGAGTTTTCCTAGCCCTGCAGACTGGCGCGGCAGGCATCGCCGGACAGCCGGGTTCTTCCCTCGCGAGACCAGCACACCGCCGCATTTCGCTGCGCATCGCGCCATCCCTCCACGGGGCGGCGGCGCAGGGCGGAAGCAGGCCGCCCCGGGGCCTCGTCGGCGGTTCGGTGGATTTCGGAAGGTCCCATTCGCTCAACCCCCGTCGTTCCAGCGCGTTCGGTAGAGGTCAAACCGCCGGTCACGAAGGTTTCGCACCGAGCCTTGCGCGCGGGCCCACTGGACGGTTGCCAGGTTGAGGTCCGCCACGATAATCATCTCGACGTTTTCCGAAGCTTCCGCCGCAATACCATCTCTCGCGAATGGAAAATCACAGGGCGTCATGATGGCGGATTGCGCGTACTGGATGTCGAGGTTCGAGACCTTGTCGAGATTGCCCACCATACCCGACGTCACGACGTAGCACTGATTTTCGATGGCGCGCGCCTGGCAGCAGTACCGGACCCTGAGATGTCCGTGGCGGGTGTCGGTATTGAAGGGGACGAACAGAATTCGGGCGCCTTCATCCGCAAGCCGGCGGCCTGCCTCGGGAAACTCGGCATCGTAGCAGATCAGCACGCCGATCGGCCCGCAATCGGTGTCGATGACATCGATGCTGTCGCCGCCCTTGATGTTCCAGCTCTCCCGTTCGTCGGGCGTCGGGTGGAGCTTTTCCTGGCGATGGACCGTCCCGTCCCGGAGGAACACATGCGAAACGTTGTGGATATCGCCATCGTCCATGCGTGTCGCGTGACTGCCGCCCACGATGTTGATCGCGCGGGACAGCGCCATGGCCTGCAACCGCTCGACGAAGCGTGCGGTATGCTGCGTCGCGCGGTCGATTGCGCGTTCGGGCGGCAGTTCACCATCCTCGCAGGACAGTAGCTGAAGGGTGAAATGCTCGGGAAACACGACGAAATCCGCGCCATATTCCGAAGCGATATTGGTGAAGTAGTCCACAGTCTCGTAGAACTGGTCCGGATCCGTCAGCGTGCGTGCCTCCAGTTGAACCGAGGCCACGCGCACGACATCGGGATTGGCGCGTGTCAGGGGCTGATCGTCGGCGGACGGGTCGTAATATGGATTGCGCCATACCATCAGCACGGCATGGCCGCCTGACGCCCGATCCTCCGGCGCGTAACGCTGCAGGACGCGCACCGGCTCGAAGCCGCTTCTCATCTGGAAATTCAGGGTCGCATCCCTGATCTGGCCCGTCCTGGCAGCTTCCAGATAGGCCTGGGGATCGGGATAGTGCTTCCGGTGACGCCGAAATCCCGGCATGCGACCCCCGAAAGCGATGCCCTTCAGTCCAAGATCGATACACAGCCGCTCTCGCGCCTGATACAGACGCCGGCCGATCCTGAGCCGCCGGCGCTCCGGGTGAACCATGACTTCCATCCCGTAGAGCCAGTCACCATTGGCGTTGTGCAGCGAGGCATAGCCGCCCCCCGTGATCTCATCCCAGGTGTGATTTGCCATCACGCGGTCCTCGCGCATGATCGTCGACGCCGCGTAACCCACGATTTCTCCGCCGAACACGGCGACGAAGGTTCCTTCGCGAAACGCGTTTATCTGCCCGGATACCTGGCCGCGCGTGTAAGGCGCCTCGTCGGGGTAGACGCGTTGCGACAATGCCATCACGCCCTCGATGTCCGACAATTCGGCATGGCGGATCTCGAGTTTCGGATTGCTTGGTGTCGGCATCGGCTGTCGCCTTTCACGGTTGGGCGTCTTGCCCGGTTTGATTTTCCTGAAGTCGAGGCGCGCAATGCGGCTTCTACCCAGCGTGATGGAACTCTTTGAACCTGCGGCCCACGACAGGTTTCACACCGATCCGCCGTCTGCCCTGCAAGGAACCGGGACGAAACCGAAATGCCGCCCCGCTTCGGCGCGCGACCCGTTCACCGGGCGTCGGGACCACTGCGCGCGATTTCGCAACACCGATGCGCGAACCCGTCGCGATGCGTGCAACCCCGTCTCCTGTCACGCGGCGTTTTCAAGGCGCCGGATTGCCCGGGTGGGAGGGGCAGGCTTTCCAGCCGACCTCCAACTCCTGTCTTCCGCGCGGGCGCCTTGTGGGCAGAAGCGTTCTATTGGCACCTCGGCCAGGACCTTCGTCACTCTGCGGTTGAAGTGTCGACGGGAGAAGCTAGCGTCAACTCATGCATGATGCAAACAACGGAACCTGCTCGGGCGACCCAACGCGCCGCAGTGCGGGACCGTCATGACGTGTTCGAGGGAAAGCCCGCCGGGACGATGCGTATCTTCCGAGGACGACAGCTGATGGTCGGACCTTGACCTTCGAGTATGTCGACGCCGATGACGCGGCGCGGTCGGCCCATGCCGGGATCCGGCGCGGCGTGCCCGGGGACGCGACCGCGGTGGTGTGCAACGTCCCGCCTGTCGAGAGGGTGGACGACCGGCACGCCCTGCCGGTCGGGGGGGGGGCACTGGCGCGAGACGCCGAGCGGTCCGCTGGCCTGCATACGACCTGAACCGACAAGGACAAATACATGTCACTCAAGGACACGATCACCTTCATCGAAGAAGCCGCGCAGGCCGAAGCGGACGCGACACGCGACGCGTTGACCACGGCCGAGACCAGCTTCGACGCGGAACGCGAGATTGCGCGCAGGCTCGGGGGGCGGGTCGATGGGGGCGTGTGCATCTTTGGCTTCTGGACGCCCGAATTGCTCGATGCCCGTGTTCCGACAGGCGACATCTTTCTGGAAATCCTCCGACCTGTCGAGCCGGTCGACCTGACGCGGTCGCATCAGAAGGTCAGTTTCGAGCGCGCCTACGTGCCGATGGTCCGAATGGACGCGTACTGCTTCACCGCCGTTTCGGGTCTGCGGGCTGGCAATATCGAGGTCGTCGGCGATTTCTACGCGCTGACCTGGCGAGACGCGGAGGACAGGTGGCACCGCATCCTGGATCCGCTCGCGGCGTCCCTGCCCTTCGGGGCGATGGCGCCGGCGGAACTCTACGATGTGGAGGCCATGCAGGCGCAGCGTGGCGACAAGGCGTATTTCGAGGCGCTCAAGGGCTCGGAGCCATACAAGTTCGGACCGCCCGCCAATATCCTGCAGATCCATGTTCCGACAGCCACCGCAGGCGGCAGCCTGGCCAGCCTGACGCGGCACTATCAGCGGCTTGCCGAACGGGTAGCGCGCGATCTGCCGCTGGAACCGGCCGACCAGCTGTTCCTCGGCTATGACGCGGTGCAGCTCCTTCCGGTGGAACCGACCACGGTCTACGAGGGCGGTCCGGATTTCTGGCAGGAAGGCGACAGGACGAGCGACAGCCTGACGGTGTCCCTTCTGCGCCCGGGCACCACGAACTGGGGTTATGACGTGGTCATATCCGGCATGTCCGCCGTGAACCCGGTTTTGCTCGAATCAGGTCGCCCGGACGAGTTGGTGGAGCTTGCCGCGACGCTGCATTCCTTCCCGTCCGCGCCAAAGAAACTGATCTTCGACGTCGTGTTCGGCCATGCGGACAACCAGGGTCTCAAGGTCCTGAACGGTCACTATTTCGCCGGGCCGAACATGTATGGCCAGAACCTCGACTACCAGAACACCGCCGTGCGATCGATCCTGCTGGAAATGCAGCGCCGCAAGGTGAACTTCGGCGCGGACGGGGTTCGTGTCGATGGCGCGCAGGACTTCAAGTGGTGGGATGCGTCCACGCAGGAGTTTCGCCATGACGACGCGTATCTTCAGTCGATGGCCGATATCGTTCAGGAGGTTTCGGGAACGCGGTACAGACCGTGGTTCATCTTCGAGGATGGCCGGCCATGGCCGGAGCAGGACTGGGAGCTTTCGTCCTCCTACCGGTCGGTCATCGAAAGCCAGCGTGACGACGACGTGTTTCAGTGGGGGCCGCTGACCTTCGCGCATAACACGCCCTTTCTCTACACGTTCTGGATGTCGAAATTCTGGCGTATCCGCGAAATGGTCACGGTCGGGGAAAACTGGATCTCGGGCACGTCGAACCACGACACCCTGCGCCGGGGAACCCAGGTCAGCCCCAAACTCAACGTGAACACGCGGTTGGGTCGCACGCGCATGGAAATCCTCGACAAGGCCTACGACAACCCGGCCGTTCACATGCTGACATATGTCGCCATGCCGGGCGTGCCGATGGACTTTCTGAATGCCATGGCGCGCGCCTCTTGGGGCTTCATCCGCAACCAGGACGACCGATACGGCGTCAAGGTCGTTGCCGAAGAGGCCATCAGCCTCAAATGGCAGGTCGACGAATACAGCTACTCGGTGCCCGGCAGCTTCCAGCGGCTAAAGGCGCTCGGCTTCGAGACCCGCGAGGAACTGGCCCGGTTCCTCGAGTTCCTTCCGGCACTGGTGGAGGTCACCGAATACGACCTCGAAGAGATCGCAAGGCTTCTGAACTCGTCGGAGCCGCCGCTTGCAGGGCCGGGGTTTTCCGTAGCAAGCCTCAAGGAAATCGCCCGCGCCTGGATGGATGACATGCACGATTACTGCAATGTCTCGAATTCGCTCTCATCGCTCGATGCCGATCAGGCGGACTTCTGTCTGCAGGTCCGCAACTTCCGGCGGGCGCGTCCGTGGCTGCGCCGGAATTACGGACCAGGGGACCGGTTCGAGTATCTTCAGCCCATCGATGGCCGCACGCTCTTCACGTCGTTGCGCCATGGGCCCGATGGCGAACAGGTGTTCCTGGTGGCCCATATGGAAGGCAAGCCGATGGAAGAGGTGGACCCGCTGGAATTGGACGTGCCGGGTCTCCATGGCGGGGGCTGGCGCGTGGCCCTGCGCACTCCCGCGATCGGTCCGGACTATTCGGGCGGTCCGATCACTCTGAAGGATTCCATGTCGCTGGTCTATCTGCGCGAGGGTGGCCCTGTCTCATGAATTCGGGTCGAGACCGGGCTGGGCGCTGGCTGTGGTTCGATCGTGACCAGACGCAGCCCGGTCACGGGGGGTCAAGACCAGCGCCGAGATGATCCGCCTCGCGGAAATGTTCGCGAGGGGCGGGCTGCCCGAAGCAGGGCAGCTCACTGGCCGCGCCGATGGCATGATCGCCGGGCCCGTCCCCGGGGCCGGTACGCGACTTCGCGCGGCCCGAATGAAGGGGCCCGTGGGGAATGAGCGGTGAGCGCCGCGCCACCTTGCTCGACCTTCGGGAAGAAACGGATTTGGGGTTTTGCGCCCGAGAGCTACCTTAGGTCAAAGCCGGGTGGGCGTTGCCCGGGTGTTCCGGGTCGGGTGACGGTATGAACTTCATCAAGCAGGGACTTCTGGGGCTGGCGGCGATCACCGCCGCCGTCGCCATCTGGGCCTTCTACGTGCCCTCCGCGGCCCCCTACCTGCAGAGTGCCGGGGTCTACGACCTGTTCGGGATCGAGGCATCGGTCGCCCCGGCCGCCGAAGGTCGCCGCGGGTTCGGGGGCGGCGCCACGCGGGTCGTGGTCGCGCCGGTCACGACCGCACGGGCGAATGCGAGGGTCATTTCCATCGGCGACGGGCGCGCGGCGCGGTCGGTCACGGTGCGGTCCGAAGCGACCGGCATGATCGCGGAACTGGCCGTCGAACCGGGCGCCTACTTTGAAGAGGGCGCATTGATTGCCCGCCTTGGGGACGAGGGCGAGCGGATCGCGCTTGAACGCGCGCGGCTCACGCTTGCCGATGCCGAGGGTGATCTTGAGCGGCTCAGGCAACTCAGCGATTCCGGTGCGGTATCGACGGTGCAGCTGCGAGAAGCGGAGCTGGCCTATCGCTCTGCCGAACTCGAGGTCGAACAGGCGGAGTTCGACCTCTCGCAGCGGCGGATCACGGCACCGATCTCGGGTTGGGTCGGCCTTGTGGACGTCGAGCAGGGCGACCGGATCGGCGCGCAGGAGGCCATTGCTGTCATCACCGACCGCTCCAGAATCCAGATCGAGTTCCGCCTGCCCGAGCGCCATATCGCGAAGCTTTCGGTCGGAATGCCGATCGAGGTCTCGCCGCTTTCCCGTCCGGACGAGGTTCTTGATGGGCAGATCGTCGCGCTCGACAACGTGGTGGACCGGGCAAGCCGGACCCTTCGCGTGCAAGGCAGTGTGCCGAACCCCGACGACAGCCTGCGCGCAGGCCAGGCGTTCCGGGTGGCGCTGTCTTTTCCCGGCGACGAGATGCCCTCGGTCGATCCGCTGGCGATCCAGTGGTCGGGCGACGGCGCCTTCGTCTGGGTCGCGCGCGATGGCGAAGCGGTGCGCGTTCCCGTCGTCATCCGCCAGCGCAACGCCGGCAGCGTACTGGTCGAGGGTGATATCTCGGAGGGCGATCTCGTCGTGACCGAGGGTGTGCAGACGATCCGTCCCGGCGGTGCGGTCGAGATCGTCACCGGTGCCGCGGCCGGGGGCGGCGACAGGGCCCGGGCCGCGACCTTGCGCGATATCTGAGGGCGGACGATGAAGCAGGCGACGGCAGAGTTGGCGGGACGTTCGGGCACGGCGCTCTTCGTGCGCCGTCCAATCCTTGCGATGGTACTCAGCGCGCTCATCGTGATCGCCGGGATCGCCAGCCTCTTCGGCGTCGAGGTGCGGGAACTGCCGAACGTGGACCGACCCGTCATCACGGTGACGACGGAATTCCCAGGCGCCTCCCCCGAGACCGTCGACCAGGAGATCACGAGCCGGATCGAGGGCGCGGTGGGACGCGTGGCGGGGGTGCGGTCGATCTCGTCGAACTCCCGTTTCGGGCGCAGCCGCGTGACGCTCGAATTCGCCGCGGACGCCGACATCGACGTCGCCGCGACCGACACGCGCGATGCGGTGGCCCGCATCGCCAATGCGCTGCCTGAAGGCGTCGAGACACCGCGTATCGTGAAGGCCGATGCCGACGCGCAGCCCGTGGTGCGCATCGCGGTCACCTCGGCCACGCGCAGTGCGCAGGATCTGACGCGGCTGGTGGACGAGCAGGTGGCCGACCGGCTGGTCTCTATCGACGGGGTGGCAGACCTGCAGATCTATGGCGACCGCTTGCCCATCTTCCGTGTCGACATCAACCTTATGGAGCTGGCCAGCCGCGGCCTGACGCTTGCCGACCTGCGCGCGACGCTCTCGGACGCCGCCTACGACGTGCCCGCCGGAGACCTGAGTGGCGACCGCCAGTCGCTCAACGTGCGCACGACCGCCACAGTCGCGACGCCCGAGGCCTTCGAGGCGCTGGTGATCCGAGAAAATGTCCGTGTGGGGGACGTGGCCCGCGTCAGCCTCGGCCCGGCCCCGAACGAGACCGTCCTCCGGGCCAATGGCGAGACGGGCCTTGGCCTCGGCGTCGTGCGACAGGCGACGTCGAACACGCTGTCGATCTCCGAAGGCGTGCGGGCGGCGGTCGCGGAGCTGCAGGAGATGCTGCCCGATGACGTCAACATCTTCATCACCTCGGATGACGCGGTCTTCATCCGTGGTTCTATCGAGGAGGTTCTGAAGACGCTGGCCCTCGCTGTCGCCATCGTGGTCGTGGTCATTTTCATCTTCCTGCGCGACCTGCGTGCAACGATGATCCCCGCGCTCACCATGCCCGTGGCGCTGATCGGGACACTGGCGGCGATCTACCTCGTGGGTTTCTCCGTCAACATCCTGACACTGCTTGCCTTGGTGCTGGCGGCCGGCATGGTCGTGGACGATGCCATCGTCGTTCTGGAGAACATCGTGCGGCGCAGGTCCGAGGGCATGGGGCCGCGAGCGGCTGCCGTGCTTGGCACGCAACAGGTGTTCTTTGCGGTGGTGACCACGACGGCGACACTGGCGGCCGTCTTCGTGCCGTTGTCCTTCCTGCCCGGACAGGCGGGCGGGCTTTTCCGTGAGTTCGGCTTCACGCTGGCCATGGCCGTCGCCCTGTCCTCGGTCGTGGCGCTGACGCTCTGCCCGGTGCTGGCGAGCCGCCTTCTGACCGCCGAAGGCGCTGGCAGCGGGTCGGGCGGTTTCTTCGGCTGGCTCGGCGACCGGCTCGCCGCGCTCTACGCCTGGACCCTCCGCGGTGCGCTGGCCTATCCGTTCGTGGTGGTGATCGCGGCCGCGCTTTTCGCGACGACGGCCGCCATGATGGCCACGGGCATCAGGCAGGAACTGACCCCGCCCGAGGACCGGGCCGTGGCGCTTCTGTCGGTCTCCGCGCCGCAGGGTGTGTCGCTGGGATACACAACCTCCAAGATGCGCGAGATCGAGAGCCTGATCGAACCGCTCCGCGAAAGCGGGGAGATCACGAATGTCTTCTCGATCACCGGATTCGGGTCCAACTCCCGCGGGTTCATGGTGATGACGCTCAGCGAATGGGACGCGCGCGAACGCAGCCAGCAGGAGATCGTGGGCCAGATCAATGGCGCGTTGCGGTCCATCGTGGGCGTACGCGCCTTTGCGATCCAGCCCAACTCTCTCGGCATTCGTGGTGCGGGCCGCGGCCTGACCTTCGCGATCACCGGCAACGATTACGACCAGCTCGAGGAGGCGGCGACGGCGCTTGTCGCCCGGATGCAGGAAAACCCGGCCTTCGGGCAGGTGCGGCTGGAATACGAGACGACGCAACCGCAGCTCTTCATCGAGATCGACCGCACCCGCGCCTCGGATCTGGGTATCGAGATCGCGGGCCTGGGCGATGCCCTGCGCGCCGTTCTCGACGGGCGCAGCGTCGGCAGTGTCTTCGTGGGCGACACGAGCTTCGACATCCAGCTCCTGTCGACCTCGAATCCGGTGAATGATCCGACCGATCTGGAAAACGTCTTTGTCCAGGCCGGCGACGGCCAGATGATCCCCATTTCCACCTTCGTCACGCTGGAGGAGCGCGCCGTGGCGCCGGAGCTCGAGCGCGAGGGGCAAAACCGCTCGGTCGAGATTTCGGCAAGCCTGACGCCGGACCTGCCGCTGGGCGCTGCGCTGGAACAGGTCGAGGCGCTGGCGGACGATTTTCTGGCGCCACAGAACAACGTGGTGCCACTGGCCGAGGCCGCGACGCTGGATGAGACATCCGCGGGTCTTCTGCTGACCTTCGGCTTCGCCATCCTCATCGTATTTCTCGTCTTGTCGGCGCAGTTCGAAAGTTTCGTGTCGGCGGTCGTGGTCATGGCCACCGTGCCTCTGGGCATCGCGTGTGCCGTGTTCGCGCTGGTGCTGACGGGGCTGACCCTCAACATCTATAGCCAGATCGGCTTCGTCATGCTGATCGGGATCATGGCCAAGAACGGTATCCTCATCGTCGAGTTCGCCAACCAGCTCCGCGACCGGGGCCAGAATGTCCGCGACGCCATCCTCGACGCCAGCACGATCCGGCTCCGGCCCGTGATGATGACGATGATCTCGACGGTGCTGGGCGGGGTGCCCCTCATCCTGTCCTTCGGCGCCGGGGCCGAGGCGCGGGAGGCGCTCGGCTGGGTGATCGTCGGCGGCCTGGGGCTGGCGACGCTCTCCACGCTCTACCTCACACCGGTGGCATATCTTCTGCTCGCGCGCTTTACCAAGACCAAGGCCGAGGAGGAGACACGCCTGATGACCGAACTGAGCGAAGCAAGCCAGATCGGTCATGTGCGATGACCGTTGCCGGGAAAGAAGTGCAGCACCGCTGCCGAGGGTTCAGAAAACTGCCGCCCGGCAGCAGGAAGGTCCCGTTGCACCAGTAGCATTCCGCTGCATCCGCGTTGCCGGCGTTCGTGCTTTTGGTCAGGACGGTTTTCCGCGGCGACGCGGATCATGTCTGGCACGGGCTACCCACCGAGACCCGAACGAGAGTTCAAGTCGCCTGCGGAGACTGGCGACCCACCGGGCGATTTCGTGTTCCGCGTGCCCGAACCCGGCGCTGGACTGGCGCCGATGCCTGCACGCCCGGCCCCCTGCGCCGAGGCAAGCTCCGCGTCAGACGTAGGGCAGGCCGCCGAGCGCCGAGTAGTTCCGATCGAAGCGGTCGAGACGCTCCATATGCTCGTCGGAGAGTTCGAAATCGAAGACAGCGAGGTTCTCGCGGAAATGTTCGGCTTGGTTCGCCTTGGGGAGCGGCACCGTTCCGCGTTGCAGGTTCCACCGGATCAGGATCTGGGCCGGCGTCTTGTCGTATGCCCCGGCGACCTCTGCGAGGGCGTCAGCGTTCAGCAGGTCGCCACGGGTGAGCGGGCTATAGGCCTGGACGACGATATCCTTTTCGCCATGATGATCGAACAGGGCCAAATCGTGCCCGAACGGCGTCCACTCGATCTGATTGACCGCTGGCGTCACGCCGGTGCTGGCTGCCAGGGCATCGACCATGTCGGCTGAGTAGTTGCTGACACCGATATCGCGCGCGAGCCCCCGCTCCTGCGCCTCTATCAGTCCGCGCCACAGCGACTCTCCCGGACCCTCCGGTGGCGGCCGGTGGATCAGTGTCAGATCGGCGTATTCGAGGCCCATCTCATTCAGGTCCCGTTCGATCCCGCCGAGTGGATCGTCGTCCTCCTCGATCTTGGTGACGAGATAGATCTCGTCGCGAGGAAGACTGGAATTGCGAATTGCTTCGCCTATGCCCGGCTGGCTGCCGTAGTCCACCGCCGTATCGATCATGCGGTAGCCAGCATCCAGCGCCGCCTCGACCGTCGCGGCGGTCTGATCCGTCAGAAGCCAGGTGCCAAGCCCCATCACCGGCATCTGGCGGCCGGTACGAAGGGGAAGACGTGTGGTGCTGTCCATTGAGCCGTATCCTTTGCGCTGAAACCCATTTCCGACGCGGTGCCGGCATCGCATCCGGGTCTGCACCCGCATCGGGCAACCAACTCGACGGGACGGAGGAAGTTCCCACGGCGCCAGCTGAAGAACCCGCCAATGCGAACCGATACGGTGAATGCCCCACCCAACGGCAATGGTTGATGCAGCGTCGCCGTATCGATCCGGCGTTTCCAGCTTTTCAGTTCGCCAGTCGACCAGACTGGAACGGGACGTTTTTGCGGGCCTATCCCGCTTCGAATGGCCTAGCCGTTTTGCCGAACGGAGAAACGCTCAGGGTTCGTCGACGTCGAGCACGTGGGACCCTGGTGATATCTTGTTCTCGATGAGGGCCATGATGTCGGCCCGAATTCCCCCGGATGCAGGTGAGTACAAGCCAAGCCGCGAGAGCGCCTGGCGCACGTGAATGCTGCGACCGAGATATTCGAGGACCACGCGGGAAGCGCCGGGTTTGCGGCCTCTGCGGGTCGGCCCGCCGGTCTGAACCCCGACCAGCCTGTCCAGCCTTACCCTGTGGCTCGGATAGAGCGTCATTTGCGTGATCGAGATCCGTTCCAATATCTCGTATTCCATGACGTAGATGCGATCGGCGAGATAGAAAATCGTGCCTTCGTACTTGTTCAGGCCGGTGGCCCGGCCGGTCTCGGGGTCGCGCAGGATTTCGATGTTCTTCCAGTAATATCTGCCATCCTCGCGCCAGATGACCGCAAGAGACCTGATGATCATCCCGGCATTGCCGAAGGAATAGAAGTAGCGGAAGTAGTAGCCGACATACTTGTCGAGATTCTGGCTGGCTTCGTAGAGCTTTTCCAGGTGAAGCAGCGCGCGGGAGCCTTCGGTGTTGGGCGCTGTCCGGGGGCGAAGCGCCACCATTTCTTCGAAGATCTCGCGGTCCTGCAGAATTTCCCCTTCGGTAACCCCGAAGAAATCACAGATTTTGCGCATGTTGCTCCGCGATGGGCGCGTTTGGCCTGAGAGATAGCGGTTGAATTGCTGCCGGTTGATCGAAAGTTTGCGGCACACCTCGGCGATTGAGGGATGGTAGCTGCAGAGCAGCGCCAGGTTGCCGGCGAAGTTCTCGGTCATAGCTGTTACGCTACTTGACGCAGTTATAACGTCAAGGCGCGAAACCCAGCGAAATTGCATTTCACCGGGCCACCGTGAACCGTAGCTCAAAAGTGAAACACAACAGGGAAAGTCCGGGTCATGAAGGACATCGCAGGCCTGCCGCATCGGGTCGAAGAGTTGCACCACGTCGAGATTCCGATGCCTGACGGCTGTCGGCTGGCGGCCCGGATATGGCGGCCGGAAGGTGCGCTGGACGCTCCGGTACCCGCGATCCTGGAGTATTTGCCCTACCGCAAGAACGACCTGACGCTCGAGCGGGACATGACGATGCAGCCCTATCTGGCGGCCCATGGCTATGCCGTGGTGCGGCTGGACCTGCGCGGCGCGGGCGACTCCGAGGGACTGATGGAGGACGAATACCTGCCGCAGGAGTTGCAGGACGGCGTCGATGCGATCGAGTGGATCGCCGGCCAGGACTGGTGCGACGGCAATGTGGGCATGGTTGGCATCTCGTGGGGCGGCTTCAACGGCCTGCAGATCGCCGCGATGCGGCCACCGGCCCTGAAGGCGATCATCACGCTTTGTTCCACGGACGACCGCTATGCCGACGATATCCATTACATGGGCGGCTGCCTTCTGGGAGAGCAGTTGAGTTGGGCGTCGATCATGTTCGGGCGCAACACGCTGCCGCCTGATCCGGCCAATGTCGGCGACCGGTGGCGCGACATGTGGCTGGAGCGGCTGAAGGGCAGCGGATTGTGGTTGAAGAACTGGCTGGACCACCAGACGCGCGACGATTTCTGGAAGCATGGCTCGGTCTGCGAGGACTGGTCGAGCATCCAGATCCCTGTCTACGCGGTCTCCGGCTGGCCCGATGGGTATTGCCGCGCGGTTTTCCGGCTGATGCAGAATCTTCAGGGGCCGAAGAAGGGCCTCGTTGGTCCATGGGCGCACCGCTACCCCCATATCGGTGAACCGGGGCCGGCCATAGGCTTCCTTCAGGAAGAGCTGCGCTGGTGGGATCACTGGCTCAAGGGCACCGAGACCGGCATCATGGAGGAGCCCATGCTGCGGCTCTACCGGATGAACAGCGCCGAGCCGAAAGGCTGGTACGCGATGCGCGAAGGGCGCTGGATCGCCGAGCCCTCCTGGCCTTCACCCAATATCGAGCGCGTGGATTTTCGTCTTGGCGCCAACGGCGTGCTCTCGCGCGAGGATGGCCTGCCCGCGGGCGTGCTGGACCATTCCTCACCTCTGGACGTCGGCATGGCCTCGGGCAAGTGGTGCGGCTATTCCAAACCGGGCGACGCACCTCTCGACAAGCGGCGCGATGATGCGGCAAGCCTGACCTTCGAGACGCCGCCGCTGGAAGAACCGCTCGACCTCGTGGGTGACGCCGAGGCGATCCTGAGCCTGTCGGTGGACCGGCCGGTCGCACAACTGGCCGTGCGGATTTCCGACGTGCACCCCGACGGACGCTCGACCCGGGTCACCTACGGGGTGCTCAACCTCACCCATCGCGACAGCCACGAGTTCCCCGAGCCGCTGGAGCCCGGGAAGGTCTACACGATCACTGTGCCGATGAAGCATGTCGCGCAGCGGTTCCGGCCCGGCCACCGCATGCGTCTTGCGATTTCGACCAACTACTTCCCGCTTATCTGGCCCGCGCCGGAAAAGGTCACGATCTCGCTGCACACCGCAGACTCTGTCCTGAACCTGCCTGTGCGGCGCGATGTGCCCGAGGACGATGACCTGAAACCCTTTGCGGAGCCTGCGATGGCCGAGCCTCTGGACCAGGAGGTTCTGGAAGAGCCCGAGGAATACTGGGAAATCGTGGAGGACGCGCGGACGGGACGGATGGAGATGCGGCTGGCCGAGGGCAGCGGCAGGTCACTTATCCGGGACAGCGGCCTGATCACCTATTCGCAGGGCTACGAGTCCTTTCGCGTGATGCCCGACGACGTCACATCCGCGGTTGGCGAGACGCGCTGGACCTACGCACTCGAGCGCGGCGACTGGAAGATGCGCAGCGAAACCGAGACCCGCCTGACCTGTGACAGGGATGATTTCATCATCGAGGCGCGAATGCGCGCCTGGGCGGGCGACGACCTCGTGCATGAGCAATCGTGGGACGAAAGGGTCCCGCGACACCTCGTCTAGAATACCGCGACGGCGCCGCAGCGGCGCCGCGCGGCAACAAGAGGGCGCCCGGCCGCGGCCGCCGCCCGCAAGACGACAGGAGAGGTATGAGATGAAGAAACATGGCACAACGCGGCGGGGATTCCTCGCCTCCACGGCAGCGATCGGGGCGGCGGGCGTCTTTTCCGGTCTTCCCATGCCGGTCTTCGCGCAATCCGGCAACGTGCTCCGTCTGCGCATTGATGGCGACAACGACACGCTCGATCCTGGTTTCATGACCGGCGGCACGGAGATCGAGGCGCAGAAGCAATGTCTGCCCTTCCTCGCCCAATACACCCGGCAGGGCGGGGGCTTCGCCTGGGAGCCGACGTATTTCGTCAATCGGCTTGAGCAGCGGGACCAGCTGCATATCGATTTCGAACTGGCCGAAGGGCTGGTCTGGTCGAACGGCTACGGCCCGGTGCGCGCCTCGGACGTGAAATTCTCTTACGAGCGTATGAAGGACACCGACTGGTCGGGTTATTTCGAGGCGATGGAACGGATCGACGTGACCGGCGACCGGACCGGCACCATCGTGCTGAACAAGCCCTTCGCGCCCTTCATCATGATCACGCTGTGTCACGGCCCCGGCGCGGTCCTGTGCGAGCAGGCGGTCAACGACGCGGGCGGGCGGTTCACCACCAGCTTCCCGGCGGTCTGCGGACCTTACATCTACGAGGCGACGCCGGGCCAGCGTGCCGTCTTCACCGCGAACCCGGAATGGACCGGCCCGGCGCCCGACTTCGAGCGCGTCGAATGCAACGTCATTTCCGAGGTGCGCGCGGCCGAACTGGCTTACGAGGCGGGGGAACTCGACTGCACCGAGGTCAGCGCCGACGCGCTGGCCCGCTATGGCGTCGATATGCCGGATAACACCGCGATCACCGTGGCCGGTGAACTGCAGTACATGTGGATGGGGATGAACACCGAGCATCCCAAGCTGCAGGACATTCGCGTGCGTCGCGCGATTCAGCACGCCGTCGATGTCGACTCGATCCTTCTGGGCGCCTACTCTGGCACGACTTCGAAATCAGCCGGCATCATCTGTCCGGGCCTCATTGGGCACCGCGAGAGCACTGACGCCTACAGCTACGACCCCGCTGCAGCGCGCGCCCTGCTGGAAGAAGCCGGCGTTGCGGGGCTGGAGCTTACCCTGCGCACCCTCAACAATCAGGAGCGGCTGCTGGCGGCGCAGATAATCCAGGCAAACCTCGGCGAGATCGGTGTCTCCGTCACCGTCCTGCCGATGGACAGCGGCCCGTTCTGGGACATGGGGCAGGAATCCAAGGGCGACACCTGGCAAGAGCTGGAGCTCTGGCTGATGCGCTTCGGGACCACGCCGGATCCTTACGAGGCAACGTCGTGGTTCGTGTCCGAGCAGGTCGGCGTCTGGAACTGGGAGCGCTGGACCTCGGAGGAATATGACCGCCTCTACGAGGCCGGCATTGCCGAAACCGATCCCGCCGCGCGCGCCGTGATCTACCGCCGGATGCAGGAGGTCATGGACGAGACCGGCGCCTATGTCTGGATCAACCACGAACCGGAAGCCTTCGTGCACACGACGAACGTTGCCGTGAACGCCGCACCTTCCGGCGAGTTGAACTACCGCCGTTTCGGCGTGACCTGACCTTCGCTGCCCGCCCGGCCACAGCCGGGCGGGCCACCCCAAAGGGGGGAGCCAATGCTCGCCTACCTGATCAAGCGTCTCGGTCTGGCCCTCGCCGTCATCTGCACGGTGGTCCTGGTGCTGTTTTCGCTTCTTTACCTGATCCCGGGCGACCCCGCGACAATCGCGCTGGGCCCCCGCGCCACCCCCGAGGCGATCGCCCGTTACGCCGAGCGGATGCATCTCGACGAGCCGATCTGGCGCCAGTTCCTTATCTACATCGGCAACGCCTTTACCGGGGATCTGGGGGTCGACATCTTCTCCGAGCGCCCGGTCACGGCGATCATTCTCGACCGGCTGGGCTTCACCCTGGCGCTGGTCTGTGCCGCGATGGGCTGGGCGATGCTGATCGGCATCCCGCTGGGCTGTCTTTCCGCCGTGATGCCCAACACCGCTGTGGACCGGATCACCGGCGTCCTGTCGGTCTCAACGATCGCGATCCCTTCGTTTCTGGTCTCGATCTGGGCGCTTCTGATCTTCGCGGTAGAATTGCGCTGGCTGCCTGCCATTGGCGCGGGCGAGCCGGGTGAAACGCTCGATCAGCTCTCGCACCTGGTCCTGCCCGCCTTCGCGGTGGGCCTCAGCTGGGTCGGTTACCTTGCGCGTATGGTGCGCGCCTCGATGCTGGAGGTCATGGGTGAAACCTACATCCGTTCCGCCCGCGCCTTCGGGCTGCGGCCCCGAAAGGTTGTCTTCGGCTACGCGCTCCGCGTCGCGATCCTGCCCACGATCACGTTGATCGGGATGGGGTTCGGCGGGCTGATCTCCTCGACCGTGTTCGCCGAGATCATCTTCGCACGTCCCGGCATCGGCAAGCTCATCTTCGACTCCGTGATGGCACGGAACTTCCCCGTCGTGCAGGGCGGCGTCATCGTCGCAACGACCCTCTACATCCTGGTCGTCCTGATCTCCGACATCCTCATAGCCTGGTTCGATCCCCGTGTCCGTGAATCGCTTTGAAACCCAGACCGGCCAGCCCGGCATAGACGCATCCGGCCTGCCAGAGCACCTGAGCGAGGACGAGGTCCGCGAGTCCGCCGCGCGCGAGCGGCGCGAGAAGCTGCGGATGTTCCTGACCAACTGGCAGGGGGTGACCGGCCTGATCCTTGTGACGCTGTTCTTCGCCTCGGCGATATTCGCGCCGTGGATCGCGCCCTACGATCCGAACGCGCTCGACATTCCCTCGCGGCTTGTGGACCCGAGCCTCGAACACCTTGCCGGCACCGACCAGCTGGGCCGCGACACGTTCTCCCGCATCCTTTACGGCGGGCGCGTGGCGCTGAAGATCGCGGCAATCGGCGTATCGGTGGCGCTGGTCAGCGGCCTGATCCTCGGGATGATCGCGGGGTTCGGCCCGCGCTGGCTCGACAACCTGTTGCTTCTGGTCTTCGACACCGTCCGCGCCTTCCCGACCATCGTTCTGGCGCTGGCGACCGTGGCGCTGACCGGGCCGAGCCTCGAACTGGTACTCGCCATCGTGATCATCACGTCGATCCCGCAATATGCGAGGGTCACGCGGACGGCGACACTGTCGCTCAAGAACACGGATTTCATCCTCGCGGAACGATCGCTGGGGGCCGGCATGCCCCGCATGCTCTGGCATCACGTCATGCCGAACGTGATCGGCCCGCTGATGATCCTCGCCGCGATGGAAGTGCCGGTGGTCGTCACCGTCGAGGCGGGGTTGAGCTTTCTCGGCCTCGGCGTGCTGCCGCCCACGGCGAGTTGGGGCACGATCCTGAACGAGGGTTACCTCGTGATCCGGGATACGCCCTGGATGGTCGTGGCGGGAGGGGTCCCGCTGATCCTGACGACGCTGGGCTTTACCTTTCTTGGCGAGGCGCTGCGCGATATCTTCGATCCACGGATGGGGAAAGGGCGCTGACATGGCCAGGGACATGACGACACCGCCCGAGACGCTCCTCGACATCCGCGGCCTTTCGGTCGACTTCCGTACGCCGCGTGGCCGCGTGAGAGCGCTCCGTGGCGTTAGTTTTCCAATCAGGAAAGGCCGGATCATCGGCGTCGTGGGCGAGAGCGGGTCGGGCAAGTCCACGGTTCTCTGGTCGATCCTCGGACTTCTGGCCAAGAACGCCGAGGTCACGGATGGCGAGGTCCTTTTCGCCGGCCGTGATCTGCTCCATGTGAACGAGCCCCAACTCCGCGCGCTCCGCGGTGAGGATATATCGGTCGTCTTCCAGGACCCGATGACGAGCCAGATCCCCGTCCTGACCTATGCAACACAGATGCGCGACATCCTCTATCGGCGGCGCGGCATGTCCGAGGAGGCGAAGCGAAGACGCGCCATAGACATGCTGTCCCGGGTCGGCATTCCCGACCCGGACCGGCGTGTCGACCAGTATCCGCATCATTTCTCGGGCGGCATGCGCCAGCGCGCGGGGATCGCGATGGCGCTGCTGACCGAGCCGCAACTTCTGCTGGCCGACGAACCGACGACGGCGCTCGACGTCACGATGGAGGCGCAGATCATCCACCTCCTGCAGGAGTTGCAGCGCGAGTTCGATGCGACCGTCGTCCTGGTCTCGCATAATCTCGGGCTGATCGCGGAACTCTGCGACGATGTCGTGGTGATGTATGCGGGCGAAGTGGTGGAGACGGGCGACGTCCACGACATCTTTCACGCGCCGCAGCACCCGTATACACGGGCGCTTCTGGAATGCGACCCGGCGCGGATCGACGAGGTGACCGGCAAGCTGCCCGTCATCCCCGGCGACATCCCCGACCTGACGCGCCTGCGCCCCGGCTGCATCTACGCGCCGCGCTGCCAGCGCGCCTTCCCGGCCTGTCACGTCGAGGCTCCGCCCGATTTCCCAACGGGCAGGGCGGATGGCGTGGCGCGTTGTTACCTGCTGGGCGGGCAATACCACGACCCGGACTGGCCACCGCCCCTGGACCGGTTCACGGTGGAGCGCGGAACGGCACCGGCTCGACCGCGTATAGAGGCGCCGAGCCGGTTGCTGGAAGTCGAGAAGCTCAACGTGCAATTCCAGACGGTCGGCGCGATACAGGCGCGCCTGAAGGGGATCACCCAGCGCCATGTCGACGCCGTGCTCGACGTCGATCTCGACGTTCGGCATGGCGAGACGGTCGGACTTGTCGGCGAAAGCGGCTCGGGCAAGACGACGCTCGGGCGCGCGGTGGTCAACCTCGTCCCGTCGCAGTCGGGCAGCATCCGCTTCGAAGGGCAGGAGATCGCCCGCATGCCCGAAGCGCGCTTCAAGCCTCTGCGGCGCGACATGGCGATGATGTTTCAGGACCCTGTGGGCTCGCTCAGCCCACGCAAATCGATCCGCGCCCTTATCGTGGAGCCGCTTCAGATCCACGGGAAGACAGGCGTCAATCTGGACGCCGAGGCGGAGCGGCTGGCAGCAATGGTCCGACTGCCGAAGGCGTTTCTCTCGCGCTACCCGCATGAACTGTCCGGCGGCCAGGCGCGTCGCGTGGGCGTCGCGCGCGCGCTGGCCCTCAACCCCAAGCTCATCATCGCCGACGAGCCGACCGCGGGGCTAGACGTTTCCGTGCAGGGGGAGATCCTGAACCTCATGGCCGACCTGCAGGCCGAGCACGGGCTGAGCTATCTTATCATTACCCACAATCTGCCGGTGGTGCGCCACATCGCCGACCGGCTTGCGATCATGTATCTCGGCCGCATCGTCGAGCAAGGCGTGACGGAGGAGGTCTTCGCCGCGCCCCGACACCCCTACACGCGGGCGCTTGTCGAAGGGGTTCCGCGACCGGACCCGGACCGCCGCCGTACCCATGTCTCGATCTCGGGCGAGGTGCCGAGCCTGCTGAGTCGGCCGAAAGGCTGCGATTTCGTCACGCGCTGCCCCTTGGCCACCCAGCGCTGCCGTACCGAGAAGCCGCCGCAGGAGACGGCGGACGACGGGCGCCAGTTTGCCTGTTTCCACCCGCTCGACTGACTGCCGTCACCATCACTCTCGATTCCGCCTGTAGCCATCTCAAGACGCCCGAGGTCCCGCAGCGAATAACCGTGACGGTCGTCCACTGCATTGTTCACCAACGTCGGCATGCTGGTTCCTCGCCGTCATCAGTCGCCGCCGCGGTGGCCTGCCGGCCGTGTCCTGCGAGACCCCGCAGGCGGACAACCTGCTGCAGGTCGCGTTGAACGAGAAACACTCTGGCATCGAGGGCCGGTTCGAGGAGCGGCGGAAACCTGGAAGAGCGATGATCAAGCCATGGCAGCCGGAATGCGGTCCACTGCGATAATCGGGTGGGTGTTTGGGTGGCATGAATGGGCGCGAAGTCGTTAATGCCCTATTTTGTTATGTATTTTTGAAGAGTGGTGCCGCTGAAGGGACTCGAACCCCCGACCCCATCATTACGAATGACGTGCTCTACCAGCTGAGCTACAGCGGCGTTCCGGCCCGCATCGGGCCGATACTCTTCTCCGGTGTCGTGCGT
>Ga0209947_1000191_pt1 | contig 37332 bp, 30 predicted proteins | sample SalPonR2_B_D2_MG_FD_185706 | JGI IMG/M metagenome (GOLD analysis project Ga0209947, IMG submission 185706) | Salt pond soil microbial communities from South San Francisco under conditions of wetland restoration - Salt Pond MetaG R2_B_D2_MG... ...
TTTAAAATAAATCATGATCTCGCCCTATATTTTGGAATGGCGGTGTCAGTTTCCAGAATAGCAGAATATACTCAAATTACATAACATTTTTAATGACGGGCTTCAATGATGAATTCGCTTCTGAACGGGTGATGGCGGAAAAAGGGCTTCAGAGCCGCCGGCAGGCCTTTGAATCGGGCTTTTGGTATCGGTTTGCCTATCATTGTTTCCGGGGCAGCGGCGATGGCGGGGTGATGCTAAAGGCGGAAAAAGATGAGAAAGACGGCGCCATCGCCATTTACTGTCTGCACAAGAATCAGCCAATGTTCGAGCTGACCCTGCCCCGGGACCGGGCCCGGCGGATCATTTCCAAGCTTGGCTGGCATCTGGAGAACCAGGATGATTTTCGGATATACCCCGGGGCGCTTACATCCATTGCCAGGGTAACTGCAGATGCCGAACACAACCTCATTATCACCTTTATTTTCAGCTAACATTGCCGGACGGTGGTACCGAGATGATCGAGCGCAGGAAACTAAGCAAATTTTGGTACCAGGATGCCGTCTATTTTCCGGAAAAAGGCTTTTTCGCTACTGTCAAAAAGCCGGATTGGCTTTGGGATAAATTCGGCGGCAAATACCGGAAAAAGATCAAATTCAAGAAATGAATTGATTGATCTGCTGAGCGTGCCGGATTAGTTGATTCATCTATAGTGAAATGCTTCGCTTGCCGGTCATTTTTTCAAGCCGCCCCACGGTTTTAAAAATAAATTTTGGGGGGCCGAGATTCAGACCCAGCACGCGCCAGCAAATAAATTCCATGATCAGGCCGCTTTTTTTTAACGGCTCCATATAGGCAAAGTCGGTTTTGGACGGGAATGCCTTGAGGCGACCCCGCACATAGAGGTCGGTTTCGGACTGGTCTGCGAGCTGATCCGCCCATTTGTCCACGTTATCCACCAGAAACCCCAGGTGCTGGATCACAATGCCACCCTCCAGATCCAAGTATTGGGTGTAAAAATCAGAGCCCGCCAGGGGCTCTAAAAGCTCCAGCTCATATCCTTGGTAATAGGCAAGCCCCATTTTGCCTTTTACCTCTTTCTGCGCGCCGCGCTCCACCCATAGCACCGGCGCGCCGGCAGCAATAAAAAACGGTCCCACCCCTTGCGCCTCAAGTTGCCCGGCCGCCGCTTCAACGTCCTTTACCACCAGCCCGAGCTGGTGAATTTTTGGCAGTCCGTGTGCCTCTCTGAAATCAGCGGCCAGGTTTTTGACGGCCTGGTCAAAATTACTCGCATGAAACAGATCATCAAATCGAATCATGGCATCAGCCTTTGTTTAACCTAAATTGAGCGTTTCAATTTTTTGAAGATTTAATTTTGACAATCTCGTAAAAAATTAATTTTAGGATGGCAAAGTAAAAAGTTCAAGCCCCGTTTAAGATTCGGGGCGCGCAAAATCCCGAGGAATGCAGCGTACTTAGCTGTACCTGAAATTCCGAGGGAGGCAGCGCAACAAAAGATATTGGACTTCTAAGTAACTTGAAAATATATATTATTATTCCAGAAGCTTAACTCTCTGTCATTCCGAGGAGCAAAAGCAACGAGGAATCTTGTTTGTTCAAGATTTCTCGCTGTCGCTCGAAATGACAAAATTGGATGAATCGTCTCAGTGCCTTCAACCATACAGTAAAAGTTACTCCTAGGCTCGGTCCCGGGCCGCGGCCCGGGGGGGTACTTCTAAGTAACTTCGTTAGGTATTAGGTTTTGGGTATTGGGTATTAGGTTGTAAAATCAATGCTTTATACACTTACCTTGTTAAGCTCATAAAAGAAGTTACTTTTAGGCTCGGTCCCGGGCCGCGGCCCGGGGGGGGGGTACTTCCAAGGAACTCGACAATATTTACTATTATTTTAGATGCTTTCGCTGCTGTCATTCCGAGGAGCGAAAGTGACGAAAAATCTTGATTGCTAAAGATTTCTCGCTGTCGCCCGAAATGACAATGCGGATGTTTTTTAGAGTTACTTTCTGCAAAAATGCCGCCGCCGCGGTATTAATCGCTTTTTACGAAGCCATCAATTTTCGTTTTCCATTACAACTCAATCACTTTGCCGGCGCCCCCGGGGATGGAGATTTGGGGGAAGCGGGACTGGATTTCCTGCTTGTGCTGGGTGCAATGGGTGGCGCAGACCATATCCAGGGTTTCAAGCACGGGGAAATCGTCAAACCCGTGAAGCCCGCCGATCAGGGCAGAGACCCGGCCGAATTCGGATGCGGCCTTGAGTATGGTTTTAACCCCGGGATGGGAGCAGCCGGCGATAACGACGACCCTGCCGTCCTGCTGGATGCACAAGGAATGTTCGATGTTTTTTAGGGTGCCGGTGGAGTAGATATGTTTATGGATTTTTCCAGAAAGACTGAAGGGGATGGTTTCCTTGGCCGGAAGGGCCGAGGAAATGGTGTCCGGCACATAGACCCGGACCGGATTCTGCTCCAGGATTTCCAGCAATCCGCCGGTGTGATCCCAGTGGTCGTGAGAAATAAATATCTCCTCGATGGATTGCGGGGAGATGTTTAGCTTTTCCATATTGTCCAAAAGGATTTGGCTTTTGGCGCCCGTATCAAACAAAATGTTGTGGCCGCAGGCCTCAATCAGGGCGGCAAAACCCCAGTCCGGTGCCAATCGGGTATCCCATGCGTCGTTGTCGTAGATAAGGGTGATTTTCATCGGGCGCGCCTCCTCATTTTTTCTTTCCTTTGTCCATATGGTTAAGCCGCCGGTCAGAGGCCGGCGGCTTATTTTAAGGCCTTCGTTATTCTTTTTGGGATTGGAGTTCGGAAATCCGTCGATTGATGTTATCGAGTTCGGTTTTCAGATACTCGGATTCCCTCTGCAGGGCGCTCAGCTCATCCTGGGCGGCCGGCCCTGTGGGTGCGTTCGGCGCCGCCGAGGGGTAATAGCCGTATCCGCTGTAAGGCGCATAGGGCGCCGCCCAGGGACGGCCAAATCCAAAGCCGCGGCCCCAGCCGCCTCTGAATCCGAAGCCGCGGCCCCGGCCGAATCCTCTACCCCTGCCGAATACAGGGTTAGCATAGCCGGGCGCTCCGTAGCCTGCGCAGAATCCGGCGGCGCGCCCCGTCATTGGACCGTATCCCATGGGGCCTGTCTGATTTCCTAGTGGCATAATGCTCACCTCCTCTTATATATTTTTTGATGGGTTTATTGTCTTCAGGCATTGTTTCGACCACGGCCGCCGCCCCGTCCGGAGCGCTTGCCGCGGGCCCTTTGCCTGAGATTGTTGAAGCCGGTGGCTATTCGCTGGCCCAAGCCGCGGCCCTGACCCATGCCTTGGCCCCTGTCACGGGCGGGAACTTTGCCGGTTCCCGGCGTGCGGCCGCTATCTGCGCCGCATCCGCCCATGCCTCTGCCGGTCATCGGGCCCTGGCCCTGCGGGCCGGTTCTATCGCCTCTTGGCATAATTCTTCACCTCCTTGAGTTCTATATTATGGGTATCCGGTTTAGTGTTGGCGTGCTAAACCTTTATTGTCTGAATCGGCCTCTTCTTCTTCTGCGGCGGCGATTTCCGCATCCAGGCATCATGAAATCCGCTGTCGGCAACTGCTGTCTTAAATAGGCATTCAGAACCTCTTCCACATTGCCTCTAATAAAAGGAATCAGACGTATGCCTGCGCCTTCGATCATGTTTGCCGGGACTTCGGAAATCGCCCCGCAGATTAAGACATTCACGCCGGTTCTACGCAGGGTTTCTACCTGAAGCACCGGCGATCCGGCATGAAGCCAATATTTCTCTTTATTGACGATCCCATCCGTATGGACATCTGCGACAAGCATCGTCCTCGCCGCGTCAAATACCGGTGATATGATATTTCCCCAGACCGTTATGCCGATTCTCATAATACCTTTCCTTTTCATTGGCCATTTTGCATTTAATGTGCCAATTGCGGTAAGGTCGGTGTTATATTAATAAAAACAATAATATTAAATAATTATAATTATCCCACCTGGCTGTGGGTAAGAAGCACAGATGCCATATAGTTGCATTTATGCAAATATAATAAGACTTAAGACGCTTTTTTGCAACCCCGTAGGCGCCATAAAAAATTAGAAAGCCGGGCAATTAGGCGTTGCGGTTGGAGCGGCCGTCTGTGGCCGGGGGTTCGATGCCCAGGGCTTTGATTTTTCGAAACAGGGTGCTTTTATGAATCCCCAGGTCCCTGGCGGCCGCCTGTCGGCTGTAGTCGTTGCGCGCCAGTGCGTCGATAATGCTTTGGGCTTCGGCCGAACGTTTGGCCGAGCGTATGCCGCCCCTGTCAACGGCGCCGGCGTCCTGCCGGTTCGGCCTTAAATGCTCCGGTAGGTGGGAGGGCATAATCATTTCATCCGGGCAAAGGATGAATGCATGCTCGATAATGTTTTCAAGCTCCCGAATATTGCCGGGGTAATCATAGGACATCAATACGGCCATGGCCTCCTGGGAGATGCCTGATACGGCGCGGCCCCGTGTACGGTTCATCCGGGCGATGATCCGTTCGCAGAGCAGCGGAATATCCTCCTTGCGCTCTCTTAGCGGCGGAAGCGGAAGGGTAACGACATTGATCCGGTAGTATAAATCCTGGCGGAAGCTGCCGTTCGCTACCCGTTCGGAGAGATCCTGATGGGTGGATGCGAGGATCCGAACATCGGTTTTCAGAGTTTGCGTAGAGCCAAGGGGCTGAAACGTATTGTCCTGAAGGACGCGCAACAGTTTGACCTGGAAGGCGGGGCTGATATCACCGATCTCGTCGAGAAGAAGCGTCCCCCCGTTTGCCGCGGAAAAGAGCCCGGCTTTGTCCTTTACGGCGCTGGTAAAGGCGCCGGCTTTATAGCCGAACAGTTCCGATTCCAGCAGGGTGTCCGGAAGCGCCCCGCAGTTGATTGCCATAAACGGCTTTTCCTTTCGATGGCTGTGTTCGTGAAGGGCCCGCGCCAGAAGCTCCTTGCCGGTACCCGTCTCTCCATGGATCAATACTGTACTCTCACTCGTGGCCACCTGGGGCAGCAGGGTGAAGATTTTTTGCATCGCCGGGCTGCGGCTCACCATATCGCCCATGCGGTAGCGGCCGTCGAGCTCTTTTCTGAGCGCCTCTACCTGGCTGACATCCCGGAAGGTCTCCACCCCGCCGATGACGCTTCCGTTCGCGTCTTTTAGGACGTCCGTCGAAACAGTGACCGGTATCCGGCGGCGTTCACTGTTGATGAAGTAGGCGGAGGCGTTGACGACAGGGGCCCCTTCGTCCATGGTTCGCCGCATGGCGCAGTCGCTTTCGCACATATTCGACCGGAAAACCTCCCAGCAGTGTTTGCCGATGGCTTCCTCCCGCGCCACGCCGGTGATCTCCTCGGCGGCCCGGTTAAACGAGGTGATCCGCCAGTCTTTATCCACGGTAAACACCCCTTCTGAGATACTTTCGAGGATGATTTCCGTTACATTGGCTGGAAGATCGCCCTCTGGTGTTTTTACGTTGTTTGAGGCCATTTCATCTGCCTTCTGTCAAAAATCCGGAACGAGACCATAGCCCGGCGTATCGGTTTCCCGCTCAATTTTTGTCATACGGCTTTTATAGCATCTTTGGCATATGGCCGGCAATTCCCGTGTTGCAAATTTGCGACGGAATCTCCGATAATCCGGCCGGTGCCATATTTCGTTGAGGGGGTGGTCCGAAATATTGCCGAAGCTCAAATGGGGGAGCGGGTAGGGCGTCTGGTCAAAATAATGCATCGTTTCCTCTTTTACCGGAATATTCGTCATTACGCATGGCGAAACGTTGCCGTCGGCGCCCACAACCAGCGCGTGTCTGACGTTTTCATCGCACGGCTTCAAAGATGCGAATGGCGAGGCCAATTGGAAGTGCATATCGACGCCTTTTCGGGCGGCGGTTTCCTGGATATGAAAAACTTTTTCGGTCAAATCCGCCCATTGCTCCCGGGTTTCCGCAAGAATGGCTTCACTGGTCAGCTCCGGCCGGGTGATCAGGGAAAGCGAGCTGACGACGACCTGATCCACCCCGAGGTCGGCAAAAAACGCCGGCAGCCGGTCTATCTCATCGATATTTGATCGAAGCAGCATGTAGGCGATGTGAATGGCCGGTGAGCGGACCCCGTGCCTGTTTTTGGCCTGGTGCAGGTCATCAACGGCCTGCTTGACCGCGTCTATCTCCGTTCCTTTCCGGATCCGATCGTTCGCTTCGGTGATGCCGGCCAGTGAAAAACCTATGATATCCACCCGTTCGGTTGTCAGTTGGTTGGCCACCGGACGGCTTAAAAGGCTCCCGTTGGTCGTGGTGCCAACCCTTGCACCGGCGGATTTTGCGGTTTTTACCATGTCAAAGAAGCCGGGATGTAAAAACGGCTCGCCCCATCCCTGAAGATACACCAGCCGGGCCTTTTTAAATGCCGGCGTCATGGATTCAAACGCTTTTAACGAGAGCTGACGGGGTTGCCACTGTTTTCGATAGGCGTGTTGGGGGCAATACAGGCAGCAGCCGTTGCAGTGAGAGGTAATTTCTACTTGTATCCAATCCAGTCGGGGATATCGCGGTTTGAACAGCTTGCGGAATATCTTTTGGTATATAAATTGCATATTACTGTAATGGGCTTGGCATTACCTCCTAAGTTGTCACCCTTCGGGATCAAGAGATGGGCGGGCCATGGCAGCCTGCTCATCTTTTGATTCATCCCTTTTTCCCAGACGGCTATGTCTGGCTGTCCTGCCCATCCAAGGGAATATCATATTTTTTCATATACTTCCAAACCGATGTGCGGCTGCGTCCCAGGCGCCGGGCGACTTCCGCCTTGTTCCAGTCGCATTCATGCAGCAACTCAAGTAAAAGGGGCTTATTGACTTTCTGCTGCTGCGGCTTGAAGTTCTGGGGCTCCTGGGGCGTTGAAGGGTAGTATTCCATCTGTCTGATCTCCACGGGAAGATCAAAAATGCCGATCTGATTGCTGTTGGCCAGGACAAAGGCATGCTCCATGGCATTTTCAAGCTCTCTGACGTTTCCCGGCCAATTGTAGTCCATCAGTATCCGCATGGCATCCGGCGATAGGTCTTGAATCTGTTTGCCGGTCTTTGCGTTGAATTTTTGGATGAAGTGCCTTGTAAGCAAGGGTATATCCTCCCGGCGGTTTCTCAATGGCGGCAGGTATATGGGAAAAACTTTTAAGCGGTAGTACAGGTCCTCCCGGAAATGCCCGGATTGAACCAGTCCGTAGAAATTTTTGTGGGTGGCGGTGATAATCCGGATATTTACGTTGCGTTTTCGGGACTCGCCAACGCGTTCAATCTGTTTTTCCTGGATCGCCCGCAGGAGCTTGAGCTGAATAAACGGACTGATGTCACCGATTTCATCCAGAAAAATCGTTCCGGTGTCGGCCTCTTCAAAGCGCCCCACCCGGTCCCTGTGAGCGCCTGTAAACGCCCCTTTGACATGGCCGAACAGCTCGCTCTCAAGGAGGGATTCGGTCAGTGCACTACAGCTGACCGTTACCATAGGGCATTGCCCGCGATCGCTGTTGTAGTGGATGGCGCTGGCCACGAGCTCTTTGCCCGTACCGGATTCGCCCTGTATAAGTACGGTGGCGTCACTTTTTGCCGCCACCTCGATAGCCTTGAAGATTTCCTGAACGGCATGGCTCTTGCCGATAATATTGTCGAACTGGTAGACCTCGACAAGCTTGCGCTGCGCCTCTTCAGCCTTCTGGCGGGCTTGTGTGAGTTCAGTCAGATCGGTGACGGTTTCTACCACACCCAGGGGATCCCCGTTGTTGTCTTTCACCACACGGGCATTTTTGATTATTGATATGAACTGCCCGTTTTTATGCTGGAGCTGGCATTCCGTGGGGTCAACGGTGCCCCTTTCGAAAATTTGGCATTCGGCGATACTCGATGGGCAGGTTTGGTCAAAGCATTTCGAGAATTTGAGGAGCTGGCAGCTTTGACCGATGGCCTCATCGACCCTATATCCGGTAATCCGTTCCATGGCCGGATTCCAAGAGGTGATACGGCCATGGGGGTCCAGCGTAAAGACGCCCTCTGCCATCGAGTCCAGCAGTCTTTCGGCAAACTGATCGCTCCAAATGCTGTCTTTGTTCATAAAACCGTCCTTTGTCAGGCCATGGGGGGGAGTGAGACGATCCAAACGGGTCGTTACCCTTTGTTACTTAACGTTACGAATCGTTATGCTTATTGTCAACCCATCATTTGACTTTTTGCCAATTAAACCGGAAAACCCTACAAAACGGGTCGTAACAGGATGCTCCGATCGGCGGCGGGGTCGCCAAGGCTGGCATAAATGTTGAATCCTTATAGGGTTTAGGTTTTTAACGAGATCGCAGAGGGTTTGAAAAGAAACATGACAACGGAAACGCTGAGAAAAGAAAGCGGCTTTGATCCCCTGATTGCTGAAGGGGTCTGTTTGGCCTATTTCAACACGCCGTGGTCAGCTCCATGCCGGGCGCAGATTTCGATACTGGACCGGCTGGACCATCTTTACGGAAACCGGCTCAAACTGGTAAACGTCAATATTGATCATCTTGAACGGTTGAGGACCCGTTTTGGTGTGCATAATATTCCAACCATGATTTTATTTAACAAGGGGATGGAATGTAAGCGGTTGGTCGGCGTACACCCGGAAGCGGATCTATGCACGGTCATCGATGAGGAGCTGAAAAGGGCCTGATTAGGCTGTAATGACGGTGTTGACAGAAGCGCGCCCTCTGGCGTCAAACACCGTCTGATGGATGCATTCATCCTGGCCCCGGTCTTGTTGGGGCCACGCACGGCGCTGTTGCCGATGACAGCGAGAAACAACAAAAGGCTTATGAACGAATGGGTTTACCCGGTTAAGCCTGTTCTTGGATGAAAAAAGAGAAACCTAAACTGAGCGATTTTCAAGTTTGCTGCAGATACGAGGAAGCGGATGTTGAGCTATAGCGGGCTATGCGAAACATCCGCTTAGGAGAAAAGTATCTGTAAAGCCGCTATCAATAAGAAAGGGGACGTCTATGTCGGACATTACATTTGAGGATATCGCAATTGTTTCCTGCGGCACGCTGAGCCTGGAACTAAACCATCTGAAAAAAGAGGGCTTTTTGAATGCCAAGCAGCTTTATTTTACCACCCCGGGCTTGCACGAGGTCCCCCGGGAGCTTGAACAGCAACTTACGGACCGGATTCAAAAGGCCAAAGAAAAGGCCGACAAGATTCTCGTCGTTTACGGCGGCAAATTTTGCTATGTGAACACGAATGATCCCACCCGGACCATTGATACGATTATCAGCGAGATAGGAGGCAATATCGCCCGAATCAATGCCACGCATTGCATGGATATGCTCGCCAGCGAGTCTGAGCGCAAAGAAATGGCGGGCGGCGAAAAGGTCCTCTGGATGACGCCGGGATGGATAAAGTTCCGGCATCATGTATACAAAGGATGGGACAAGGGGCTTGCCAACGAGAACTTCCCGAAGCATACCGGCGGCGCCATGGTCCTCGATGGCATCGGTTTTATGGATCAATATATGGCCGAGCATGCCGAGGAGCTTCTGGAATATTCGGATTGGATGGGGATTCCGATTCAGCCGTGCCCTATTACGCTGGACCGTTTTAAATCCCTGTTGACGGAGCAGGCAGACAATTTAAGGTGAAAGAAAGATATAAGGTTCAAGGTTAGGGTGTAAGGTGCAAGTTTGGCATATTAAATTCTAAGGGACCTAATTCAATTAATGGCTTCGTAAAAAGCGATTTATTGCGCTGGCGCCCCATTTTTGCAGAAAGTAACTCTGAAAAGCGTCCGCATTGTCATTTCGAGCGGCAGCGAGAAATCTTGAACAATCAAGATTCCTCGTCACTTTCGTTTCTCGGAATGACAGCAGCGGAAGCTTCTAAGACAATATTAAATATTGTCGAGTTCCTTGGAAGTAACCCCCCCCCGGGCCGAGGCCCGGGACCGAACCTAAAAGTAACTTTTGCTGTATGCTTGAAGGCACTGAGACGATTCATCCAATTTTGTCATTTCGAGCGGCAGCGAGAAATCTTTTACAACCAAGATTCCTCGTCACTTTCGTTTCTCGGAATGACAGCAGCGGAAGCTTCTAAGACAATATTAAATATTGTCGAGTTACTTAGAAGTCCAATATCTGTGTTGCGCGGCATTCCTCGGAATTTCACGTACGGCTAAGTACGCTGCATTCCTTGGAATTTTGCGCGCCTTGATTTTGAACTTTTTTCTTTGCCATCCCAATCAACACCCTACACCCTGCACCTTACACCCTAAACCTTTCTTTGCCGGGCAATAGCTTCCGCCGCTTTAATAAGCGGATAGGCGGTGGGGGGACCCGTAAGCAGCGGATGCGTGCCTATCTGTGAGGTCAAAACGCCATCGACGGTCATCCGGGTTTGAATGATAAAGCCGATCAGGTTGGTTAGCTCACCGGTAGACTTTCCGCCGATGACTTCCCCGCCCAATACGATGCCGGAATCCTTTGCAGCGATCAGTTTTACCGACTGCGAATGGGTGTCCGGCAGAGTCGCCGGATGTCTGTCGACGCCTTCGAATGTGCCGGTGATAATTTCAAATCGCCTTTCATGGGCCAGGTTCTCTGTTACTCCCGCTGCGCCGAATGCCGTATCGCCGATGGCCGTAGAGTAAATGGAGATGGTGCCGCCAAACGAACGAACGGTTGAGAGTTTATAAAGGTTCATGCCGGCGATGCGGGCCTCTGCACAAGATGTTGAGGCCAGCATGGTCGGCTTAAGTGTCCGGGTGATAAAGCTGTACTTTTCCGCACAATCGCCGACGGCAAAAATATCCGGATTTTCGGTCCTCATGTACTCGTTTACTTTGATAAAGCCCAGTTCGTTGATTGGCAGGCCGCTGTCTTCAGCCAGTTTGGCGTTGGGCCGGTACCCCATGGACAGGATCACGGCATCCGCACTCAGGGTCTCGCCATTGTTGAGCACGACTTCAGATACTTTTTGGGAGCCGTTGATTTTTTTGATGCCGCTTCCGGCCTTTATGGTAATGCCTCTGGATTCAACCGTTTTTTGGGCTTTCAGGGCGAACTCCTCATCAAATGCGGCGCTTAGAATGTAGGGCATCATTTCGATAATGGTGACCTCCTTGCCGCATTTGCCCAGTTCGTCGGCCAGTTCCACCCCGATAAACCCGCCGCCGATTACTGCCACCTTGTGATGTCCCTCCAGGGATGCCTTAACCTTGTCCACATAGGATTTGTTTTTGGGGATAGTAAAAACATTTTCCAGGTCCCCTCCTTCCAGCCATCCGGGTTTTACCGGCATGGAGCCGGTCGCCAGAATCAGTTTGTCAAACGCAATTTCAGTGTTGTCAGCGGTTCGGCAGGTTTTTTGTTTTTGATCGATTGTGAGGACTTCATCAATTTTTAGCTCAACCCCGGCATTGGACAGCATGGCATCCGGAACCACGTTTTTTTGGCTGTTTTCAAGGGTTCCGAAAATGTAGGGGATACCGCATGGAACCATGGACGCCTCGTCCCTGCGGATGGCCATCACATCTTTTTCCGGATGAAACGCCTTTGCAGTCGTCGCCGCAACAATGCCGGCCGCACTGCCGCCAATGACCAATACATCCGTCTGTTTCATTTCTGCTCCTTTTATTTGGTTTAATAAAAATAGAATACAATCACATAAAAAATCAAACTATTGCTACATGCAAAAAAAATACCATTTATATCATATGGCGGGTGTCATGCGGAGGGCTTTATCAGGGGGACGAAATTCGTTAAATGTAACGTTATATATACGTTACGTTTAATTGGTCGATTTCAGCGCTTCAGCCTGGCCAGCGGCATGACAAATGGGTCTCTCCTTTCGTCGTGTCGCAGGAAACGATCGCCCCTGCCAGTACCATGCCCGTAAATGTTTAAAGGCCCATTAAAAAGCGTGAATTCCGGCTTTTTCGCTCCTTGCGCCTTGCCCCGGATTTAAGCCCGAAGGTTTTTAGCGGGGGATGGTTCTAATGGGATAGTAGTGGTATAGAATTTGCATAATATACTGTCGAGAAGAACCATACAACCTCCTTCTTCTCTCTCCTTGGCAGCAGGCAACCGATCTCGGGCTGTTCGGTTGCCTGCTGTTTTATCTGGCCATTCTTCTTCTAAGTAACTTGAAAATATATATTAATATTCCAGAAGGTTAGCTCTCTGCCATTGCGAGGAGCGAAAGCGACGAGGAATCTTGATTGTTAAAGATTTCTCGCTGCCGCTCGAAATGACAAAATCGGATGAATCGCCTCAGTGCCTTTCATTTTTTTGAGCTGCTCTGTTTTTTGAGCTGCTCTGTGCAAAAATGCCGCGGCTTGGCAATAACCCAGGCCTATCGGTCTTTGGCGAACTGATAGGCCTGTTTGTTATAAACAAATGCCGCCGTTTGAATCATGGCGATACATCGATTCTTAAGTTCGGCGCGGATTTGTTTGTTTTTAGGGCTCGTCTTCAGGGGGGTCAGTTTCGCCGGGGAATGAAATTTGTATAAATCCGCCTCTTTTTGATGGGGAATGACTCTGACCATGTAATGCCGGTTGTCAATGTAGGATAATATGCCGTGGCCATCCTGCAGTAACGCCCCGGCCTTGCCGGGTGGCCTGGATAAAACGCTCGATCCAAAAAAGCTGTGTCTATACGCGCCTCCCAGCAGCTCCATAATTGTCGGGGGGATATCGGTCTGGCTGCAAATCTGGTTGATTCTTTGCCCATCGGTTCCAATAATGTCCGGCGCATATATGAGAAACGGAATGCGCTGGGCGGTGGGTTCGGGTTCCATGCTCAAAAACCCGCCGCAGTGGTCGGCGGTAAACACGAACAGGGTGTTTTCAAAGTACTCGGACTGACGGGCTTTTTCCATAAATTGCCCGATCGCCCAGTCCATGTATTGGATGGTCTCGAGCTGTTTGGCGTACGGATGGTCCGGATAGGCCGGGTCGATCTTGCCTTCCGCAATATTGTAATCCCGGTGGAAGGAAAGGGTTAGGAGCACCCCCAAGAAGGGCCCGTCCTGCTCAGTAAACGCCTTATGGGCGGCCATGAACAAATCTTCGTCGCACCAGCCCAGATGGGTTCTAAATGTTTTTTGCGGGAACTCCTCCTCGAACACGAAATCGTTGAACCCGTTGCTGCCCAGAAATGACTGCCGATGATCATAGTAGGGCTGACCGGCGTAAATAAACATGGTTTTATAGCCCCTTTTCTCGAGAATACTACCGATAGTCCGGATATTGCCCACACTGGTTTCCCTGGTGATGATACTCTCGCCCGGAAGATCCGGGAATCCGGCGACTACGCCGCTGAATGCGCGCGTGCTTCGGGTGCCGACCGAAAAACAGTTTTCCATTAGGATGCCGTTCCGGATTAATCGGTCAAGATTCGGGGTGAGCTTCGGCATCCCCCCCATCATGCCTATATAGGGCCAACTGACGCTTTCCATGATGACCACGACCACATTATAGTCTTTTTGTTCTCGCCCCGTATCGGTTATGCGGTCCAAGGGGTTATCCTCCCGGTTTAAAAACCGGTCCTGGTTGGTTTTAATCATTTCCCTGGTAATTCGAAAGGCTCTCTCCTTGGGTAGCAGTTGATATAGCTTTTCGACGTCCCTGCCTCGAGCTAGATGGCTGTATGTAGCCTCCCTAAGCGTAAACAAACTATTCAACGTCAGCTGTGCCAGCCGGTTGGATGGACTGAAATAAGCCGGTCCCGAGTTGATGGGTTTCGGACCGATGGTGCCGCGGATACTTACGGCAAGCGCTGCGCTGATCAGCAGAAAGCATACCAGGTTGGCCGGCCAGGCGTTCGGCCGATCGGGGCGCGGGAAAATCTTTTTATAAAAAATCAGGGTCATGCCAGCCAGAACCAAAAGGCAAACGGCCAGTATGGGAACCAAATGAAATTCCTGAACCAGTATTTTATGAATGTAGTCGTAATGAAAATATTGAATCACTTTAATATCGAGTCTGGCGCCGAATTCGAGGAAGAAGAAAAAATCGGCCACACAGACAAGCAGCACCAACGAGGAAATGGCACCGGCCAAGATGGATACGAATAGGCGAAATGCCGGATGGCGGTCAAAAATAGGGGGAACGATGAGGAACAGCAGGGATAGGGGGGCCGCCAACATTGTTGTTGCCACCAAATCAAAATGTATGCCACGGGCAAAAGCGGTCAGGATTTGATCAATAGTGCAGGCATCATAACTGGGCCACGTCTTCAAATACAGGAAAAGGCGTTGCAGGAAAAAGGCTATCATGGATGACGCGATAATCAGCAAAAGGAGCTTATACCGGCTGTACCGAAAGTGCAGCAATATTTTGTGCATCATTTTTTAAAGCGCGTGCTTCCCTGTTTAGGTTACAACATATCTTGATTCAGGCTTATAGGCTATATTGCAAAACTGATGGCTTCGTAAAAAGCGGTTTATTCCGCTGACGCGGCTTTTTTACAGAAAGGAACTCTAAAAAACATCCGCATTGTCATTTCGAGCGGCAGCGAGAAATCTTTAACAAACAAGATTCCTCGTCACTTTCGTTTCTCGGAATGACAGCAGCGGAAGCTTCTAAGATAATATTAAATATTGTCGAGTTCCTTGGAAGCGGTTTATTCCGCTGACGCGGCTTTTTTACAGAAAGGAACTCTAAAAAACATCCGCATTGTCATTTCGAGCGGCAGCGAGAAATCTTTAACAAACAAGATTCCTCGTCGTTTTTGCCCCTCGGAATGACAGAGAGCTAACCTTCTGGAATATTAATATATATTTTCAAGTTGCTTAGAAGTCCAATATCTGTGTGGCGCCTCCGTCCCTCGGAATCTCACGTACAGCTAAGTCCTCTGCATTCCTCGGGATTTTGCGCGACCCCCGATCTTAACTGGGGCTTAAACTTTTTACTTTGCCATCCTAAAATCAACTTTTTACAAGATCGTCAAAACTGTCAAATGGAAAATTTAAGCAGTGGATCGGGCTGCAAGAGAATTAGGGGGTCGTGCATGGAAACCAAAACCAAATCGTTAATATAACGTTACTATAACGCTTTTACTGTTAATGGGTTAAACCCTGATGTTCCCTTGGGTTTGTACGGCAAGGCGGCAAAAACCGACCCACACAAAATGCCTTCTGTATAGGACTAATTTTTCGATTATACAACTATTTTTTAAGCATTCTGTTTTTAACATCCGGTATTTTTTGACTTCTGCCCGAGGGCGGCCCGGTGGTTACGGGGAAATTGGCATAGTTAATGCTTAATAATAAATAGAGCTATGGAAAACCGTCCAATAATAGCCTCGCGTTTGCCGTATTAGCGGTTTCAGGAAGGACAGGCCCTCCTGGACCGTTTTGAAGGAAAATACTTCAAAGAAAAAGGAGGTTTGTTATGGCAAAGATGGGAAAATTCATGGTCGTCCATCATAATCCCGGCATTGATTGCAAGGTGGTGCAGGCTAACTGGCGGAAGATGGCCAATATTGAATCCGCGACCTGGATACGGACCTATATCAACGAGGCGGAAGGCATGCGCTACTGTGTATGGATGGCGCCGAGTGCGGATGAGTTGAAACGGATTTTTAAGAATATGGATGTTTCCTGGGAATCCATCCTGCCGGTTGAGGAAACGGTCCCCGACCTGTGGGGGGACAAATGGGAGGAGCACCTTCAGAAGGAACCGGTTGCTGATACCCTGGGCAATTAATGGGGCGGCGTTTTCGTTGATGGAAGAGGGGCTTTAAAAAAGCGCGGAGCGCCCCTCTGTCCATTTAAGCGTGAAAAATGAGAGGCCATTTATAGAGAAAAACATCGAAAATCGGGGGGATGGAGGGTCCCATCCCCCCGATTCTATCTGGCCGCATAGCCCCCTCCTGTTTTCAGGTATCCGAAACCATCTCGAACCTAAATTGAGCGATTTTCAATTTAGGCCGAAGTATCCCCCGAGCCGGGTCTTTCAGTAGCTTTTACCGCCACCTTTCATCTTCCACCTTTCCCCTTTCCACCAGGGCTTCAATGCTGCCCGCCAGTATCAAAAGATATCCCATGAGCTCCAGGGACTCTTCAATTATCCGTTTGTAGTCACGGATGTAATCCTCGCCCATTAAGGCCTTGAGAAAGGTGCCATGGCCAACCAGCTGACCGATGGGTATGGCGACAAGAAAGCCGGTCCAGAGGATGACAACGGCATGGGTTTTTAGAAAATCCCGGATTTGGTCTTTGATGGCTTTTTTGTCCATGTACACGGAAACAAGGGCATATACGATAATGAGATACCCAATCTTCCACCCGGTAACAGGCAGCATCCGGTCAAATAATGTGTCGAGTTCTCTTAATGCAGCAAACGCAGACAGGCATCCCAGCAAACGTAAGATGCCCTGATGGCGCGTAAAAGCGCCGTACAACAATATGCCGCTTGCCGAGATAAGCAGTATGAGCTGACACCATTCAATCAATTCGCCTTCTTTGAAGGCAGCGATGTTTTCTTGTTGCAGAATTAATGGCAGTGAAGTGGTCAGGGCAAACATCAGGAGCGTATAAACGGCATAGCGCAATACCATCCAAAGTCCGGCATCAACGGCGACATCTTTATTTGATACGGTTGAGCTGCGCATCAAAACAGGTCCCCCGGTCTGTGTGGGATGGGTTGGATATATTTTGTCGACGCATCCCATAGGGGTATATGCGGCACGGCTGATGGATGCGTACGTTTACTATCCCTATGCCAAAAAATCAATCAAGAAGCGTGCCACTAGGCTAGCATTTGGCCATAAATGCGGAGTTTTTTTTGAGTCGGGTATGAAATTTGATGGCTTCGTAAAAAGTCCAATATCTGCGTTGCGCTGCATTTCTCGGAATTTCACGTACTCCTATGTACGCTGCATTCCTCGAAATTTGCGTCGCCTTGATCTTGAACTTTTTTCTTTGCCATCTAAAATAGACTTTTTACGAGATCGTCAAATTTGGGTATTGGGTATTAGGTGTTGGCTATTGGGTGTTGGTAGGGGCTTTAAAAAAATTGCCAAAAATGGTTCCTATATTTCGTCAATTACCTCCCTTACTTTTTTGGATAGCTCTATGAGGTTGAACGGTTTTTGGATAAACCCCTTGCATCCCAGATTCAATAATTCCGTAGCCTGCCCGTCGATACTGTAGCCGCTGGAAAGCAGGACTTTTATATCCGGATTAACGGCCTTCAGGGATTCAAACGTTTCCCGGCCGTTCATATTCGGCATGATCATATCCAGTATGACCAGGTCGATTTGAGTCTTATTTTGTTTATAAGCAGCAATTGCCGCCTGCCCGCTTTCCTCGGTCAGCGCGGTATAACCCAGCGCTTCCAGCATGATCTGAGCGGTTTCAGCGATAATTTTTTCGTCATCGATCACCAGAACGGTCTCATCCCCCTTGCTCAGGGTGTCCGGCAACTCGCTTTCCGGCTCCGGGGCTTTTTTGTTGGTTGGCAGGTAGATATTAAACGTGCTCCCCCTGCCGATTTCGCTGTATACCGTGATATAGCCCCCGTGATGCTTGACAATGCCATAGACCGAGGAAAGGCCCAGGCCGGTTCCTTGCCCCTGCTTTTTGGTCGTAAAAAACGGTTCAAATATTTTTTGCCGGGTCTCTTCATCCATGCCGCTGCCCGTGTCTGTCACGGATATTTTGACATAATCCCCAGGTTTGGCCTGAAAGGCGGCCAGTTGGAACTCATTGAGGGTGACATTCTCCGTCTGAATGTAGATCTCTCCGCTGTCCTCCATGGCCTGGCAGGCATTGATAAAGAGGTTCATCATGACCTGCTCCAGCTGTCCGGGATCGACCTCCACGGACCAGATATCCGGCTCCAATCGGGTATGACAGGTGATTTCCTTGCGGGTGGAGGAGAACATCTTTGCGCTCATCCGGATCAGTGGGTTCGGGTTCAGGCTCTTGACCTGATACTGTCCGCCCCTGGCAAAGCCCAGCAGTTGGTTGCTGAGCTCCGAGCCGTACTGGATGTGGCGTTCAATCGTTTTAAGTTTTTTGTGATCGGGATCCCCGGCGGGGGTTTTCATTAGCATCAGGGAGGTGTTTCCCTGGATCGCCATTAATAAATTGTTGAAGTTATGGGCAATGCCGCCTGCAAGGGTGCCGATGGCTTCCATTTTCTGCACATGCTGGAGATGCTCTTTATACCGTTTTTGCAGGGTAACATCCCGAATAATCCCCTGGTATCCATAGATGGTGTCGTCTGCTCCTACCCACAGTGTGGCCGTAATCAGGCAGTCGATGCTCGTGCCGTCTTTTTTTAGGAGACGCAGGGAATAGTCGCGTACATAGCCTTGCGCCTCGATGACTCGCATAAATCGTTCCCGTTCATGCGGGTTCTCATAGAGATCCAGGATATTCGAACCGATAATCTCATTTCGGCTGCAGCCGAAAAGGGACTCCCCCGCGGGGTTGATATCGACAAATTCCCCGGTTTTCGCGGTGATATAGATGGTATCGCGGGAATCTTCAAAAAGCGTGCGGTATTTTTCTTCACTCTTTTCAAGCGCCCGCTGGGCGGAAATCCGGTTCGAGATATCCCTTGAGACGCCGATTATCTGTTTTATCTCGTCTTTTTCGCCGAATATGAGGCGGGCGGTGATTTCCACCCACAAAGTCGTGCCGTCTTTGCGAAGATACGCAATTTCGAGTTTGTGGTTTGCGTCGGGGGGGATTTGCCTTTTTATTTTCTGGATGACTTCTTTTTCAAAGTATTGGCGCACATATTCATAGGATTCGGGCGTGAGAATCTCATGAAAGGGTTTTTTAAGGGTCTCTTCCACCGTATAGCCGAGCATTTGCTCCGCTGATGGGCTTAGATAATGGAGCTCGAATTTTTCCGCCGACATGATCCATATCATGTCAGGAACATTTTCGATCATTAGGCGATAGGCTTCCGCCTTTTCCCGAAGGGTCGTCAATTGGCTCCGACAATCCTTTAACTGCCCCTCCAGGTCTTGTATCCGTTGCTGTAGTTCTTCGGGAGATTTCGAGGCGGTCATTGCAGAGGTTCCATTTTATGGTGGCACCGGTGGTTTAACGGGCATTCCGGGCACAGCGGCGACTTCTTTTTACAGATCCGGTTGCCCAGGTATACGAGCTGGGCATGATAATCATTATACAGGGCGGTATCCGCCGGAAGACGGCTCATAAAAAATTGCTGGTATGCCCGGTATGACGCGTCGGCTTCAATCAGCGCCAGGCGGGAAAATATGCGTCGGGTATAGGCATCAATCACGAAGATCGGTTTTTCTGCCGCGTACAAGAGGATCGAATCCACGGTTTCCTCCCCGAACCCTTTTAAATCTAACAATGCCTGTCTGAGCGGAGCCAACCCGAGGCCAAACATATCTGAGAGCTCGCCTTTAAACCCGTCGAACAGAAGATGGGTGAAATTCTTAAGCCGTTCGGCCTTCTGATGATAGAAGCGGGAGGGGCGAATCAATGGGGCAAGCGTCGACGCGTCGGTTTCATGAATGGCGGCCAGGGACAACAGGTTATTCTGTTTGAGGTTTTCAATGGCTTTGCGCGCGTTCTCCCATGCGACGTTCTGGGCCAGGATGGCCCCGATGACAACCTCCTCGGTAGTATCTGCCGGCCACCATTGACGGGGACCAAATGCCGAAAGCAGGGTTTGATAGATGTCATTAAGGGCGTCGTCGTTTTCCATCAATACCTTTGATCATATCTATTCTATCCCCCTAAATTGAGCAATTTTCAATTTAGGATATAATTATAAAGAATAGCATGTTTAATGGCTTGGTACAACAAACAATTCCCGGTAGGATCCGCCCATTCCAGCGCTCTGAACACTGGCGCGTGGCATCTATAGGGGGCTTTGTATAATCAGGGGTCCGGCCTGTCAGCATGCAGCGTTTTTATAGGTATCTATCAACAGGGGAATAAATGTGATGAGATCCTCCACAATACAGACATCGGCCGCATTAAAAATGGCGGCCCGGGGGTCTTTATTAACAGCAACGATGAATTTGGCCTGCCGGATGCCCGCGATATGCTGACTGGCCCCTGAAACCCCGCATGCCAAATATAGCCTGGGGCTGACGACATTACCCGTGACGCCCACCTGAAGGTGATGGGGCAGCCAGTTCTTGTCGCATACCGGCCGGGAGCCACACACCGCGGATTTGGCAAAAAGCGACGCCAGTTGACGGAGCAGTTCCAGATTCGCCTCTTCCCCGATGCCGTTTCCGGCGGCGACGAGTACCTCCGCCTGATCCAGGGAGGCGCTGTCCTGGGTCTGCCTGCGGATTTCCTTGAAGCGGGACCGGCCCCCGTATGGGCCGAAGTGTTCAACGCTGTGGGCCCCGGCGGCGTCTGTCTGGCGGGATGCCGGGGCAAAAGCGCCTGGTTGAACAGTGATGACAGTAATTTGGGTTTCGCTCATCAATCTGCTCATGAGTTTTCCGTTAAAAATCTCCCGGCTAAAGCGGATGCGGCCGTCCGCCGGTTCAATTTTTTCTACGCCCGTGAGGCAGGCGGCGTTTAGCTTGGCGGCAAGGGCGGGGGAAACATCGAGCCCTGCGGCCGTATGCGGCAGCAGGACACAGGTGGGCGCCTTTTTTGCACAAACTTCGGCGAGAATGGCGACAAACCTGTCTGCTGTGGCATGAACCGGATTTTCAATCGGCACCGAGCATACGTCAATGCCGGTATCCGCCGCGATTTTGCGGCCCTGTGCCAAGGCTTCGGGGCCCGATACCACAATCTGAACCTCTGAGGGGCGAAGATTCTGCAGCTTCCGGGCGGCCGCGACTAGCTCGTCAACGATTGTCTCCGCATCGCTTTGCGGCGGTATGGCGATAATAATGTTTGGCATTATCCTATCCTCCACACACTACGCAGCATAAAAGGGCATCCGGTCTGTTGTCAATCAAAAACCGAACGAATGCTCGATTTTTTAAATTGACATACAACGGACGGAATCGTATGATTCGTATATTCCATCCGATTGAATTTCGCAGTGCGTTTTAGGCCTTTGAGGGCAAAAATCTCTATCAAGCGACAATCAAATGAAAGGAGAACAAAATGGTCGATTTTTCCTTAACCGGTAAAATTGCATTAATCACAGGGGCAAGCCGCGGTATCGGCGAATCGATTGCCAAAGCGCTGGCCGCCCAGGGAGCCCAGTGTATACTGGTCAGCCGCAAGCCGGAGGGGCTGGATAAAGTGGCGGAGGAGATCAGGAAGGAAGGCGGCATGGCGGAGACCATGGCCTGCCATATGGGCTATCTGGACCAGATACAGGCATTGTTTGACAATGTTAAGGAAAGGTTCGGCAAGCTTCATATTCTGATAAACAATGCCGCCACCAATCCGCATTTTGGTGAGCTGACGACCGCAGAGGAGGGCCACTGGGATAAAATTATGGATGTGAACCTGAAGGGGCCTTTTTTCATGATACAAAAAGCCGTACCATTACTGGAGGCGGCGGGCGGTGGCGCTGTTATGAACGTATCCTCGATAAACGGGGTCTCCCCCGCTTTTCTCCAGGGGGTCTATTCGATCTCCAAGGCCGGCATTATTTCCATGACAAAGGCTTATGCCAAGGAGCTGGCGCCGAAAAACATCCGGGTCAACGCTTTGCTGCCGGGTATGACCGATACCAAATTTTCCCAGGCGATACTCGGCAACAAGGAAATCCATGACTATGTTATTCAACAGATTCCCATGGGGCGAGCGGCCCAGCCCGACGAGATGGCGGGCGCGGCCCTCTATATGGTATCGGATGCCGCCTCGTATACAACCGGCGCCTGTATTCTTTGCGACGGCGGTATGCTGGCGTAAGGAGAAAGGGTATAGGGCTTTATGAAACCATCTTATGCCATAATCGGCTGCGGGCGGGTCGGGTCGGCACTGGCCCGCCATTTGTCGGCGGCCGGCTACCAGCCGGCGGCTTTTTCCAGCAGAACATGGGATTCAGCCCTTCAGACGGCAAAAGCGGCGGGCGGGGAAGCCCTTGTCTATGAGAGTCCCTGGGAGGCTTCGGCGCGTGCGGCCGTCGTTTTTATCACCACGCCGGACCACTCAATCGCCCCCGTCTGCCAGACGATTGCCGATAACAAGGGTTTTCAGGAGAATGCGGTGGTGCTTCATTGCAGCGGGGCGCTGTCATCCGATATGCTCTCCGCCGCAAAGCACTGCGGAGCGGTTATTGGCTCCATGCATCCGCTTCAGAGTTTTGCCGCCATGACTGAGGCCAATCCTTTTGCGGGCATCAAAATTGCCATTGAGGGGGATACGGCGGCTGTTGAGCGTGCAAGCGGGATGGCCGCGGATCTGGGGGCCGATCCGTTGAGCATCCGGACGGAGGGAAAGACCCTCTACCATGCGGCGGCGGTCGTGGCATCCAATTACCTGGTGACCCTGATGCGGCTCTCCTTTCAATTGCTCCAAGCCTCGGGAGTGCCGCAATCAGAGGCCTATGGCGTGCTAAAACCGTTGATCAGCGGCACATTGAGTAACATCGAAGGGGTCGGCATCCCGGATGCACTGACCGGCCCCATTGCCCGGGGGGATGTGGACACGGTTTCCGAGCATTTGTCCGCCATTCGGCGGCTATCCGAAACAGCCGCCGACCTATATATCCGACTGGGCCAGGCCACCATCGAGATCGGAACGGCCAAAGGCTCGTTGTCCAAAGACGCAGCGGATCGCTTAAACAGGCTTTTCAACCCCTCATCCGCGGATTAATCGCGGATGGGGCTAAATGTGGTTAAGGGCCAGGGGGTTATCCTCGAGCTGTCTATTGGCATCTCTGAGTGCGTCTTCGTTTGAGATGACGGCAACGGCGCTCGGCCTTCTATTTCGGCCGAAATAGGTGTGGGCGGTCCTCAGTACGGTTTCCCGGTCCAGGGCCACCAGCTTTTCCTTGAATTTTTGACGGGTCTCATCAGCGAGGTCGATCAATTTCCGGTAAAAGGCCCTGGCAGCCGCTGTCCCGGGCGCATCCGGGCGATCGATGTCGGCACAGGCCTGAAGAATGGCCTCCTTGATGTTCTCCTCGGAATAGTCCCCTGAAGTAATAAATTCAGAGGCCGCCCCATATACGTTCAGCGTGTTGATGATATGCGGATCCCGGTAGGAACCAAAATAAAACAGGCCGTTTTCGGGCTGATAGGCGGCGAATCCGCCATATGCGCCGCCTTTTTCACGGATTTCCCGATGCAGAAACATGGAGCGCATCATCTTGCTGATCACCGCAAGGGCTGGCGCGTCCTCATGGTCCATCCGAACCGTTTCAAACACACTGGCGACAAAAGAAACCGAAGATGAGGTGCTCCATCCCTCCCTTGGAATCTCTTTTTCCGCACGGATAGCCGGTGCGTTGAATCTGTCGGCGCATTCTTTTCCCAGTTGACGGCTAAGAGAGCCGATATGGGCCATGGACGCCTCCAGATCCGCGCTTTCTCCAATGAGCGAGGCTTTCATTTTTCCTGCGCCAAACAGGTGATCCCGGATTTGGTAAAGCTGTCGGGCGATCGCATCCAGCCTGTCGTCTGAGAGCTCCGCAGTCAACTCCTTGATGTGTTCGAGTTGATGGATGCCGTGCCATTTCTCATTCAGCGTGTTGGAGCGGGTAAAGTTCCTGGCCGCAAGAGAAATGGCGAATCTGTGACCGTTTGAAACCACGGCGGACTCCATTTCCGCCCGATATTCCAGCAGCAGGCGTTTTAAAAGCGAAGTGTCGGAGAATTCAACACTGGAAAGCAACTCAGCGACCAGTTCAAACATTTTTTCCTTGTTCCGGGACAGGCATTTGGCGCTAAAGGTCACCATGGGCAGGCAGTTATCGTCCGACGGGTCGTTAAACCGGTTGCCGGCATTGACTGAAAGCCCCATCCCCCCGGTGTAAAGATCAATCAGCTGCGAAATCTCGGAATAATCGTGAAATTGAGTGCCCATCCGGGTTAATGCATAACAGAAGAAGGGGAGCATCATGAGCCTGTCCTCTGGCAGATCTTCGATGCCCATAACCGAAGAAAGATAGAGTATCCCGAGGGTGGGCTGCTCGTAGAGGGTAACAGGCGGGGTCTCAAACTCCCCGCTTGGATTGACAATGCTCACCGACGGGGAGATATCCTCTTTTTCAAGCGTCGGCAGGCACGAGAGGTCCTCATTGGCCTCCTGCAGTTCGGCCAGCGCACGGGCGTCGTTTTGGATCGTTTCGATGTCCGCAGGTTTAAGATTCTCTTCGATTTTCTTCAGCTCTTCATGCAGCCGCCGGTTTTCCCTTTCCGTCTGTTCAGGATCCGGACGAAGCAGAAGCCGCACCCGGTGGGGATTCTCGATAAAGTAAGCCCTGATTTTATCCTCCAGAAACCCCTTGTTTTTCATTTCAGCCTTCAGCCGATCCATCAGGGAATCAAACTTCAGGGTCAGTGCGGGGTCGCCGCCGTGGAACCAGTCGCCGGCGAATCGGAGCAGCAGTTTTAGTCCATAGGGAAACGGTGAGTTGGTGACCTCCCTTCGGTGGAATTCGATCTGGTGGATGGCCGATTCCACCAGCCGATCGTCAATACCGGTATCCACGATTTCCTGCAGCGTATCGAAAATGAGGCGTTCGATGGTATCGCCGGCATCCTCGGCGACATCCTTTAGGCCGCAGGCGAACATGGTATCCTTATTTTCTCCGTCAAAGCCCGTGCCGTCCGATAGCGTACTGCCGATTCCGGAATCGAGCAGCGCCTTTCTCAGCGGCGAACCGGGGTTGCCCAGCAGGATCTGTTCGAGCAGGGTTAGCACAAGAATCTCAAAAGCCTCCCGTATATCGGCCGTGAGCCACGCCAGACAGAACTGGCATTTTCTGCCGTCATCTTCGGACGGCTCAAGGGGGTAGGCGTAGGTCGCGTCCCTGGGCTCATTCCAGCGCGGTTGGGAAGGGACATCGGTATCCGGGTTAATCGCGTGGAACCGGGATAAAATGGCTTCGTCGATATATTGCAGATGCCCTTCCAGCGGCAGATTCCCATAGGTATAGAAGAAGGCATTGCTCGGATGGTAGTGCCGCCGGTGAAACGCAAGAAGCTCTTCATGGGAGAGTTTTGGGATATCTTCCGGGTTGCCGCCCGAATTATAGCCGTATGTAGTGTCCGGATAAAGGGCGTTGAGAAGAAAACGGGCCATCAACTGATCCGGAGAGGAGAGGGCGCCCTTCATTTCATTGTATACCACGCCCTTATAGGTGAGTCGGGGCTGGCCCGGCTCGTGCGGATCCGGTTCAAACGCCAGACGATGGCCCTCCTGCTTAAAGCTAAGGCGGTCCAGCCGGGGGAAAAATGCGGAGTCCAGGTAGACCGCCATCAGGTTATAGAAATCCTTGCGGTTTTGCGTACAGAACGGATACATGGTCCAGTCCGAAGCCGTGAGCGCGTTCATGAAGGTGCTGAGGCTTCGTTTCATCATTGAGAAAAACGGATCCCTGACGGGATAGTTGACGGAGCCGCATAAAACCGTATGTTCAAGGATATGGGCGACGCCGGTCGAGTCCCGGGGCACCGTTTTAAATGCCACAGAGAAGGCATTTTCCGTATCATTGTTGCTGATATGGATGTGACTGGCGCCGGTGCGCTTATGCACAAGGGCGTAGTAGATGGATTTGATTTCCGGCAGGTCGGTAATTTTTTTTACTACGTAGCCCGAAACCCCGGTGCCCTCATATAATCCGGGATTATTGGCATCTTTTGGCTTATCCATGGCGTAGGTCCTTTCGTTAAAATGTAAAAGGACAATATAATCGCTTGGCTTTTGTTACGCAATGGAAAACGATTGGCAGGAATTTTTGTCCATGTTAGAAAGGATTCAGCCGCGGGCGGAAGGGCAGAGCAGAAAGGAAATACGCCGCCATCTCCCGGCGATTGTCTATAAGGAAAGCATCAATGAATGCCAGCAGGCCTCAGGCAGGAATATAGACGCCCCGTTTCTTGTTTTTTATCTTGCCGAGTTTGCCTAATCGGTAAATAATATTTCGCAGTTTTTTATCGTCAAAACCGGTTCTTGCCTTTATCTCCGGGAAGTTGATGCCGGTTTTGGCGTCGGTAATCACATCGAGAACCGTTTCGGATGCGCTCTGTCGGGTCAGGCCGGACTTCTTTTTTGGGGTCTTTCGGGTCCGGGTGGATTTCTGGGGCGCCAAAAATGCTTCTCTGATCGATTTTTCGAGTTGATCGACGCGATCAACCAGCCGGTTAATGTCTTGTTTGGTGGCGAAGTTGTAATGCTGCTGGAAAAATTTAACCATTGCATCGAAACTAGGGGATTTCTTGCGTTGTGTCATGGGACCCTCCTGAGACGCGCTTGATGATCTACAAAATAAAAATAGCCATTAAAATAATAGAAAAAAACAAAAAGTTTAAAAATTTGAAACGCTCAATTTAGCCTAAATTAAAATTAGTTAAGGTGGGTTGAAAAGTCAAGTAAAAGCATGAAAAAATATAACCTATTGAAAAAAATAGATACACTTTTTTAAACGGAGATTCTATAAGCAGAAGTCTAGGATTTTTCTTTGATGCATTTCCCTCCCTGGAAGCTATTAACTGCAAGGCATCTGCGGCCCAGGAAGGCTTTGGGGCAGAACTTCCTGATCGATCCTTCCACTGCAGAAATGATCATCCGCAAGAGCGGGGTGAGCAGAAACGCCCCGGTAGTTGAAATCGGTGCCGGCTTGGGCGCGCTGACGCTTCCGCTTGCCGATGCGGCAAAAGTAGTATACGCCATAGAAAAAGACGGGGCGCTCGCAGGGATTCTGGAATATGAATTGAATAGGCAGGGCATCAGGAATGTGGTGCTGAAGCGCCAGGATATTTTTGAGACGGATCTGGCGGCGATTGCCGCCGGTCAGGAAAGAAGGTTGAGGATTTTCGGCAACCTGCCGTACTATATCTCATCTCAGGTGCTTATTTATCTAATAGGGGCCCGGGAGGTTGTTGAGCAGGCGGATCTTATGTTTCAGAAGGAAGTGGCCCGGCGCCTGATCGCCGGACCGGGAACGAAATCCTACAGCCGGCTCTCCGTGATGCTCCAGTATTATACGGAAATCCGCCGGACGGCCACGGTCGGCGCGCACCTTTTTTGGCCGTCGCCAAAGGTGGATTCGGAAGTTCTGCAGTTTCATTTTAAGACGGCGCCCAGTCCGGTCCTTCGGGACCACGCGCTTTTCGCTGCGGTGGTAAAAACCGCCTTTGGCCGGCGCAGAAAAACGCTGCTGAATGCCATGCTGTCCACCGAACTAGGTATCGGGCGGGAAGAGCTCATTAATATTTTCAGGGCGGCCGGGATCGATCCCCGGAGACGGGCGGAATCGCTTACAGTTGAGGCGTTTGTACGACTTGCGAATACGATTGACGCCTATGGGGGGAAAAACGGCAGCAAACCACCGGCGCCGGTTCGCTGAAAAAATCCCTCCTGTTTTGGGGCGCTTTTTATTCTTCGGGCCTGCAGCTTCCTCCGATTCGGCTTTTGATCCGATAGTCCAGATCAAGATAATGGTAGTCATAGGCGACGATCCGGTTATGCCGGATCCATACCACATGCAGGTCCGGTCCGATATATTGCCCCTCGTCGTTTTTGACGTTAAATACGATAAAGGTCTCCCATACTTCCTGATCTTCATAAAGCGGGACAAAACCGTAGTACGTATCCAGGGTGACTTTTTCCGGGGGCTTTTGGATTTTAAAGTTTTTTAGACTCTCCGGATTGGCCAGCGTTTGTTCGAGGTAGCATCTGATCATCTTCTCATAGTTCTTTGGATAGGGCCCGGGATGCGGGTTGACCGCCTCGTGGGGCGGTGCGGCGCAGGCGGCCAGGAGAAGTAGGCAGAGGCATATGCAGATAAAGGGATATTTTTTCACGGGCTTCTCCTTATCGGATTAATCGTTGTGATAAAACCGGTTTTTTGGTATATGAATAGAATTATTTGTACTGATATTCAGTTACCTTGTCAAATCCTTTGGACGGGAACTGCCAATGAAAGCCTAAATTAAACGATTTTCAAGAAAAAATCAAAACCCCCAGTCTAGGGAAAGGATAGGTTATGGTAAAATCCGTATTGCGATGGGGTGTCATCTTTCTGCTCGTCGGCTGTATGGGATGCTCAAGCGTCCTGACATACATGGGCCCATTGAAGTCCAAACTGGTTGACGGACAGACCTCGGTCGGCGACTTCAGCCAGTACGTATACGACTATTACATCATTAAGGACACCCTGTATCTGAAAAAAATCCCCATGTGCCGGCAGATGCAACAGAAAATTCGAGTGATGCAGAAGCAGCGACGGGGATTGTACTTGTGTCCTATTGAAATGGCGTTCTTTGGCCTGGGGATTTTGGATTTGCTGCGTTCCTATGCCATTGTGGAGGACAGCCGCAGGGAAATCCCCCTGGCCAAATACTATACCGGCGAGATTATCCGATGCGGTAAGGAAATGCCGGCTGAAGGGGAGCCCCTGATTGTCCGGAACCAAGAAAGGGGGATCGAAAAACAGGCGGTTACGGATAAAAACGGCGAGGTCGATTTTCACTCGGTGCTACCGAATGTATCGGGAGAGATGAAATTGCAGGTTCAGCTCAAGCAAAACCCGTCGTTTTCCTTTTCCTATCTTTATAGAGCCGATTGAGGCGCCCCGGAGACGGCTGGGGCCAACGGCGGTGTACCCGGTCATTGCGGCAGGGACGCTTATACTTCCTATATCAAAAATCAGTTTCCGAATCGAGCCCCCACATCCTTGGCCCTCCGGGCTGCTATCAATCGGTGCCGCACGGGGAAAAATAGGGCGGGACGAGGGGCGCTGTATGCGGCGGGGTAAAAAAATAGCCATTTTATTCTTTACATGATTGGACAATTTGGATAATTTTATTATTTTTTAAATTGGGCCTGATACAGAAATTGGGCAAATTAGCCATTTATGGATGGCCACTAGGTTCACGAGAAAAAATCGCCTAACAGCAATGATGGAGTGAATGGACTATGGCAAAAGAAATGAAAACCATTGACGGAAATACCGCAGCGGTTCATGTGGCATACGCGCTAAGTGACACGGCTGCCATATACCCCATCACCCCTTCTTCTTCAATGGGGGAAGTGGCTGATGAATGGTCCGCACAGGGCCGTAAAAATATTTTCGGCCAGAGGATGAATGTCAAACAGCTCCAATCCGAGGCCGGCGCGGCGGGGGCCGTGCACGGGGCTCTGGCCGCCGGGGCGCTGACCACAACATTTACCGCCTCGCAGGGCCTGCTGCTGATGATCCCCAATATGTATAAAATTTCCGGTGAAGTGCTGCCGGGCGTCTTTCATGTCTCCGCCCGGGCGGTGGCCGGGCATGCGCTTTCGATTTTCGGTGACCATAGCGATGTCATGGCGGTCCGCCAGAGTGGCTTTGCCATGATCGCTTCCGGATCCGTTCAGGAGGTTATGGATCTGGGGTTGGTTTCCCATCTTTCGGCGATTGACGGGAGCCTTCCGTTTTTGCACTTTTTTGACGGGTTCCGGACATCCAGCGAAATTCAAAAAATCGAACTGATCAGCTACGAGGATATCGCAAGCCTTGCCAACTATGACGCCATCGAGGATTTCCGCAGCCGGGCCATGAATCCCGAACATCCGCATATCAGGGGGACTGCGCAGAATCCGGATATCTATTTTCAGAACCGGGAGGCGGCCAACCCATTTTATGACGACATCGTGCCCATCGTGGAAACATACATGGAGAAAGTCAGCCGCCTGACCGGCCGCCGCTATAACCTATTCGATTATGTCGGGCATCCTGAAGCCGAACGGGTCATCGTCGCCATGGGCTCCGGGACCGAGACCATAGAAGAGGTGATCAACTATTTGAATAAGCGTGGCGAACGGCTGGGGCTGGTTAAGGTGCGGCTCTACCGCCCCTTCTCCATCGAACATTTTATGCGGGCCCTGCCGGCAAGTGTTGAGCATATTACCGTTCTCGACCGGACCAAGGAGCCCGGCGCCATAGGGGATCCGCTGTATGTGGATATCTGTACGGCCTTCAAGGAATACGGCGATATGCCGGTTATCAGCGCCGGCCGCTACGGGCTGGGTTCCAAGGAGTTCACACCGGCGATGGTCAAGGCGGTCTATGACAATATGGCCTCCCTCGGTCCCAAAAACCATTTTAACGTCGGCATCAGGGATGATGTCACCAATACCTCGCTTCCGGTCCGGGAAGACTTCGATCCCACGCCCGAAGGCACGGTCCAGTGCATGTTCTGGGGCTTGGGCTCCGACGGGACGGTGGGCGCCAACAAGAGCGCCATTAAAATCATCGGCGACCACACGGATCAATACGCCCAGGGCTATTTTTCCTATGATGCCAAGAAATCCGGGGGGCTTACGGTATCCCATCTGCGGTTCAGCGGTCATCCGATACAGTCGACTTACCGGGTCAACACCGCCGATTACGTGGCCTGCCATAATTCGAGCTATGTTCAGCTCTACGATGTGCTGGAGGGCATCAAGGACGGGGGAACCTTTGTCCTCAATTCGCCCTGGACGGTTGAAGACATGGAAAAGACCCTGCCGGCATCCATGCGGCGGACCATTGCCCGGAAAAAGATAAAATTCTACAATGTGGATGCCATTAAAATCGCCGAATCCGTCGGGCTCGGCGGCCGTATCAACATGATTATGCAGACCGCATTTTTCAAATTGTCAAACGTGCTTCCTTTTGACGAGGCGATTGACTACCTCAAGTCCGATATCGAGAAGACCTACGGGAAAAAAGGCGAGAAGGTCGTCCAGATGAACATCGATGCGGTGGATCATACCCTGGACAACGTGTTTGAAATCAACTATCCGGACTCATGGAGGGATGCGGTCGATGAGGTCAAGGCGCCGCTGATGCGTAAAGAGGAGCCGGAGTTTGTGAAAACCGTTATGCGGCCGATGATCGAGCAAAAGGGCGATGAGCTCCCCGTCAGCGTTTTCGAACCCGACGGCGTGTTCCCCCTCGGCACAACCCGGTATGAAAAACGCGGGGTTGCCATTAACGTGCCGGAATGGAATCCGGAGAACTGCATCCAGTGCAATCAATGCGCTTTTGTCTGTCCCCATGCGGCCATACGGCCGGTACTCGTAAACGACGAGGAGCTAAAGGACGCACCGGAATCCTTTGAGACCAAGCCCGCCACCGGCAAAGAGCTCAAGGGATACCATTTCCGAATGCAGATCCACCCCCTGGATTGCCAGGGCTGCGGCAATTGTGCGGACATCTGCCCGGCCAAGAAGCCGGCGCTGGTCATGCGGCCGTTAAACACCCAGGCCCCGACGCAGATCCCCAACCATGAATTCGCCGAAAGTCTGCCCGTACGCGATGACCTTGTCAAACGGGAAACGGTTAAAGGCAGCCAGTTCTGTCAGCCGCTCCTCGAGTATTCCGGGGCATGCGCCGGATGCGGGGAGACGCCCTATGTGAAGCTGCTGACCCAATTATTCGGGGAACGGATGATTATTTCCAATGCGACCGGCTGTAGCTCCATCTGGGGGGGGTCGGCACCTTCGATTCCGTATTGTACAAACGAAGACGGGCATGGTCCGGCCTGGGGCAACTCCCTGTTTGAGGATGCCGCTGAATTCGGATACGGCATCAGCATGTCTTATTATCAACGCCGGAATAAACTGGCGGACTTGATGCGCGAGGCGCTGGAAAAGGATTTGCCCAATGACTTGAAGGACAACCTTTCCGGCTGGCTTGAAAATATGGGCGATCCTGAAAAATCGGTCGCCTACGGCCGGGAAATCGAGCAGCTGATAGCGGGCATGGAGCCGGATCCGGTCCTGGACGCCATCTATGACATGAGCGATCTGCTGGTGAAAAAATCCATCTGGGTCTTCGGCGGTGACGGTTGGGCCTATGACATCGGCTACGGCGGCGTGGATCATGTGCTGGCCACGGGTGAGGATATCAACCTTCTGGTCCTGGATACGGAGGTCTATTCCAATACCGGCGGGCAGTCCTCAAAGGCCACGCCGACCGGTGCGGTGGCCAAATTCGCCGCTTCCGGTAAAAAGACCGGCAAGAAGGACATGGGGCGCATTGCCATGACTTACGGCTACGTTTATGTGGCTTCCATTGCCATGGGGGCCAACAAGCAGCAAACCCTTAAGGCCTTTCTGGAGGCGGACCGTTATCCGGGGCCGTCCCTGATTATCTGCTATGCGCCGTGCATCAACCAGGGCCTCAAGGTCGGTATGGGCAAGAGCCAGGCAGAGGAGAAACGGGCGGTTGAGACCGGGTACTGGCCGCTATACCGATACAACCCGCAGTTGGAGAAAGAAGGCAAGAATCCGTTTATCCTGGAGTCCAAAGCGCCGGATGGCACGATCCAGGAATTTCTGGCCGGTGAGAATCGGTTCGCCTCTCTGGAAAAGACTTTTCCTGAAGAGTCCAAGCGTCTCAGAGAGCAGATCGAGGAGGAAATCAACCAGCGGTATCAGAAGCTGAGAAAAATGGCTGATCCCACAGTGGTCTGCGAGGAAAAGTCGGAGGAGACGGATAAAAGCGTCAGTGAGTGATGATGGCCTCAAACGCCAAGGAAGAAAGCTCTAAAGCCACGCGAAACCAAACAGCCTGCCGGCGTTGCGGCGAATGCTGCAAGCGGGGCGGTCCTGCGCTTCATGAGCCCGATATGGAGTTTATCAGAGCCGGGGCGATCCCGCTAAATTGCCTGTATACCATACGGCCGGGAGAACGGGCCTATGACAATGTCAATGGCGGCCTTTTCCAGGTAACCACCGATATCGTTAAAATCAAGAGCCATGAGGGCTCATCGGCATGCGTTTTTTATGACGACGATGACAAGGCTTGCCGGATCTACGCGCATCGCCCACTGGAATGCCGCCTGCAGGCCTGTTGGGACAACTCCGCGCTTGAAGGGGCCTATACCGGGGAACGGCTGTCGAGAAAGATGATTCTTGAAAACTCGGAATGGCTAAGGGACATGATCGACGCCCATGAGGCCAGATGCCATTTTGAATTCATCCATCACTATGTGGAGGGCCGGGAGGCCGGGGATCTGGCATCCGCCGATGAGTTGACCGAGATTGTTAACTATGATGTCCATTTTCGGGAGATTGCCGTAAGCAAGGGGAATATGCCGTCCGACCTGCTGGATTTTCTGTTGGGGCGGCCCCTGGCAAAAATCCTCCAGGATCAGTTCGGGGTTAAAATTAATCATTCCTGACACCCAACACCCAACACCCAACACCCAACACCTGACACCCAACACCTGACAAGCTCGTAAAAAATCGATTTTGGGACGGCAGAGAAAAAAGTTCAAGCCCCAGTTAAGATCGGGGGGCGCGCAAATTCCGAGGAATGCAGCGCCACACAGATATTGGACTTCTAAGGAACTTGAAAATATATATTAATATTCCAGAAGCTTAGCTCTCTGTCATTCCGAGAAGCGAAAGCGACGAGGAATCTTGTTGGTTAAAGATTTCTCGCTGCCGCTCGAAATGACAATGCGGATGTTTTTAGAGTTACTTTCTGCAAAAATGGCACGCCAGCGCAATAAATCGCTTTTTACGAAGCCATCAATACCTAAGAATTACGAAGCCACCAAATCTTGCTGGGCCGGTCGAGCTCGATCCCTGTAAACCGGATGGCGGCGGGAATGAGCAGGATGGAGCCGATGGTAGTGTTGACCATGGTGAGTGAAATTAAAAGGCTAAACAGAACGATCGGCAGAAAGTTCGAGGTTATCTGGGATAAAAAGCCGAATGTCAGCGCCAGCGAGGTGAATACGATGGCTTTTCCGGCGACGAACAGGGTTTTTTCGATAGTATCGGGGACGTCGATGAATTTGGGTTTGAAAACCCGGTAGGTATTCAGAAAATGGATCGTATCATCGACGCCGATGCCAATCGTGATGGTGGCAATGACAGAGGTCACCATATCCAGGTGGATCCCGAACCAGCCCATGACGCCGAAATTGATCAGGATCGTGACCCCCATGTCGATCAACGCCAGGGGGCCGGCGGTAAATTTCCGAAATAAAACAATGATGACGAACACGACGAATAACAGGGAAAGCGCCAGCCCCGTAAGCTGGCCCATGACCACGTAATGGGCGAGTTGGACGTTAATGGCCGGATAGCCGGTGACCGTATATGTATAGGTTTCCGGCAGGATTTCTTCCAGGTGGTTTTTTACTTTGTTCAAAATATATTTGATTTCTGCCGTGCCCAGGTGCTCCACCGATTTTCGCGTCAGACGGGCCAGTATGTTGGTTTTTTGGTAAAAAATATCCACGAAGGGTTCAAAATCGTCATAAACCCCGTCTGAGTCCTCATCCTCGCCGGAATAGATCTCCAGGTAGTCAAGTATTGTCAGCCGATTTTCCGGAATCCTGAAATAATCCCGGTCCCCGTTGTTCATGGCCATGTGCATGCGTTTGATAAAATCGGTGAAGGCATCGGTCCGGCCGATGTTCAGATCCGCATTCTTCTGGGCAACCAGCCAGTCGCGCAGGCTCTCGATGGTCTTTAAAAATCGCGGGGATTTTACCCCGTTGGTCTCATGGGAGTCGATAATGATATTAAATCCCCATCCGCCGCCGAACTTATCCCCGATTGCCTCCGCGTGCTGACGGGTGGGATCGGTTTCTCTGAAATAGTGAAGAAACTCCGTATTCACCTTCAGCCTTGTCATACCGGCAATTGAAATCAAGATAAGGATGAATACGACCGTGTATACTTTTTTATAGTGCAGGACCGCCCCTTTTGCCGCAGCAGCAAGCAGTCGGTCAACCAGTGTGCGTTTTGGCGGCTGTCTGCGGCTCAAAATCCGGGACGGGTACCGGTGGGGAAGCAGCGCCAATGCCGCGGGTATCAAGGTGATGGCGATGAAAACCGCAAACAGAATTCCGATGCCGGAAAATACGGCCCACTCCTGAATTGCGCTGACCTGGCTGGATAGCAGGGTGATAAACGCGGCAGCCGTGGTTAGCCCGGCCAGCGCAACGGTTGTGCTGATGTGGGACATGGCGGTTTTCAATCCCCGGCGTTTGGCCGAGGGGGGGATCAGGTCGAACTCCGCATAGTATTGATTGAGCACATGAATGGCGTAGGAGCTGCCAACGGAAATCAACAGGGGCGGCAGGGTGATACCGATGGTGGTAATCGGATAGCCGAGATGGCCCATAAGGCCCAGCGTCCAGATTTCGGCCATCCCAAGCGTCATCAGCGGCAAAAGGACGCCGCGGATTGACCTGAAGTTTAAGTAGAAGACGAGCGTCACCACCAACAGGACGAGCGGGATCGTTCGATATAAATCGCTTTCCATGTAGGTGTTGAACTGGCGGCTGACATAGGGAACGCCGGACATGATAATTTCTAATTCGCTGTAAGATTCCGCAATGTCAATAATCTCACCCACCACCCGGGGGCGGCCCTCGGATTTGGAGAATTTCACAATAAGGGCGAAATCCGTGATTTCCCCGGTCTTCGGATTGACGGCGTAGATCCCGTTCTTAAACGCCGGGTTTCGTTTCAACCGGTTTTTGAAACGGGCAATCTCCTGGCGGTTTTGGGGGATGATGCGCTCGCCCCGATCGTTTTTCCCGAGCAGGTGATAGGTCTCCAGGACATCCTCTTTGCCCGTAATATCGTTGCTGGTAAACGGCGAGAGGATGCTGTCGATCAGTTCTGTCTCTCTGAGTCGATAATCCTGTTTGACCGCTTTTTTGAGCCGTTTGATGTTTCCGGGGGCAAGGACTTGTTTTTGTCTTACACGGGGCGGGGTTTTCCGTCTAAGCAGTCGCACAAACGCGGGGTTCTCCGGAAATGCGTCGGTTAGATCGCTGAAGCGGATGTGCGGCTTGTCAATCAGCGTCCTGAACCGGGCGAGCGTTTTCTTTGCATCCGTTTCGTCAAGGCCCTTATAGGCTTCGATATCGGTCAAAAACCGGTCGAAGGCTTCAAATGCCGGAACGGACCATAAATCCGTGTGGGAGACCGCCATGATGAGAAATCGGCTGTTATCGCCGAATATTTTTTTTGATTTTTCGTATTCGATATATTTCGGGTCGTCTTTGGGCATAAAGGCTTCAATGGAATGATCGAACCAGATATGTTTCATGCCGAGGCACAGGCCGATTGAAATCAGCAGGAGAATGACGAGAAAGGTGGCCGGCGCTTTGAGCACCAGTTTTAGATAGGCGTTAATCATGGATGGATGCAGTCTTTTTTATCCAGGGCGCGCGCTAGGCCAGCCTGATTCGATGAAATGGGGCAATGGGTGAAAAATAACGATTCAAAACCTAAATTGAGCATTTCAATTTAAGATATAATATCTTCCTATATCAAATCCGATCGGTATTCGTCCAATGGAAAAAAAATGGTATTGACTGACACATCAGTCATTGATATAGAATAAATATAAAATATGGGGATAATTTTTTAATTTATAATGAATAAAAGAGTTTAATGGCTTTTGGGGAGCCGATTTTTTTGTCCAGAGTTATGACTGACGTATCAGTCACAAGCCGCAGGAGCTGAGAATGACCCGATATATCCGACTCGTATTGAATCATCCCATTTTAACGCTGGCGGGGTGTTTGCTCATCACCATCGTGCTTTCGGCGGGCATCGCGAAGCTGCGATTTGATACATCCATCGCGACGTTTTTGCCGAAATCGGACGCCTCATACCAATATTATGACCGGGTAAAAGATATATACGGCGATGTCGACACCTTCGTCATTCTGTCGGTCTCGCATGAAAATTTGTGGCGGCACGAGACGTTTGAGCGGATCAATCGCCTATTGGTCGATCTGGAGGCATACCAGAGGTTTGACCAAGAGCTGGAAACCCGGCGTATGGAAAAACTATACGCGGTCCTGGACAAAGGCGCGATAAGTGGCGATGCCCTTTTTGCAAAATTTTCGAACGACCCGCCTTTTCGGCGGTTGATCAGGCGGAAACTCTCCAGCTTGGGCTGGCAGGGGGGGAGCTTGGATGCCCGGCTGGCCGGTAAGCTAAAAAAAGAGGTCTCTCTGGCCACGGAACTCAAATCCCGTGAAATGATCGATGAAATTATATCGCCTTTTACCATCTGCGATATTTCAGGCAAAAACAATATGCTTGAAGAGGTGAAGCTGATTAAAACCGATGGTTCGGGCAATCGGATATTGCCCGAGACACGGGAGGATTTCAATGCGTTTATCAGCCGGCTGAAACGGAATCCGATATTCGAAAAAGGCATCTATGCAACCGACGGACAGGGCAGGATTA
>Ga0209947_1000192_pt1 | contig 37250 bp, 36 predicted proteins | sample SalPonR2_B_D2_MG_FD_185706 | JGI IMG/M metagenome (GOLD analysis project Ga0209947, IMG submission 185706) | Salt pond soil microbial communities from South San Francisco under conditions of wetland restoration - Salt Pond MetaG R2_B_D2_MG... ...
CCGGTTCAGTGATGACCATGCCGGGACTTCCGAAGAAACCTGCTGCTCTAAAGATAGATATAGATGAAAACGGACAGATAACAGGGCTCTTTTAGAAACCGGCAAGATATATAATTTCCAGGCGGCAGGAGGCGGAAAAATGTCTCCCGCTGCCTCCCTTTTTTAACAGGAAAAGAGGTGTGGACATATGCATACTGGTCTCTCAAGGACTCGCAGACTGGTGATCCTTGCACTGATGATAAGCCTTAATGTTATTCTTGCGAGGTTTGCAAGTGTGAGGATAGCAATAGGCGGAGTGGAGGGTATAAGAATAGGTCTTGGTAATTTTCCTGTTATCTTTGCAGGGCTTTTTCTTGGTCCGGTCGCCGGAGGAATAACAGGAGCTTTAGGGGACATAATGGGTTTCATGTTGAACCCCATGGGTGTTTATATGCCTCATTTTACTTTAACTGCTTTTCTTACGGGTGCCGTTCCCGGCATGGTATTCCATTTGCTTGGAGGGCCGGAAAGAAAAGGTTATTTCAGATTTCTGATCTCCATATCGTCCGGTCTGATCATAAGTTCTGTTATCCTTGTGCCATATTTTCTCAACAGTCTTTTTGGTATTCCATGGTGGTCCATTATGCCTGCCAGGCTGGTCAGTTTTTGTATTGTTGCCCCGTTCTATTCTTTTTTTGCGGAAAAGCTCAGCAACAAAGTTCCGTTACCGGATGTCAGTGCGGGATGAACTTAATAAGGGTATTTTGAGAAGAACCCTACGGTACAAGCTGAATTAATTTTTTGAAAACAGAAAAAAGATGTTATATTGGCAGATGTCGATTTTTCTTCCGGATCATCTGGGGGGATGTTTCACAATGATAATTTCTGCCAGTTACAGAACAGATATTCCCGCATTTTACGGCAGCTGGTTCATGAACAGGATCAATGAAGGGTACTGCCAGGTGCGTAATCCATATAATGGTCTTTACTCAAGGATCAGTCTTCTCAGGGCTGATGTTCAAGGTATTGTTTTCTGGACAAGGAACCCTGCCCCTTTCTCCAGTAACTTGAGAGTAATTGAAGAAAAGGGTTATCCTTTCTATATACATTTCACTATCACTGGCTATCCTTCGATCCTGGAAGCTAATTGCATTTCTTCCAGTTCAGCTGCGGATATATTCAGGCAGCTTGCTTCGGACCTCCCCGAAGGGTCCCTGGTCTGGCGTTACGATCCGATCCTCCTTACAAGTGTTACTCCAATTGATTTTCATATAAAAAATTTTACATTTCTTGCATCATCTTTGGCAGGTTATACGGATGAGGTGGTGATATCCTTTGCACGTATATATTCCAAAACCAGGAAAAATCTCGATCTCTTAGCCGGAAATACCAGCGGTTTCAAATGGTATGACCCCGATAACGGGTTTAAAAAGAGTCTGGCGCTGAAGTTATCATCCATAGCAGAGTTATACGGGATGAGACTTTCCGTCTGTGCTCAAAGGAATATACTGACCGACGGCTTAAAGGATGCTTCATGTATCGATCCTTACAGGCTGTCAAGGGTTGCAGGTTACAGCCTTAAGATCCCCCCGCTGAAGCCTCATCGCCCGGAGGGATGCGGCTGTTACTCTTCCAGGGATATTGGTGAATATGATACCTGTATTAATGGATGTGTATACTGTTACGCAGTAAGCAGCCTCAAAAATGCAAGATCCAGATACCGGGCACACGACCCGAAGGGTAGTTCGATCCTTCCGTTACAGGTAAAAACTTCTTCTGACAGAGAACACGGCAAGCAGGGAAAACTGTTTGCATCGTCAAAGGATATATAAACAGGATCCTGGTATTTGAGGTTTAAGCAGGGCTCTTGAGGTGAGGTCTGAAGAGGTCCCGATCTATAATCGGCAATCCAAAATCCAAAATAGAACAATGGAAGGTCAGTTATCCTATGAAACGCCGGATCTTGTAATGGTTTGTTAAATTAGTTATTTAAAGTAACTTTCGGAGTATTCAATAGCGATGTAGGATGGGCTGATTTCATTTTGGATTTTCGATTGATCTCATAAACCTTTATCATACCATGTTTTTAGCACCTGTAGGATGGGCTTTAGCCCATCAATAATGGTTTTATATGATTGGAAAAGAATGTTAATGATGGGAGATGCGCCCATCCTACGAAACCCTCGAAAACCTTATATAACGGGGTTTGGGGGTTTAATCCAAAATCCAAAATCCAAAATCGGCAATCCAAAATCGCTATCCTGCAGTCTTACTCTGTTGCAGGATTCAGGAGTAACGTTACAATATATGTGTTAATGAGATGTTATTCTTAATTTTCTTTCAAAAACAGGAGGTCCCTAATGGTTGGCAGGAAAATATTTGACAGGCAGAAAGAATATTTTGCGACAGGTTTGACCAGACAGATCCCTTTCAGGCTGGCTAAACTGCAGAAACTGAAGAAAGCCATAGAAGCCAGGGAGAAGGACCTCTACGAGTCTCTTGCTTTGGACCTGGGAAAAAGTGTAATGGAAGCATACAGCAGCGAGGTGGGATTTTCCCTCGGAGAGATCGATCATATAATAAAAAATCTTAATAAATGGGCAAAGCCCGAAAAAAAACTCCTGTCCCCTCTTTACTGGCCAGGAACCGCAAAGATCGTTCCCGAGCCTTACGGAGTAACACTTATCATGGCTCCATGGAATTATCCGCTGCAGCTTGTCATTTCACCACTTGCCGGTGCTATAGCTGCAGGAAACTGTGCCATGGTCAAATCCTCACACCTTTCCGTTAATACCAACAAAATAATTAAACAGATAATAGAAGAGAATTTTGAACCTGAATATATAAATTTCATTGAAGCGGGTCCGTCAAGAACTGCAAAGATCCTGGAATCTCCTTTTGACCTTATATTTTATACTGGCAGCACAAAGGTCGGCAGGATCGTAATGCAGGCAGCAGCAAAGAATCTTACCCCGGTTGTACTCGAACTTGGTGGAAAGAGTCCCTGTATCGTTGACAGGAGTGCAGACCTTGAAAAAAGTGCAAGGAGAATAGTCTGGGGAAAATTCATGAATGCAGGTCAGACATGTATCGCACCTGATTACATGCTTGTCCACAAAGATATCCATGACGAACTGCTTGATATTATGAAAAGGGTTATTCATGAATTTTACGGAGATGATCCTTTCACCAGCGCAGATTATGGACGAATTATCAATCAGACCCATTTCAGGAGGGTCTCTTCTTTGATCAGTGGAGAGATCGTGACTGGAGGTCAAATGTCCAGGGAAGAAAGATACATTGCTCCAACTATAATCGATAATGTAACCTGGGATTCAAGCCTTATGGAGAATGAGATATTCGGTCCGGTCCTTCCTGTAATGCAATATGGTGATATTGAGGATGTGTTATCGGACTTGAGGGAAAAACCCAGTCCCCTCGCTCTTTATCTTTTCACTACGGACAGCAAGATCGAGAGAAAGGTGCTGGAAGAGACATCTTCGGGAGGAGTCTGCATAAATCACACAGTCCTTCACGCAAGCCCTGCAGAATTGCCCTTTGGAGGAGTTGGAGAATCAGGTATGGGTTCCTATCGGGGCAAGGCTACCTTCGATTCATTTTCTCATTACAGGAGTATTATGAAAAAATCCTTCAGATTTGATAATGATCTTCTATACCCGCCATATGTAAGGGTTGACGGGCTGATCAAGAAACTTTTCGGCTGGCTAGGATAAATGAACCGTTATCAGGAGCCTGAAAAATTATCCTTTTTATTAGCGGCGATCCTTGCCGCTATATTTATTATGAACCCATCAACTGCAGAAGCCTCTTCGGATCAGGTCGGGATCCAGGAACTTGTTTCTCAGATTTCATCCTGCTATGCAGAAGAAAGACCCGAAATGTGGGGAGAAGACCTGGAAGGTGTAATGAGGCATCTCGATACGGAAAACAAAGTTATTGCCTTTACCCTTGATGCTTGCGGCGGAAAGAGCGGCAGCGGCTATGACAGAGATCTTATCAACTTTCTCAGGAGTCTGCATGTGCCTGCAACTCTTTTTATAAATGCGAGATGGATAGATGCAAATCCGGAAACCTTTATTGAGCTTGACGCAGACCCTCTGTTCGAGATAGGTAACCATGGCATGGAGCATAAACCATGTTCCGTGAACGGCAGATCAGTATACGGAATAGAGGGTACCGGAAATGCAGGTGAGGTTGTCCTGGAGATAGAGCCATGTTCCAGGAAGATTGAGAGACTTACAGGTAAAAAACCTCGATTTTTCCGTTCTGGTACTGCATACTACGATGAAGTTGCGGTAAAAATTGCTGGGGATCTTGGTTATACTGTTGCAGGCTACAGTGTCCCTGGAGATGCTGGGGCGACTTTCAACAGGAAACAGGTCAGGGATGCAGCACTTTCCGCAGGGGCAGGGGATATCGTTATCTGTCATATGAACCATCCCGAGGGTGATACTGCAGAAGGGCTCAAAGATGCAATACCTGTTCTTATTGAAGAGAATTATGAATTTGTGCTTCTTTCCGAATATCAGCTAAGGTAGATAATTATGTGCCCGGATTCCCGGACCTCAGGCTGGTTCAAGAATGAGGGTGCCTTTAAAAGGGGAGTTAAAAAATGATCCTTGTCACAGGTGGAGCAGGTTATATTGGAAGCCACACCGTAATAGCACTCAAGGAAGCGGGATTTCGAACTGTAGTTGCAGATGATCTCTCCCGCGGTCATGAGGAACTGATCTTCTCCGATTATTTTGAGGAAGGTGACCTTAAAAACTATTCCTTCATTGATTCGGTTTTGAAAAAATATCCTTTAGAAGCAGTCATTCACTTTGCTGCAAGCAGCCTGGTGGGTGAATCAATGGAAAAACCTGAAGATTATTACTATAACAATATCACTGGTTCTTTGAACCTTTTAAGGGCAATGAGAATAAATGGGATAGACAAGATCGTTTTTTCCTCTACTGCTGCTGTTTACGGTGAGCCATCCAGATGTCCAATAAAAGAGGATCAGGATCTTAACCCAACTAATGTTTATGGCGATACCAAGCTTTTTATTGAAAAAATGCTCTCAAGTTACAACCGGGCATACGGCCTGAACAGTATAGCCTTCCGCTATTTCAATGCTGCCGGTGCAGACCCTGGCCAGAGAACTGGAGAGGATCATGATCCCGAGACACATCTTATTCCCATCGTTCTGGATGTTCTAAGCAGAAGAAGGGAAAAACTTTCTATCTTTGGGAATGATTATCCCACCAGTGACGGCACATGCGTAAGGGATTATATCCATGTTACGGATCTTGCTGATGCTCACACCAGAGGACTCCGGAAGTTGATGGAGGGGTGGAAGGGTGCTTACCGTTATAACCTGGGAAACGGCAAAGGTTACTCAGTTCTGGATATTATAAGAGCTGCAGAGAAAGTAACAGGCCTGAACATCAGATCCGAAAATGCACCTCCGCGGGAGGGTGATCCTGCGGTTCTGGTCGCTTCTTCCGAAAGAGCTGAGAGGGACCTTGGCTGGGAGAAAAAATTCGCTGACATAAATTCGATCATAGAAACAGCATGGAAATGGCATTTGAAGAGATTCAAGATCAAATAAGAGTTTAATACAAGAGGAGGATGAAGAGATGAGAACAATACGTCTTGGTAAAACAGGTCTTGAAGTCACAAAAACAAGTTTTGGAGCTCTTCCCATTCAGAGAGTGGATTTTGAAACTGCAAGGCTGATACTTCGGAAAGCTTATGATAACGGAATAAACTATTTTGATACTGCAAGAAAATATTCCGACAGTGAGGAAAAGATAGGTTATTCACTTGCTGATGTAAGGGAAAATATCATTATCTCCACAAAAACCCATGCAAAAAGTGGAGATGAGTTGGCTGAGCATCTGGAGACCAGTTTAAACAAAATGAAGACTGACTATATTGATATATATCAGTTGCATCTTGCAGGCAAAGTCTATAAACCTGGAGAAGAAGACGGAGTTTATGATGCGCTGTTAAAAGCTAAAAAAGAGGGAAAGATAAGATTTCTCGGTTTAACTGCCCACAGCATAGATGTTGCTCTTGAGGCAGCCGGATCAGATCTTTATGATACTGTCCAGTTTCCGCTCAATCACATTTCGTCCGAGAAAGATCTATCCCTGATAGAAGTTGCAAAAAAGCATGATGTTGGAGTAATAGCCATGAAAGGTCTTTCAGGAGGCCTGATAACTAATGCAAGGCTTTCTTTTGCTTTTCTTGGCCAGTTTGATAACGTTGTTCCCATTTGGGGGATACAGAGAGAGTGGGAACTTGACGAGTTCCTTCAGCTCGAGAAAGATCCTCCAGTTCTTGATGAAACTGTTCAAGCAGGTATAAAGAAGGACCAGGAGGAACTTTCAGGCAATTTCTGCCGAAGTTGCGGTTATTGTCTGCCATGTCCTGCTGGGATAGACATTCCCCAGGCTGCAAGGATGATGTTCCTTTTGAGGAGAATGCCCTGGCAGAATTACATTACACCTGAATGGAAAGAAAAGATGGAAATGATAAGAGAGTGTAAAAATTGTGGTCTGTGTAAAAGCCGATGTCCTTACGGACTTGATACTCCCGAGCTCCTGAAAAAAAATCTTGAGGATTATGAGAAGTTTTATGCAGAACATTCGGAGGAAAAATAGAGAGATCTGGATCTGTGTAAAATGAGAGGAGGTTTTACCTCCTCTCATTTTATTGAACTACTGACTGATCTCTACTATGCGCCCTTCTTCTTTCTGCTTCCTTGGCATGGTCAGTCGCAGCACTCCGTTATCAAAATTTGCCGAAACACTGTTTGAGTCCACCTCAACCGGAAGACCTATCCTGTAGTTAAGATTCTTCCTCTCAATACGGTAGAAATAGGATCGTGAAGTTTCAACTTCTTCCGAAGGAGCCTGTTTTCCCTCTTCTTCACATTTACTGCAGATCTGTACCCTGTCATCAAATACCCTTACTTCAACATCTTCAGGTTTATATCCCGGTATATCTACATTAAGGTGAAGGTCACCATTCTCCTCGTACATTTCTATAGGCAGGCTTCTGCTTGTTACATCGTAAAGATTAGAGAAACTCCTGAAAAAATCATCAACCTCCGGAAAAAGCGAATTTAACCTGTTATACCTTGCAAGACTCCGCATTTTCATGACCTCCTTTTAGTTCTTGTATATTTTCATGGTTAAATATAGTCAAAAGGTCAGTAAAGGTCAACATGAAAAAAATCCGTATAATCCTGCAATAGAAATAAATATTCCTAAAAACCTTTAATTAGCTATAAATATCTCATTATTTAATGATATTATGACATTCCCGGTAAAGCTTAAATATCAATATTCAGTAACAGTCTTGTTGTTATACCTATTAAGAATGATATACCTGCAATACCAAAACTTATTCCCAGCATTTCAGTAAAGGATTTTCTGAAAGACGTCTCCTGGACTACTGAAAGATAAAATGTGAATACAAGGATTATCAAGGCTGCATTGAAGAGTGTGAAGGCGAGTGCTAATGCTGGTATAGAAAAAATAAAGTAGGGAATGATCAGTATGACAGTTGCTGATATATACATTAAACCTGTGTAGATAGAAGCTTTTATCGGATCTTTAGTGTGGCTTGTATCTGATTTTTTTGAAAGATACTCCGATGCTGCCATGGAAAGGGATGCAGATATACCTGTAATGAAACCCGCTGTTCCTGTTACAATTGTTGACCCAAGGACAAAAGTCAGCCCTGCCAGGGCTCCTGTCAATTCTACAAGAGCATCGTTCAATCCGAGGACCATCGAACTGACATAGGTGAGTCGCTCTTCGTCTATTAGCCCTATCAATTCATGTTCATGCCTTTCTTCATCTTCCTTGATACTTATAGCCTCGGGAAATTCTTCTGCAAGTTCGTCGTAGATCTTCTCGGCTTCGATTTCTCCTCGTTCCATAAGTTTTATCACAAAAGTTATGCCGAACACTTTTGCCAGTAGAAGGTAGAAATAAATGAGGAAAAAATTGGGTCTTGCAGTTTTTTCAGTATACTTCTCCAGGGCCATGTAGTGCCGGAATTCGTCCGAGGCAACCTCGGACAGGATCTCTCCGTTTCTGCCCGGGGTCATTCTGCCAAGCCTCTGATATATGTGATGCTGTGTCATTTCCTGCTTCTGCATGTAAAAAAGCCGCGATCTCAGATCTTTTGTTATACTCATAAAGATATCCCCTTTCTGAAATGAAATTTATTTTCCTGTCTATTTTCTCCGGTAAGAACAAGAGCGTACATCTCCATAGATTCCCTGTCGCCAGCAATGTTCATTATGGTAGCAGGCATATTTATGCAATATTCTTCATGTAATGGCCTGATCAGTTCGGGAAAATTGCATTTTCCCTGAGGCATAATACACTTTCCCGGTTCGCATATTGGACACTTCACGGGAAATTTGAAGATCATTGCTCTGCCATATTTTTGTTCCATGATCGACTCTATCTCAAGCATAGAGTACCAGAGTGACTTTCTCCTGTTTCGAGAGATCTCCATGGTCTTCATAGACAGGGCTGGAGTTATCATCAGGATGACCTTTCTGAAAGTTGATATGAGATCTCTGCTTTCAGTAATGCTCCGGATCTTTGTATAGCCCGATGCCAGGGGGCATGTCCTGTCGATTTTACCCGGGCAGTCTTCACAGCCCATAAGCGGATCAGATGTAAGTTCGATCAGATCTACAGGACCTTCTAAAAATGAAATATTACATTTTTCTGCAGTTTCTTCAAATTCAACCGGTACAGGAAATGGTTTTGCCTCACCCATGCATGGAGGATCAGGATCTCTTCCTTCAAGTGCCATGGAAAGGATCTTTACACAATCTTCTATCCCCCGGCTGTAATATATTTTGATCCTGTATAGATCGGAAAGGGTATTGGCCAGAAATGGGTCAGCATAAAGCCCACCGATGATAAGAGGTATAGCAAGTTTATGTTGCTCAAGTTGCAGAAAGTTTTTCAACGTAGAGATAGAATCGGGAGATGTGCATGAAATGGCCAGAACATCAGGGTTACTCTCTTTCAAAACATTTGAGAGAGCCATTTCATCAAGATCAGTACCTGACAGCTCAACTGAAAAATCTGCTTCCTGCCACTGCTTCAGCAGGCTTTGCAATCCTTTCCTGCCGAAGGATGGACTAAGGGAGACCAGTGTTACGATCTTATCTTTTTCAGGGTATTCCATTTTGTAAAACATTCTCCTTAAGATTTAAAGATCAGATAATATTGCCTGATCGCCCTCAAAATACAAAAATGATCCAGTTGACTTCAGGATCCGTCTTGAATTTCTGTTACAAGATCAGCTTTTTCAATTATCTTTTCAGACGTTTTCGTCCCTGTAAGGATCACTTCTGTATTCCTATTCTTTTCTTCCAGAAGCTTAAGGATCTCTTTTTCGCTGAAGGATCCTTTGTGGCAGTTTCCAAGGATTCCGTCAAGAATTATCATATTGAGTTCAACTGATGCTACTGTCTGAAGTAATTTCTGGAAGATCTCCTGGTGATAAGTCTTCATATCTTGCTCCGAATAGTATTCATAGCTTGAACACCATGAGTCTGGCAGACAAAGGTTTTCACCGATCTCCCTGTCTTTTGTCAGGAACTGGATGAACAATATTTTCAATCCTGCTCCGGAAGCTCTCAGGGACAGACCAAGAACAATGTTGGTCTTCCCGGAACCCTTTCCCCCCGTGTAAACATGTATAAGTCCGTCAGCCACATTTTTCACTCCATCTGTTATAGTTTGTTTTATCATTATACAGTGAGAAGAATAACAGATGCCAGCTTGTATTTTTGCAGTCTGACAACTCTTTATCCCGGCCAGGTACCGGGATAAAGATCTGAAAACTTCTTTTATGATTATTTTGGGCTATAGTGATAAAGTTATATTAAACTGACCTTGACTGGAGGCTTGAAAATGGATTTTTTGAAAGCATTGAAGCTTTTGACAATTCTTCCTGTTCCTGTAGATGATGATGTACTTGAGATAGATCGGCTGTCTCCATGGTTCCCTTTGGCAGGTGCTGTAACGGGAGGCTTGCTCCTGCTTGTTTATAATATCCTGGGATTAATGTTTCCGGAAGCCGTTACGGGAGTATTTGTTGTTCTGTTCTGGGTTTTTATAGGAGGAGGGCGCACCATAAAAGGTTTATGTAATTGGATAAAGCGCTCTGGTTCGGCTAAAAATGAAACTCTTGTTGAATCCATTCTTTATGCATCTCTGGTAATAGTTGCCATTGTACTTTTAAAATCTGTGATAATTGCCGATCTTAAATGGCAGTTTCTTTCAAAAGCTTTGATACTCGCACCAATAGCCGGAAGTTGGGGCATTGTAATTGCAATGGCTCCGGGATTCAGCCTGCAGCCGGAAGAAGAAGGTATTGCAGCTTTCGTTAAAAGAGTCATGATCCAGAAAGAAGTTATCTATGCTTCTGTTGCAGCCCTTGGACTCTCCCTTATCCTTTCAGGGTTTACCGGACTTGTACTGTTCATTTTCTGCGGTTGTGTAATGTTTCTAATTTCCGCTGTTTCTTTCAGGATTTCAGGTGCTATATCTTTAGAATCGGCATATTCTGTGGGTGAAGTTGGGGAGCTGTTCATCCTTATGATGGTAATGATACTCATGAAACTGTTTATAATGGGATATTAAAAAGTACGGAGAAAAGGTCTCCCCGTACTTTTTATTGTCTTATGGAGTGAGTTCCAGAATTTACTGATGATCATGATACTTCCTTCTCGATCTTTACATTAAAGAAATTCCCAAGCATCTGCCGGAGCTTGTCACTGTCCATATTTGAATATACCTCGTCACGAAAACTTATAACAGCTGGTTCGGCACAATAGCCTAAACAACCTGTGGTTTTTACTTCAAGTTTATTTTCAAGGCCAAGTTCTGTTATAACGTTGTTTATATCTGGTATTGAATTTCTACTGCATGGTTTGCACACATAAATATATTCAACAGAACTTGAAGCACTTGCAGCGGATGCAAGTAATCCGATCGCTATTACGCTTGCCAGAAAAAGAACAAAAAACATTTCTACCCTCATTATTTATCACCTCTGTAAGAAGTTTAATCCTTAAAAAATTTATAACCTGAGTTAATATCCTTAATTTTATGCCAGTATTTTTACTTAGGCATAAAAGTTAATTCCTTTCAACAAATTGTTAAAGACATTATACACTATCAATTTGCTATTTGTAAATCAATTAATGCCGGGAACAGAACTACAAATCTTGACAAAACCATGACTAGTGATTATCGTTGTATAAAAGTTCGATAACTCTAACAAGGATGGTTTGATATGGCAATGTCTGACAGAATAGAAGATTACCTGGAAGAGATATTTTCTATAGAGATCTCGGGAGATAAGCCTACCGTTACTGCACTTGCAAAAAGACTTGATGTATCAAAAGCATCTGTTGTTTCAGCCCTGAGAAGACTTTGTTCTGAAGGTTATCTTGAGCAGGAAAAGTATTGTACACCGATTCTTACCAGCTCTGGAAGAAGTAAAGCATTAAAAATATTCAGGAGACATAAACATCTTTCTTTTCTTTTAAGAGAGATAATCGGTATAAAACCTGAACTTTCGGAAGATATAGCCTGTGCTATGGAGCATGCTCTTGATAATGACAGCGAGAAAAGGCTTGCTGCATTTGTTGATTTCTATTGTAAATCAAGGTTGGAAAAGTGTGACTGGATAAGTCATATGGAGGAAAACCTGGATCATCCTGAGGATCTTGTCCAGCCATTGCTTATGATAGGGAATGATCAGAATGCTCAGGTAGTAAGGATAACCGCTTCAAATCTTTTGAGAAACAGGCTCAAGGATTCAGGTTTCGTACATGGAGCCTGTCTGAAGATACTGTCCTGTGACTTCCAGGAAAGAATGCTTGAAGTCGAGCTTGAGGGGAAGGATACTGTCCTTTCAATGACGGAAGCAATGACGGTATGGGTTCTTCCGAAAAAATAGAAAACTCCTGTGAACTCGGTCTTTTGTTTCCCCCTCCAAATCTGAATTACAGCCTTTACTAATTCAATATTAGGTGTTTGATCCCGGTATTACTTTTTCCCCTTCAAATATTTGATTGTGTATAATATGAAAAAAGGTTTACAGATCGTTTAGATCAATGAAGCATGATTTAAGGAGGTCCATTCAATGAAAGCAGGTATTGTCGGTACTGGAGGTATTGGAGGATATTTCGGAGGTCTTCTCGCAGATAGATACTCAAAAAGCCCGGATGATAGTATCATTTTTGTCTCTCGAGGCAGCAACCTGGAAAGGATCACGGAATACGGGCTAAAGATTATTGCTCAAGATAAGGAAATATCAGTCAAGCCTGACAAAGTAGTAGATGATCCATCTTCTCTTGGATATCTGGACCTGGTGATATTTGCGGTCAAAAGCTATGATCTTGAACAGGCCGCTGAAACAGTCTATCCATGTATCGGTAAAAATACGACAGTTATAACACTTCTTAACGGGGTGAACAACGCAGAGGTCCTTTCGGGTTTACTTCCCCAGTGCAGATTATGCAATGGTTGTGTGTATATATCTTCAAGAATAGAATCTCCGGGAGTGATCCGTCATGTTGGAGGTCCGGGAAAGATCTTTTTCGGACCTGTACAGGAAAAAACTGCAGATTTTAAACCTGTTGAAGTTTTTCTCCAGGATGCGGGGATCAATGCTGAACTAACAGAACATATCGATGTGGAAGTCTGGAAAAAATATATGTTCATGAGTCCTTTTGCAGGAGTTACCGCACTTAAAAGGCAAACATTTGGAGAAGTCCTTGATGATCCTGAAAGCAGGGAAATGCTTGAAAGCATGATGAAGGAACTCGAAAAACTTGCCAGAAAAAAGGGTGTCGCACTTCCAGCAGATATAGTTTCGAGTTCGCTTGAAACGGGTTCGAGGTTTCCTTCTGCTACAAAGTCTTCATTGCAGCTTGATTTTGAAGCGGGCAAGCGAAGTGAAATTCAGACATTTGCAGGTTATGTGGTGGAGGAAGGCCGAAGGCTTGACATTGATGTGCCAGTCTATGAACTTGTGTACAGCAGACTTGCCTCTCGTGAATGATCCATCACCCATTTTCCGGATACAGCAAAAAAGATCTGCCCATACCGAAAAGTGTTATGGGCAGATCTTTTTTTAACAGAAAACGTATCAAGAGTAATGTTATTTCCACCTGTAATTTACCTGCACGTCTCGATCGATAGCCGATAACCCTGATCATATTTTCAGTCTGATCTTTACAATAAGGCCTCCGTCATCCATGTTCGATGCCTTAGTTGTCCCTCCAAGCAGTCTGATCGATCTTTCTGCTATTGCGAGACCAAGGCCTGTGCCGCCGAGTTCCCTGTCCCGGGATTCATCCAGTCTGTAAAAGGGGCGGAATATCTTCTCAAGATCTTCTTCCCTTACTCCGGAGCCATGATCCCTTATGCTTATAATCAAACTTTCTTTCCCTGAGGGAGTTATGCTGACCTCGATCGTTGAACCTTCGCGGGTATGTCTTACGGCATTTCTGGTTATATTTTCTACTGCCCGCTTTATGAGCTCAGGTTCGGACTCCATGATAAATTTTTTCGGGGAGTTGAGTTCAACGCGGCAGTTTCTTGCATTTGCCTCAAAATCAGCATCCGAAACTATCATTTCAACAAGTTGAACAATGTCAAATATCTCTTTATTTCCCGGCTCTGGTTCAGTTTCCATTCTGGCCAGGGAAAGGATCTGTCCGATCATTTCATTCATCTCGATGGATTCCTTTTCGATCCTGTTTAGATAACCTGCGTTTTCTTCGCTGCTTTTCTTCCTGGCGAGTTCCAGTGACAGGTTCAGCCTTGTAAGTGGAGACCGGAGTTCGTGGGAAATATCTCTCAGTAGCCTTTTTTGCGCGCCGACCAGTTCTTCAAGTTTCCCGGCCATTGCATTGAAATTCCTGGCGAGTTCTCCAAGTTCGTCCTTTCTTTGAAGGAGTTTTTCATCTACTCTCTGGGACAGGTCGCCTTCAGCAATTTTCAGCGTTGTCTGTCTCATTTTTTTGACTGGAGATGTAATGTGATTTGCAAGCCAGTAACAGGCGATCGCTCCTGTCATGATCACAAGAAAAAGGTGAAAGAGAAAGCCCGTTTTATCTGCCCTGTGAAAAAAAGGTGGAGGAAGTCTGTGAATCCCCACAAGGAAAACATTACCGTCAGTTCCAACTGAAAGTGGGCTGATAAACAGAGCTGAAGTCCTTCGAAACTGAAAAACTGTTTCTCCTGTGGAAAGGGCTTTTTGAAAAAGTGGAGATAAGTCCCTGGACAGGTCTTCATGGTCCTTCATCTTATTATGAGGAGTCCATTTTTCGGGGAGGACAAAAAGTCTCAAACGATAGGTTCTTTGAATTTCCTGCAGGAGTTTTCTAAGCTCCCTGGAATTTCCGCGGGCTTTCAATTCAGCTATTGTCTCAGAATTATTTTTGATAACCTCTTCCATGGATGATCGAATATCCGTCCGGGTCATGTGCTTATGGGTTACGAATGCTGTTACCCCGCCAAGAAGGATGATTATAGATAATGCAACAATAAACCATAGAAAGATCTTGAAAAAGAGAGATCTTCCCCCGGGACCGTTTCTGGCAGGTTCTAAAGCTGATCCTGTGGTTATCATCTTTTTTATTCCCCTTTTTCTTCAGGCATTATTGAATAAAAATAACCTTCGCCTCTCAGGGTTTTGATCCTTTCAGAACCATCCGGAAGCGGGCCGAGTTTTTTTCTGAGATTGCTCATGTGTACATCAATACTTCTATCAAAGGGAGACCAGGCTCTTTTGAGAACTTTGAGCACAAGTGTTTGCCTGGAAATGATCTTACCCGCTGATTCAAGTAAACATAAAAGCAGTTTGAACTCTATATGCGTAAGTTCAAGGTTATTCTCTCCCTGTCGGACATTGTGGGAAGAGGGGTAAACTTCCAGGTCTCCTATTTTGAAAAAAGATGGATTTTCAATATTCTTTTCTGGTTCTTCCTTTTCTTCAGAACGCCTCAGTATTGCTTTTACTCTTGCCAGCAGTTCCCTTGTGTTGAAGGGCTTGGGCAGATAGTCGTCTGCTCCCATTTCAAGCCCCAGTATTCTGTCAATATCTTCACCCCTTGCAGTGAGCATTATCACAGGTACTTTTGATCTTTCTCTTATCTTTTTAAGAACATCAAAACCATTTATTCCTGGAAGCATTACATCCAGAATTACAAGATCCGGATTTCCCTCGGACACTCTCCTGAGACCTTCAAGACCATCATGTACCGTTTCCAGTTCAAAATTTTCTGCCTGGAAAAATTCTTTCAAAAGTTCACAGAGTTCCCTATCATCCTCTATGACAATTATATTTTTCATGTATGTCCTCCCTGAATTGGTTTAACATTACATGTAACCATATTATTTTAACCTTAAGCAGCCCTACCGGTATGTTAAGAAATGTAAGATATTATTATTTTATATTAAGTCCTGTTTGACAGTCAGGCCTAATATTCATACAATTCTTTCTAATATACTGTTGGTTGGAGTGTTGATGTCCCGGGGGGATCGGCATAGTGCTCTTGCTGTAAAACCTTTTGGTTTATCGCATGTGGAAACAGCTACCCGGGAAGAGACAATATGCTTCAGGTTTTATTATCCGGGACCGTAATATGGTATCCCGGATGTTTATTTATCAATATTTTTATTCTGGAGGGTTTTAAATGACCATGAAATTTGCAGAGAGAATGGAACTTTTCGCGGCTTCGGACATTCAGGAGATCCTGAAAGTTACAGCAAGGCCCGAGATCATTTCTTTTGGTGGAGGACTTCCCGCTCCCGAGTTGTTCCCGGTAGAAAAAATGAAAGAAGTAAGCTGTAAGGTTCTTGAGGAGAACGGGACAAAGGCGCTTCAATATTTTACCACAGAGGGACTTCCTTCCCTGAGGGAGAAGATAGCTGAAAGGTCAAATGAGAGGCTTGGGACATCTCTTGAAATGGAAAATGTTGTCATTGTGACCGGTTCCCAGCAGGCCCTTGACCTTGCAGGAAAGATCTTCCTGAATGAAGGGGATGTTGTGCTGTGCGAGAGTCCTACCTATGTAGGTGCAATTGATGCCCTTAAAGCATACCAGCCCCGTTTTGTAGAAGTTGAAACTGATGATAATGGAATGGTAGTGGAGGATCTTGAAAAGAAGATAAATGAGGAGAAAAATGTCAAGCTTATCTATGTGACCCCGGACTTCCAGAATCCCACAGGGGTAACATGGTCAGAGGAAAGGCGCAGATCTTTCATGGAAGTTGTCAATCAGCATTCCATTCCTGTGCTTGAGGATAATCCCTATGGAGAACTTCGTTTTGAGGGAACCACACCTCCAGCTTTGAAGTCATTCGATAATAAGGGAAATGTTATCATGCTCGGGTCCTTCTCAAAAGTTCTCTGTCCCGGAATGAGAGTTGCCTGGATCAGCGGGGACAAGGATCTTCTGATGAAATTTGTATTTGTAAAACAGGCCTGTGATATCCACACTTCTTCCAAGAGCCAGTACGAGATCGATACTTTTCTTGAGATGTTTGACCTCGATGAGCATATAGCCGAGCTTGTTAAGGTATATGGCCAGAGAAAGGATGTCATGCTTAAGGCAATGGAAGAGTTCTTCCCCTCATCAGTGGAGTTTACCAACCCGGAGGGAGGTCTTTTTACCTGGGCGGTAATGCCTGAAGGTATAGATGCCAGGGAAGTGGTCATGAGAGCAATAGAGAAGAAAGTAGCCTTTGTTCCCGGAGATGCTTTCTATCCCAATGGCGGGCACCCGAATACAATGAGGCTTAACTATTCAAACATGCCTTCTGAAAAGATTCGAGAGGGTATTAAGATACTTGGAGAAGTCCTGGCAGAATTCATACCCGAATCAATGCCTGCGAAGTAATAGATCCAGGTTTTTGCACTCTGGGCACAAGTGATACTTATTCAGAAGTTTAACATCGCTTTCAATCAGTCATTACAGCTTTTGGGATTATGATCAAAATACAAGGCCGGGCTTACTAAGCCCGGCCTTGTATTTTAAACCTGAAGTTGAACCGTCATTGGTCCTTCTTCTAAAATGTCAGGATCTTTCGTCCTTCTTTTATATAATTTGTAAGAGGTTCCCCCATATATTTAACATCTATATTCATTTCTTCGAGTTTTTCGCTCACACCGTAGTTATCAGAACATTTTCTGCATGCTTCTACAGTTATACCCTCTTCGATCATTTTGGGGATAAAGCTCTGGAGTTCGGCGTCCTCACAGAGAACCTTTGATGAAGGGCCCCATACAAGAAATGTAACGTCTTTCCACCAGTTTCTCAATTTCGAGTTCAAAGTATAGAGAAACGCCACCTGCAGAGCTATATCTCTGTCTCTGCTTGTCCACATAACAACCAGTTTTTCATCGTTCATGGTTTATGATCACTCCTTTTAAGTTGATCTGCTCTCCCATAGATCTTAACAGATACCTGAAAAGGATATAAATTCAGGACTTTACATTCCTTTACCTTTCTGAACCGCATCTTTACACAGGGTGAGCTAAAATGCCAGATGTCAGGGGAAAACCCGACATAAAACAAAACATAAAGGAGCTTGATCAAAAATGAAAAAGACAATTCTTACAGTATCGTTAGTTGCTTTTCTTGGCGCACTTCTGCTTTCTGCGGGGATCCCCGTCGCGGAAGCCCGTATGGGCCGAAACATGGATAACAGGGATGGAGCTTTCATGAGAGGGCTGGAACTTACCTCTGAGCAGAGAGATAAAATGAGAGGGCTCATGAGAAAAGAAGGAAGAAATATGAGCAGGCAGATGAGAGATTTCCATGATGATCTGGAGGTATTGGGTTCGAACCCCTCAGAAGAGCAGATAGATAATCTCAAGACAAGACTCTCGGATTCCATCTTCCAGGGAATGAAGCTTCATTACGAGATGGGAAGGATTCTGACCACCGAACAGAGGAAAGAACTTGGAGATAGATGGGAATCAGGAAAAACAAGGATGGGACATGATCGAGGAGACGTCAGGCAGAGATATAACCGGAAGCTTTCTGAAGAACTTGATCTTTCCTCAGAACAGCAGAAAAAGCTTGAGGATCTTTCCTTTACCCGCTCTGGCATGCATATGATGGCTTATTGTACTGAAGAGCTTGATCTTACAGAGGATCAGCAGGACAAGATCGAAAATATTATTGAAGCATACAGACCAGAGGACGGAAAGGGTTTCATGTATCTTCGGGACTCAAGAAAAGAAATGAATGATCTTATTTCGGCCGATACCTTTGACGAGGATAAGGCAGAGAACCTGGCAATGGAAAGAACTGAGGATATGATAGAAGGATTCATGAAAATGAAGGAAATGGAATCAGAGATTCTGAAAGTTCTTGACGAGGATCAGAAGGAAGAGTTCATGGAGATGAAAGAAGATAGGCCTGGACATGATCGTTCTAACAGAGGGTCCCGCAAATATAGAAAATAAAGTTTTTCAGTTAAGAAATGCTGGAATATCCCTGCATCAAATGAGATATAGAGAACAGGCCTGACGTTTAAATGTCAGGCCTGTTCTAACTTTTAATTTACCAGAATTAAAAGGTCATTTAAGAGATCTGCTGATCCTTTTTACGATTTTTGGATTTTCGATCCAGGTGCTCCAGAGGTCCTTGTGTTCTGTTAAAAACCACCTGGCTCCTTCTTCAGGTGTGGCATCATTTCTTTGCATATAGCCAAGGGCTTCGTTTGTAAGTTTTAGAGATGTGGAGTAATCCTTGAGCATATTGCATATCTCTGGGTCTGATTCCAGAAATTTACTGTTAACGATCTTGAGGACACGGCTTTCTGGCATGGAACATCCACGTGTTTCATCCCAGACCTTTTTATCATAAGGTGGTTCCTCAAGTTTTGTCATGTCATACATCCCGAGAAGTGGTGTGGGTTCCCAGTAATACGCCAGAACAGGTTTTCCCTTTTCATAAGCTTCTGCAATTGTAGCCGCCAGTGCAGCAGCAGAACCGGTATAGATATTAGTAAAGTTTTCATCAAGTCCGTAAGCCTTCAGTTTTTTCGCATTACTGACGCTTATGACCCATCCCGAAGGTCCGTTACAAAAGCGACCTTTTTCATCAGTTTCTCTATTTTTGAAAAGTTCCCAGCAGCTGGTCAGATCCTTTACAGATCTCAGGCCGGGCATCATAGGCTCGATACCCCGTTCTTTATCCCCCTCTATAACATAAGTAGGGACATACCAGCCCTGGGGGGCATCAGGATAGTTCTTTCCCAGGCTTACCATTTTATGGCGGTCTTTAGCTTTTTCCCAGTATGCAGAGTTGTCAACCCAGGCTTCCATGGTCAGCTGAAGATCCCCTCTTTCCAGTCCCAGGAACCCTGGAACTTCCTGGACGAACATATAATGCACATCTCTATGCCATCCCTTTTCAATAATAAAACCTGCAATTCGATTGTGGAGTTGAGCACTTTCCCAGCTGAAATCTGCAAAAGTGATAGTGTCTTGCGAGGCAGCCGCTATTGTAGAACTGCTGAATAAAGCTACGTTGAACAGAATAAACCCGACCAGAAAGTTCTTGAAAAAACACTTCATTTTGATCTCCTTCCTTTGAATGAAAAACCATACACAAACATAACTTCAGGAAAGATCTTTAATAGATCTTCCGAAGCTGGATAATAACAAGTCCAGTCTTCTCTGTTCTCAAAGAAGACTTATAAACTCCAAAAAATTAACCATTAATGGGGAAAAACTTTTGAGACCAGTTAGACGGTCCTGCTTGAAGAGGTAACTCTTGAGGAAACAATTGTGAAAAAATCAACGGCAGTGATTATAACATATACAAAAAAAAGGTTAAGGGTAAAATTGAGATCCTTTCAGTAGTAACTGCCTGCTTTTTTGTTGATATCTGCTGTTTAATTAGAAATAGCCTCACTCTATTAATGATAATATTTCATGGTGATAATGACCTCTGATTTCTACGATCTGTCCCCAAAAGATTTAGACCCTGTTTTCAGATCTACCCTCTCAAAGAAAACAAAAATAGTTTATACTTACTATTTGTATATATATGTCTTCCTGTGCACTCTTATTAATGTAAGAAGATAAAAAAACAGGAGGTGATCTCATGGCAACTTATCAGTCCGTTGAAAGCAGGTTGATCCTTAAGCTCCAGACCGGAGCCGACGAGTGGGGCAGACCTGATATTTCCAGCAAATCCATAAGGGGAGTTGATGCATCAGCATCTGCAGAAGATGTGGATACAGTCGCAAATGCTCTTGCAGGGCTTCTGGATGTACCACTTTATGATACTCAGAAAGAGGATACCGATACCGTAATAACAGTGTAAAGATCGAGAGCTTCATTTCACCGGTAAGGAGGTGATTACTTGAAAACACTCAAAATGGTCTTTGGAACCAGTGATAATGACAAAATGACTATCTCCCTGAATTCTCCTAAAGAAACTCTTACTCCTGCTGAGGTTCAGACAGCCATGCAGTCGGTAATTGATAATTCCATCTTCGTGGATGATATCAATTCCATCATCAGTGCAGAGATAACCGAGAAAGTCATAACAGAACTGATATAAAAGTGCAGTAAACAGGGGGCAGGGCTAAAGATCCCTGCCCTGTTCCCGTAGATCAGAGAGGGGGTGTAGATTCTGGAGCAATTGATATCAACAGCGATCCAGAGTGGTTTTGCAGTTGCAGTGGCAGCTTATCTGCTTGTAAGAATGGAAAAACGCCTGGACGACCTGACTAATGCCATATCGGAGCTCCGAATGACCATAGCAGGGCAGGGGGGATTGCGGATTGCGCATTAACGATCTTCAGGTTTCCGCTCATTTTAACCTCAGGGAGTTCCAGTGCCCCTGTTGCCACAGGGTAATGGTCCATCCAAGGCTTGTAAGGATGCTTGAAAAGTTGAGAGGCATGTTCGGAAGACCACTGATACTGACCAGTGGATACAGGTGTCTACCCCATAACAGGGATGTCGGGGGAGTGGATCACAGTCTTCACATGATCGGCCAGGCCGTAGATGTTGCAGTTATGGCTATCCAGCAGAATGATTTCACTGCATATGCCGTTAAGGCGGGTTTTGATTCGGTTCTGCCCAATAGAATGAGAAATTATGTCCATTTGGGAATAGGAGGAAAATGAATAGAACAAACGGAAGAAAAGAACTTGCAGATGAGGAACTTCAGAGGATAACAGAGGATTTTACACCTCTTGTCAGATCCCTCGCCAGGAGGTACCAGGGCAGGGGGGCCGAATTCGAGGATCTCGTGCAGGAGGGATATCTTGCCCTGATCAAACTTGCTCCAAGATGCCGTAAAAAGGAATATATGGCCTTATTCCTGAAGAAAAGGCTTCCCGCAAAGATTCGTAATGCAGCAAAAAGGCTAAGAAGAAAATTTTCTCTCGAAGCGGATATTACGGAGAACGATAATATATCAGGTGAATGGACCCAGGGTTTAACCACACAGACATGGCAGCTTCTTGAAGGCTTGGGGAATGGAGATTTTGAACTCATAAAAATGCTTGCTTTTGGCTATCTTCAGCGGGAGATCGCCGAGAAACTGGGCATAAGTCAGCAAGCGGTCAGCAGCAGAATATTTAAAATGAGAAAAAACGCAAAAACCCTCGTGGATTAATATAAATAAAGGGGCGGAGAAAGGTCTCCGCCCCTGCCAGATATCACCGGAGGGCATAACTCTGTGCAAGATGATATATTTACTTTTCTACCGCATCCTTGAGGGATTTTACAAAGGTTTTGGTTTCTTTCAGGAGTTTTTCTCTGTCCTGGCCGTATTTTCCCACCAGTTTCACTATAGCGCTGCCCACGACTGCACCGTCTACCAGAGGGATGACCTGGGCGATTCGCTCCGGCCCATCTATTCCGAACCCGAGAGCAAGAGGTGTGCGGACATGTTCTCTTACTCTTTCAATGTATTCTTCCATTTGTAGATATATCCCCTGTTCCTGACCTGTTATACCAAGCATTGAAACGCAGTACACAAACCCTCTCGCCCTTTTCCCTGTCTCTATAAGCCGTTCCTCTGCGGTGTTGGGAGTCACCATCAGAATGGAGTTAACCCCCGATTTATCCAGAAGATCATAAAACGTCTCCCCTTCATCAAAGGGAAGATCAGGTACTATTACCCCTGAGATTCCTGCATCGGATGCATCCCGGGCAAAACGCTGTTCCCCGTAGCTCATTACGGGATTGTAATATCCCATAAGTACGAGTGGTGTTTCTATCTGGCCCTTGAGACTCCGGGCCAGTTCGATCACATTTGACAGATTGGCCCCTGCTTTCAGGGCCCTCTGGCCTGCTGCCTGAATAACAGGTCCATCTGCCTGAGGATCTGAAAAGGGGACTCCAAGTTCTATTATGTCAGAACCCGCTTCTTCCAGGGCAAGGACAAGTGAACGCGTTGTTTCCATATCAGGATCTCCCGCAGTGATAAATGAAATAAGGGTTTTTCCTTTGTTAAAGACATTTTGAATTTTATTCATCAGAGCGTTCCTCCTTCCAGGAGATAAGGCCTTACTGTATTCATATCTTTATCACCGCGGCCCGAAAGATTGACCACTACAATGGAGTCCTTTGAAAGTGACGGGGCCGTCTTCACCAGTTCTGCTATTGCATGGGAACTTTCCAGTGCAGGGATTATTCCTTCAAGTTTCGACAGAAGTGAAAAAGCATCCATAGCTTCAGAATCCGTTATGGAGGTATATTCAACCCGGCCTGATTCCATAAGAGCACTGTGTTCCGGGCCGACTCCCGGGTAATCAAGACCGGCAGAGATAGAATAGGCTTCAAGTATCTGACCGTCATCGTCCTGAAGTAGATAAGATCTGCTTCCATGAAGTACGCCAATTCTTCCTGCCGAGAGAGTGGCAGCATGTTCGCCGGTGTCAACACCCCTTCCAGCCGCTTCAATACCCATCATGCGAACATTTTTATCGTCTATGAAAGGATGAAAGAGGCCAATAGCATTACTTCCTCCTCCCACACAGGCTATCAGGAGGTCAGGAAGCTTTCCTTCTGTTTCAATTATCTGTTCACGCGTTTCGTCGCCAATTATCCTCTGAAAATCTCTGACAATAGCAGGATAGGGATGGGGGCCAACGACAGAACCAATTATGTAATGAGTGGATTCGACATTTGCCACCCAGTGGCGAATGGCTTCGTTGGTGGCATCTTTGAGAGTGCGGCTTCCCGACATGACCGGTATTACTTCTGCACCAAGAAGGCGCATCCGGTCAACATTCAGAGCCTGCCGCCTCATATCTTCCTCTCCCATGAAGACGTGGCATTCAAGACCGAATCTTGCTGCAGCAGTAGCACTTGCTACTCCGTGCTGTCCCGCGCCGGTTTCAGCTATTACCCTTTTCTTTCCCAGCTTTTGAGCGATAAGCGCCTGTCCCATTGCATTGTTTATCTTGTGTGCCCCTGTATGGTTAAGATCTTCCCTTTTCAGATAGATCCGGGCTCCTCCCAGGTGTGCTGTGAGTCTTTCTGCAAAATAGAGAGGGGAAGGCCTTCCACAATACTTTGAGAGCAGGTCTTTAAGTCTCGTTTGAAAGTCTCTGTCAAAACGAAGTTCTTCGTATGCTGATTCGAGCTCTTCCAGTGCCGGGAAGAGGGTTTCTGGTACGAATCTGCCGCCAAAATTGCCATAATATCCTTTTTTATTCATAGTCTTTCGCTCCTTATAATTTCTGAGTCGGTTTTGCGGATTTGAATAACAGTTTCTCTCATAAGAACAGGATCTTTTTTCCCGGGTTCATATTCCAGTCTGCTGTTGAGATCAACTGCATCAGGCCTGCAGGTCCGGATAGCATCATCTATGTTCCCTGGTCCAAGCCCCCCTGCCAGGATAAAAGGTTTTCCCCTTGCTGCATCTTTTATCAGAGTCCAGTCAAAAGTCTTTCCTGTCCCTCCGATGGATTTACCCACGCGTGTATCAAAAAGTAAAAAGTCAGCATCCCGGTATAGCGAAATATTCTCAAGATCCTCTTGTGAATCGATGCTGAAAGTCTTGATGGTTTTCATATTCAGATCCTTAAAAATGGAGGATGGCTCAGTTCCATGAAATTGTATGTGGCTGAAAATCCCGCTTGAACTTATCTTGTCCAGTTCTGCCTGACATGGATTAACTACGACTCCCACAGTAGAGATGAAAGGAGGAATATCCTGTATCAGGGCCTCAGCAGCGGAAAGGGAGACTTTACGCGGACTCTCGGCAAGAATAAACCCCAGAGCGTCGATCCCGAGTTCTATTGCATTTTCAACATCTTTTCTTCTCGTGATCCCGCAGATCTTTATTCGTGTCATTGAGAACAGCCGCCTCTCAGTTCTTCAATAAACAGAACAGGGTTGGAAGAACGCATTATGCTTTCTCCAACAAGGATTCCATCTGCCCCTGCTTCTTGAGCTCTAATTGCATCGGAAGTGGAGTTTATCCCGCTTTCTGAAACTACACGTTTCCCAGGGCGTGCTCCAAGATCTTCCATTTTCTTTATGAGTTTTTCTGTATTTGACAGATCTACACTGAAATCTTTCAGGTTCCTGTTATTTATTCCGATGATCCCTGCAGAGCTTTCCAGCGCAAAAATAAGTTCCTTTTCATCGTGGACCTCCACAAGGGCTTCCATGCCCATGGAATGAACTTTTTCAAGCATTTCTTCAAGTCTCTTTCCTGTAAGTATGGATGTTATCAGAAGTACTGCATCAGCTCCGAGGAAGTAACTTTCTTCAACCTGCAGAGGGTCGATCAGAAAGTCCTTTCGCAGAAGAGGGAGAGTCGACATTTCAGAAAGATCTCTGAGAATGGCGCCAGAGCCCTGAAAAAAAGGTTTGTCCGTAAGCACTGATACAGCAGAGGCACCTCCCTTTTCATAATTCTGCAGCTGTTCCCTCGGGTCAAACTTTTCTGCGATTATTCCCTTGCTTGGGGATGCTTTTTTAATTTCAGCAATTATGGAAAGATCCTTTCCTCCAAGTGAATCGAAAAGAGATCTTTTCTTTTCCTTAAGGCGTTCAACCTCAAGGATCTTCTCGCTGACGATACGGTCCAGGATCATGCCACACCCTCCTGACGGGATCTGCAGAATCGTTGTAACTCCCTGATCTTTTCAGAGGCAAGGCCGCTGTCGATGATCTCCTGAGCCATAGCAGCACCTACCTTGAGAGAGTCTACCCTTCCTGCTGTAAACATAGACGCAGCAGAATTGAATATTACTACATCCCTTGCAGGACCTTTTTGACCTGCAAATATGGCTTCAATTATCCGTTGGTTATCTTCAGGGGAACCTCCTGCCGCAAAACCTTTTTCTGCTCTCTTCAGCCCTGCATCTTCAGGAGAGATCTCAAGGTCCGTAACCTTCCCATCCTTGAGATGACATGCCAGATTCGGTCCGCTCAGTGATAGCTCATCCATTCCGCCGTGACCATGTACCACAAGAGCCTGTTTTAATCCGAGCATTTTAAGGACTTCAGCAAGAGGGTGTACGAGCTCAGGAGAGAAAACTCCCATCAGTTCAAATTCAGGACGTGCCGGATTGGTCAATGGACCGAGGATGTTGAAGATAGTACGTAAACCAAGAGCCTTTCTTACAGGTACGACATTTTTCATGGCTTTATGATAATGAGGTGCGAATATAAAACCGAAACCTGTTTCCTCCACACATTCAGCAACATCTGCAGGGTCATCAAACAGGGAGATCCCGAATGATTCGAGGACGTCTGCACTTCCGCAAATGCTTGATACAGATCGATTGCCATGTTTTGAAACTGCTACACCGCCCGCTGCTGCAACTATTGCTGCTGCGGTAGAAATATTGAAAGTCCCGATACAGTCTCCGCCTGTGCCGACAATGTCCAGAAGGGGTTTTCTCTGGATCTCAACAGGAAGTGCTTTATCACGCATTACACGTGCTGCCTCAGAGATCTCAACAACAGTTTCGCCTTTGACCCGAAGTGCTGCAAGAAACGCTGCGACCTGGGCATCCGGGTTCTCACCTTCCATTATGGATTCCATGGCCAGGCTCATCTCCCTTGCAGTGAGGTCATTACGGGTAAGAACTTTTTCAAGATGATCTTTCAGCATTGTTAGCTCATCTCCTCTCGAGTTTTATAATGTCAGGCTATCTTCAATTGCTGAAAATTTTTCAGCAATACCATCCCATGTTCTGTAAGGATCGATTCGGGATGGAACTGTACTCCGAAGAGAGGAAGATCGCGGTGTTCCATGGCCATGATCGTCCCGTCTTCTGTTCTGGCGGTTATTTCAAGGGCCTCCGGTATAGAGCTTTCTTCAACCACCAGGGAATGATATCTGGTAGCGCTGAAAGGTTCTGGAAGCCCTTTAAGGATCCCCCTGTTCTGGTGATGGATAAGGGAGACCTTTCCGTGGAATGGTTCTGAAGCGCGTACAATTTTTCCACCGAATGCTTCGCCTATGCTCTGATGGCCAAGACATACACCAAGGATCGGGATCCTGCCGTAAAATGACATGATCACCTCTTTTGAGATACCAGCCTCTGCAGGTGTGCCAGGTCCTGGAGATATGACTATGTGATCAGGTTTCATGCTCTGGATCTGCTCAAGGTTTGTCTGGTCATTGCGGAGAGTAATGACTTCATCAAGTTCAGAAAGATACTGGACCAGGTTGTAGGTGAAAGAATCATAATTATCTATCATGATGATCATAAGCGATTTCTCCTTTCAAGTGTTTTTCCCAGAGCCCGCAGGAGAGCCTCAGCCTTATTGCGGGTTTCTTCATATTCTGACTCCGGAACTGAATCGTAGACCACTCCGGCTCCTGCCTGTACGTTGATAGTATTGCCTTCCCGGATCATGGTCCGGATAATGATGCAGGTGTCCAGGTTCCCGTCAAAGCTCATATAGCCGGCTGCTCCTGCGTAGGGTCCCCGGGGAGAGGGTTCAATCTCTTCAATGATCTCCATGGCCCTGATCTTGGGGGCACCTGAGACAGTCCCTGCAGGGAAAGCCGATTCGAGGACATCAAGGGGTGAAAGTTCAGTCTTCATTCTGCCTTCAACCTGGGATACGATATGCATTACCTGTGAGTAATATTCCAGACCCATCAACTCTGTGACTTTGACTGTTCCTGTCCTGCAGACACGGCCGAGATCATTTCTGGCCAGGTCTACGAGCATGAGATGTTCAGCTCTTTCCTTTTCATCCGCGAGAAGTTCTTCGGCCAGGGATCTGTCTTCCTCTTCGTCAGTACCCCTGCGGCGGGTTCCGGCAAGAGGCCGGGTTGTAACAAGATCTCCTTCAACTTTTACAAGCACCTCTGGGGAAGAACCTATAAGCTCAAGCCCCGGGAGTTCCAGGTAAAAAAGGTATGGGGAGGGGTTAATTTCCTTCAGTGTCTGGTATATGTCCAGGGAAGGAAGATCGGTTTCAGCAGAAAAGCGCTGTGAAAGCACCACCTGGCAGATATCGCCGGCAATAACATGTCCGCGTCCTTTTTGGATCATTTCCAGAAATGTATTTCTGGGCGTGTGGGAGTGAACATCTTTCAGGAAGAATGATCCCGCAGTGTTATCTTCTTCTTTTTCCCGATCATATGTACTTTCAGCCAGGTGAGCAAGAAATGCTATACCCTCCAGATAAAGTTTCTCAAGACCTGATGTGCAGATATCCTGGGGAATCCGTATGTTATTGATCAGAAAAAGCCTGCCGGTTATGTGGTCAAAAGCAGCAACAGTTGTGTATCCCATCAGGAGGCTTTTATAACTGCAGGAAGAACGCATTTTACGACCGCTTTCATGAAAAAGATCTTCCCATTCTTCAACCATTTCATAGCCAAAGTATCCAGCGACTCCACCCATAAAAGGAGGCGATCCCTCTTCAACAGGCGGTCTTTTACATTCAAGATATTCATTCAAGGCATCTCTTAAACCATTTGAAGATGGATAAAAGGCAACCTGATGATCATTCATTGTCATTACCTCGCAGCCTTCTGCTGTCACACGAAATATCTTTTCCGGTTCAATTCCAATAAATGAGTATCTTCCACCGCCTTTTCCCTGGTCACCGCTTTCAAGTAGAAAGGAATGAGTCCCTTTGCTTCTGAGTTTCCGGTAAAGGGTATGAGGAGAAATTCCCCCGATATTCATTTCCTGTACAAGGGGTATCAGGTCATATTCATCTGCAAGAGTTCTGAATGCTTCCAGGCTTGTTATGCTGGTTTCTTTTTTTGATCTGATCTGGTTAACCATATTCAACCTCCTGAAGATTTCCACCTCCATGGTGGAAAATAAAAAAGGGGAGAGGCCTGTTACAGGCCTCTCCCCGGTAAAATAATACACAAGAGGCCTCAAAGAGAATCCATAAGGATCCGTCTCCAAGGCCTCTTTCAATCTATAATATACTGATCGGTCAGATTCCTGGGGACAGACTTAGAAAGCCTGCCACCACCAATTTTGATTTAGGGAAACTCTGATCATGATCATTCGCTCCTGTCTTTAAATATTGAAGGGATTATACGATCCTTAATAGAACTTGTCAATAAGTACAGAGAAAGTATTTTTCTGTCAATATTAAAATAGGGAGACTCGAAAACCGGTCAGCACCCATGATCACCAGGCTTGCAAAACTTTTACTTGAACAGAGGGCTAACACGATTTAGAATTAAACAACTATATAAAGTACTGATCTGTCATATTTTAAATTCAGGGAGTTGTGGATATTTATGGCCAGCAAAGAATTCTACCGCATGGATGCAAAGGAGGCCCTGGAGTATCTTGATTCTTCTGAAAAGGGCCTGTCCCGGAAGGAAGCGGACAAACGGCGCAAAGAATATGGTCCTAACAGCATAACAACAGACATAATGATTCCAAAATGGCTGATCTTTCTGAGGCAGTTCAAAGATCTTCTGGTTATAGTCCTCATTGCTGCAGGAATAATTTCCTATTCCATTGGAAGTTACAGGGATGCCACGGTAATGTTCATCATCGTTTTTATCAATGCAGTAATAGGATTTATACAGGAATACAAGGCCGGCAAGATCCTTGAAAGTCTTCAGGAACTTATCAGGTCACCAGCAAAGATTAGGATCAATGGTGAGCTGCAGCAGGTTTCCCAGGATCTGCTTGTACCCGGTGACATAATTGTGATCGAAGCTGGAGACAAGATCCCCTCTGATGCGAGAATTCTTGAGGCCTTCAATTTAAGGACGAACGAGTTCTCACTTACAGGTGAATCAACATCTCAGGAAAAAACCAGTAAATTCATAAAAGAAGAATGTGTTCTTGCAGACAGGGATAATATGGTATACATGGGTACCACTGCTGCAACCGGTACAGCTCTCGCTCTTGTCGTAGGCACAGGCATGAATACGGAAATGGGCAAGATCGCCAGCATGACCTCCGAGACAACCGGTGTCAGATCTCCCTTACAGAAGGAACTCGGTATGCTTGCAAAATGGCTTACAAGCATAGTGATAGTAATAAGTATAGCCCTTTTCGGAATAGCTCTCTGGCAGGGTTTCAGCTTCTTCATGAGCATGGTATATGCCCTTGGAGTTGCTGTCGCAGCAGTACCTCAGGCGTTACCGGCCCAGGTAACTGTAGCTCTGTCCGCAACGAGCAGGAGGCTGGCAGACAGATATGCCGTGGTAAAAAACCTTCCCTCTGTAGAGACCCTTGGTTCGACTACAGTGATATGTACGGATAAGACAGGTACACTGACAAAAAATGAAATGACCGTCACAAAGGTCTGGTTCAGCGGCAGAGAATATGAACTTACTGGTATAGGTTATGCACCTGAGGGAGGTATCCTGGACGAGGATGGCAAAGCCCTCTCCCAGGAGCAGTTAGACGAGATAGAATTAATGATGGATGCGGCCACAATGTCCTCCAATGCAGAGATCCATGCGCCCGATGATGAACACTCCGGGTGGTATGCCATAGGAGATCCAACCGAGGCAGCACTGATAACTATGTCAACAAAACTTGGTACCAGGTCAAAGAATGAGGACGAGGAAAGCCCGGAACTTCAGGAATTTCCCTTTGATTCGGAAAGAAAGCTCATGAGTTCTGTAAGGCAGATAGAGGGTCGAATGGAACTTGCTCTAAAGGGAGCTACCGACAGTGTACTTGCGATCAGCAGGTCCATTTACAAAGACGGGAAGATACAGCCCATTACCGGTGAGGATAAGGAAGAGATACGCAGGCTCAACGACAACTATTCAAAAGATGCTCTCAGAGTCCTGGCAATTGCATTTAGACCTCTGGAGTCAAATGGAAGAGACTATACCATCGAGGAAGCTGAAAAAGATGTCGTTTTCCTTGGACTGGTCTGTATGATAGATCCTCCAAAAGAAGGAGTCAGGGAAGCCGTGGCAAGCTGCCATGATGCTCAAATACGGATAATCATCATGACAGGGGACCATGCGATAACAGCTCAGGCAGTTGGAAGGCAGATAGGTCTGTCCAGTAAAGGAGATCCTCCCGTTTATACAGGTTCCCAGATGGAAAAAATGACTGATCCCGAGCTTACGGAAGTCCTCTATGCAAGCGATTCCGTTATTTTTTCCAGGGTGGCCCCAGAGGATAAGCTTCGTATCGTAAAGCTCCTGCAGGCTCGAAAGGAAGTAGTTGCTGTTACAGGAGATGGAGTCAATGATGCTCCCGCTCTGAAGCGGGCGGCCATAGGCGTGGCCATGGGAAAGACCGGTACAGATGTGGCAAAGGAAGCGGCACAGCTTATCCTTCTTGATGACAGTTTCCCGACGCTTGTGGAGGCAGTTAGAGAAGGCAGGACAATTTATAACAATCTTAAAAAGACCGTAATTGCATCAATGACCACAAATGTAGCAGAGCTGGTTGTGGTACTTCTCGGGCTGCTTGGAGTAGCACTATGGAACTGGGCGATCCCCATTCTTGCAATTCAGATCCTTGCCATAGATCTCCTGGCAGAAGTAATGCCCCTGACATTTCTTACCTTCGATCCGCCGCCCCCCGGAATAATGAAGGAGCCCCCAAGGGATCTTAACGCCCATATAATGAATATCTCCAGTTCCATTGAAGTGTTAATTCTTGGTTCCCTTATAGGTGTCCTTGCCTTTGGTAACTTTGCCTTTTTCCTTTTCAGGACAGGAATTGAACTGACACCGGATTCCATGGGGACGTTTAATTTTGCAAGGGCCACTACATTGACATATATCACGGTGGCCTTCTGCCAGTTCGTTAACATCCTTTCCAGAAGATATGAGTTCGTAACAGTCTTTAACCGCAACATCTTAGAGAACAGGATCCTCCTGGGATCAATAATTGGTTCCATGGTACTGATATATCTGGGTATAAATGTGCCCATTATCAGTTCATTCCTGTATTTCTCACCGCCCGGCTCCGCGGATCTGTTTTATGGACTCGCCTCTGCAGGTTTTTTTCTGATAGTTTTTGAGCTGCTGAAAGCTTTCAAGCGCAGCCGAACAGACCTGGAGCGATAGATGGAGTGTGGTTAATACACTTGGGTCGTCTTTGTTTTTATATTCGCAAGATCTTTTGTCTATACCTTCTTTTGAGCGTTTCGATTCTTTTCGTTAGCAGAGATAATGTGATATTATACATGTTCACACTAAAGAGAAATTTCTGAAAAGCGCGACCAATAATCTGGCGTACGTTGGAAACGCGCTGAAATTCGTTCAGGGGAGGTTTTCAAATGTTTGAAAATCGTCAGAGGAGAGACATCCCTTTATGGAAGGATGTTGCAGACGAAGATTGGAACGACTGGAAATGGCAGATCAAAAACAGGATCACCACAGTAGACAGGCTCAGGCAGGTGATCTCCATTTCCGACGAGGATTCTGAAGTTATAGAAAAAAGTCTCAGCAGGCTCCGAATGGCAATAACTCCCTACTATGCGTCACTTATGGATCCAGATGATCCTTCATGTCCAGTAAGAATGCAGGCTGTCCCAACGGTGAATGAAACTAATATCGCTGATGCGGATTTTCTCGATCCGCTTCATGAGGATGAAGATTCACCAGTCCCGGGTTTTACCCACCGTTATCCTGACAGGGGACTTCTCCTGGTAACGGACCAGTGTTCCATGTACTGCAGGCACTGTACCAGGAGGAGACATGCAGGCGAGACAGACAGGGCTTATTCCAAAGCTCACATTGAAAAATGTATCGAATATATAGCAGATACACCCACGGTAAGGGATGTACTTCTTTCAGGAGGAGATCCCCTCACTATTAACGAAGGTCTACTTGAATGGGTGCTTGCGGAATTATCTGCAATCCCTCATGTGGATTTCGTGAGAATAGGAACCAGGACTCCCGTGGTATGTCCACAGAGAGTGACTGAAGAACTGTGCAGTATGCTCAGGAAGTATCATCCTGTCTGGCTCAATACTCATTTCAATCATCCAAAAGAGATCACTCCGGAATCCATCCGGGCCTGCAGCATGCTGGCAGATGCCGGGGTTCCTCTGGGGAATCAGTCGGTACTGCTCAAGGGGGTCAATGATTGTCCGCTTGTTTTCAGGGAACTCAATCAGCAGCTTCTCAAAATGAGAGTGAGACCCTATTACATATATCAGTGCGACCTTTCCGAGGGGATCGAGCATTTTAGAACATCCATAGGCAAAGGCATAGAGATCATAGAATTTCTGAGAGGGCACACCTCAGGACTCGCAGTTCCACATTTCATAGTGGATGCCCCAGGTGGAGGCGGCAAGATCCCCGTGATGCCCAACTACGTGGTATCAAGATCGGACCGCAAGGTCATCCTCAGGAACTACGAAGGAGTTCTAACTACTTATACTGAGCCGGAGGATAATATCAGCAGGCCGGAGAAGCTCTATCATCACGAAGAGTATGTAAAGAGGCAGAAGATGCTTTCGGAAGAGGGGCTTATCAGGCTTTTCAATGAGGAAAAGTTATCCATTGAGCCCACCGGTCTTGACAGGCACAACAGGAATAAAAAGTAACTCTGCCCGTGAGATTTACTGAATAAAACAAGTATCGCAATTTCAGATAAAACAAAGGGGACCCCAGGGCCCCCTTTGTTTTAATATTTATTATCCGCAGAATTTAACTGCAGTTTTGTGTGTACCAGTTGAGTGTGCTTCTCGCGAGGGCCCGCTCAGTGCAGTAGTCACTTTCCTCGCTGATATTTTCAGGTCCCTTTTCCAGGATTATCCTGAGAAACGGGATGAGCTGGCTTTCATAGATCTTCATGCATTTTTCGGGTTCAAAACTTGGCCATGCATTACATCCCACACAGACCCTTCTGTTGGTCGTATCCACAAAATCCGGTATTTCGTCATAAAGAGGATCGTCAGTTTCCATAACATATTTTTTGAGAGTTCCATAGGGGATACCCTCAAAGCCCTTTACAGTTGGCGGATCTGCGCTTTCATCGTAGGGGTCGGCTGTTATATCCAGTATCACAGCATGTTCCGGCAGGTAGCCCAGCTGTCTGTTCCTGAGTATATATTTGGAGCAGTCGCATCTTTTTGTTGCATCTGCCAGTATGTCAGTGGAGGAGAGTATATCCTTCAAGGCTTTTTCATCAGCCAGGACAGCCCTGCTCAATACGGAAACGAGCATTCCCGGTAGTCCTTTCTGGCAGAATTCAGCATCACTGTCTTTCTGGAATGCCCTTATGGCAGTCTGGCCCACAGGACCGCATCCCACGACGCAGGTCCTGAGAGGTTTTCTGTGCGGTGAGCAGAAATCCGGGAAACGTTTTTTCAGCTCATTTAGAGCGACTCTTACAGCAGGGTTTGAAGTCCCTTCATAGTGGACAAAGAGTCTTTTGCATTCATCATCAATGATGCCGTCCATGGAAAAGGGGAATATCCCGGTTTTGCGGATGACCTCGTTCCTTATGGGTCTTGCCTCGTAGTGAAGCATGGAAAAGAGGACTGATCCTTTTCGCATTTTTTCAATGGTGGACTCTTTAGGAGATCTTACGACTATTACAAGATCCTTCTGGTAAAGTTCATCCAGTGAATTCACAAAGGTTATGTGAGGATTTTCCTTAAGATAATCCTCACTCGAGAAGCCCATTCCGGTCCCATATCCTTCTTCAAGAAAGATCCGGGCATCTGATATCCTTCCGATCCTTCCAAAGAGCGAGGGCAGAAAGTCCCTTTTTTCTTCCGCTCCTTTATGCATTCTGGGAAAAGCGATACTTTTGATCTTCATGGTGTGTACGTGCCTCCTGTTTAATACATAGCTAATCTTTAACCTTTAAAACTATATCACAAAAAAATAATCCCCAAAGGCATATAAGAGGGTGGTTTCCTATCCTGAATTGGGGAATTTCAAATATGATCAGGCTGGTTCCGTTAGGTATTTCTTTTTGAGCAGTCTCCAGAAAACTACAGCAAAGGCCGTCAGGGGAATGGCGAGCATCATGCCCATGATACCGTTAAGGGCAACACCCCAGAAAAATACCGAAAAGATTATGAGGGCAGGGTGAAGTCCCGTCCTGTTGCCCATTATCCTGGGAGTAAGAACATAGCCTTCAATAGCCTGGACTCCGCCGAAGACCCCCAGTACGAGCAGAACTTTAATTATGCCTCCTCCATATCCGAAATAGGCAAGAGGAAGAGCGAAAGCCAGTCCGATCATGCTGCCCAGGTAGGGAATAATGTTGAGCAGGCCAAGGATCATTCCTATAACTATTCCATAGGGAAGTCCCACCAATACAAATCCAATGGCGAACAAAACACCCTGGGCAAGGGCTATAACTATCTGCCCCCGGAAGAATGTCAGAAGGATGTTAATGAATTGATCGAAGAGGTAGATCATATCGTCCCGGTGTTCCTTGTTCATAAAAGGCAGGAACTGCCCGATCCATTTTGCCTCAAAGGGTTTGGCCATTAGAAAGAAAGCCAGGTATATGGGCAGTACTGCCCAGGTCAACAGCCCCATGGCTGACTGAAAAAAGCTGATGGCTGATCGTGAGATCTTTTGTCCCCAGGCCTGTATTATCCCTGCCGCCATCTGACCGGGGTTTTCTACCAGTTTCGACAGATCTGACCCGGAACCTGATCCATATTTCTCAATGAGTTGTGTAACTTGCGGCCAGTGTGCCTGGCCAAATTCCTGGATAGAGTTGATCATTGCCGGAAGGTCTTTGGAGAACCTTACGATCTGATCCACTGTAAATGCGCTGGCAAACCATATAAACAATACCAGCGGGACCAGTACAGAGAGGAAAAAAAGCAAGAGAGCCCCAGCCTGTGATCCTCGGGAAATTCCCAGCAGGCGGCTGTAATAGGGGCGCAGCAGCATCGTAAGAATGAGAGCCACTACAGGGGGGAACAATACGTTCTGAAATGCCCCCACAAAGATCGCAAGTCCCTTCAGGGCATATCCCAGGATAAGAACGAGAACCAGTCCAGATCCGAGAGTAATTGCAGATGTGACGATCACGCGCTGTCTCGGTCCCATTTCTTTAAGCATTCAGCCCTCCTGATATTTAATTCATAGATGTAAGTAGACTATAGCAGATAAAAGAAACCGGTCAATCAGTACCTTTAAGGGGTTTTGAACGGTCATATGGTCCATCATCATATGACCATGTATCTTCACATATTACCCACCTTTTTTCTCTTTTCTTATCCCTGTAATATCTTTCTTGACACAGTTCATATTAACCTGATAATAAAATAAAATGGTAGCGTAAATAAAGCGTTATCTGGTGTAGTTGTGGATCTTTTCGAGTCTTTAAGGATCTGAGAGGGGAGTGATTAAAATGCTTGAACTGGTAACCAACACATACCCGGTGAAAGATATGGTCTTTGGTGATGTTACTGAATATCGGGATGGTATTCTCCGTGTGAACAGCTCAGATATTGAGGAGCTTGTAAGGGAAGACGAAAATATCGGAGAAGTGGTGATTTCCATAACCAGGCCTGGGGAATCAGCAAGAATAATTCATGTCTGGGATGTAATTGAACCTCGAACCAAGATACAAGGTCCGGGGACTGTATTTCCAGGCTGGTTGAGTGACCCTTCAAGTCATGCAGAGGGGATAATAAACAGGCTTACCGGAGCGGCAATTGTAACATGTACTCAATATTCGTCTTATAGTGATGCCTACAATATCCAGGCTGAGGACAGCATTGACATGAGCGGTTCTCTTTCCGGTATAACTCCATATTCGAAAACACATGATCTGATAATAGAGGTTATACCCAGGCACAGGATGTCCGTGCGTGCACATAACAGGATGACCACACTTGCGGGACTGAAAGCTGCAAGATTTCTTGCCGAGACAACGAGAGGGATCGATCCTGATCATTACGAGAACTTCTCCTTTCAGGAACCTGACCCAAAACTTCCAAACATAGCCCTTATCCTTGTGGTATCAGGTTCTTCAGCATCACTGGATACGTATATCAATGGCTATAGCTGTATAGGCACAATGCCTACTTTGATACACCCCAACGATATGGACCAGGGATCACTTGTTGCAAGCACTTCGCTCATGTCATCCACAAAGAATTTTACCTATGACTATCAGAACAACGGTCTTATAACGGAACTCAAAAAATATAATGGCATAAACCATAACTTTGTGGGGGTGATCGTGGAGCGCGGATATGCATATGAATATAACGAAAAGGTTCGACTCAGTTCTCACGCGGCCAATCTCGCTCTTCACCTGGATGCCACTGGTGTGATCATAACAAGTGAAGGAGGAGGAAACATCCTCCTGGAGACCATGCTTGCCTGCAGGGAATGTGAAAAGCGAGGAATAAAGACCGCATTGGTGATGTCTGAGTTTTGCGGCCATGAAGGAACAGGGTCTTCATTTATTGATTTTCTTCCAGAGGCTGATCTGATAGTAAGTACTGGCAACGCAGATGAAATGGCCCTTTTCCCGGAAATGAAAAAGGTCTACGGAGGACAAAACTGGATAGGAACGGATCTAACTGGGAACAGGTCTATCCGGCGGGGAATTTATGAGACTGTTGCAGGAGCCAATTCCATGTTGGGAAACACGAGGTTGAGAGCTCACGATCACTGATCCGAAATGGATATGAAAGGGGTTGCAGACCATGAAAGATCCCGAGAGAGTTGTATTGTATATGAATCAGTTTTTCGCAGGCATAGGTGGCGAAGAAAAAGCGGATCAACCTCCCCTTGAAATGGATGAGCTGCTTGGTCCTTCCCTTGCAATGAGTCAAATTGC
>Ga0209947_1000198_pt1 | contig 36759 bp, 31 predicted proteins | sample SalPonR2_B_D2_MG_FD_185706 | JGI IMG/M metagenome (GOLD analysis project Ga0209947, IMG submission 185706) | Salt pond soil microbial communities from South San Francisco under conditions of wetland restoration - Salt Pond MetaG R2_B_D2_MG... ...
CACCGGCGGTTTGATGATGTCGGTTTCATCGACGATATCACCGACAATGGCTTCCAGCACGTCCTCCAGGGTGACAAGACCCGAGACTTCGCCGTATTCGTCCACCACAATGGCGGCATGATCCTTCCTTTTCTTGAACTGGTTCAACAGCTGGTCCAGCTTCTTGTTTTCAGGCACAAAATAGGGCTCCCGCATGATACGCGCAACACTTAGACGATCCGACGAGCCGGGGTGTTCACGGAACATGTCCTTGATATTGACGATTCCCACCACATGGTCGATATCGCCCTCGATCACCGGAATCCTTGTGTAGCCGGACTTGATAATGCGGTCAATGTCTGGGCTGCCAGACTTATCAACCACGAACATGTCCGCACTCGGCGTCATGATCTCCGATACGCTGATATCGTCGAGCTTGACGATGTTGTTGATAAACTCCTTCTCATCGGGATTGATCTGCCCCTCGTCATGGACGAATTCGACAAAGGTAATCAGCTCCTCCTCGGTGACATTGGGGGGGCTCGAGAACTTCCCGGCAATTTTCGGGATAAAATTCAAAAACAGAATCAACGGATAGAACAAAAATGAGAGCCAGTAAAGCGGCAGGATGACGCCTTTGGCGATCGCCACATTGTTCCGGGTCGCTACCGTCTTGGGAAAAATCTCTCCGAACACCAGTATCAAAAACGTCATGATGCCGGTGGCGATCCCAACGGCATGGGCAAAGGCCCGTCCCGCCAAAATATTTATCGTAATCGCCGTGGCAAGTGATGAAGCGGCAATATTTACCAGATTGTTGCCGATCAGGATGGTCGTTAGAAGCGTATGCGGCCGCTCCTTCATCTGGAGAATCAACGCATTCAACCTGCCGGTTTCCTTGGCCATGTGCCTGGCCTTGGCCTTGCTGATGGAAAAAAGGGCGGTCTCCGATGATGAAAAAAAACCTGACAGCACAAGAAGCAACACCAATAAAATAAACTGCCCAGTCATTGTTTAATGCTCCTCTAGGCCCGGCCCCGGCACGGTCGGGTTCCCCCCGGACGCGGCATTAGATTGGCCCTTAATATGGATATCCCTCTGGGGGAACGGAATTTGGATGCCGAGCGCTTGAAGTTGCCTGTTGATCTCGAACCGGATATCTGTCTCCACAGATAGAAAATAGTTGATATGGACCCATATGCGCAACTTAAAAATTAGCGCGCTCTCCCCGAAATCCGAAAATAGCACCTCCGGGTGGGGCCGGGGATATACCTGGGAATGCTTCGACGCGATATTTAACAATGTCTCCCGGACCAGCTCCGTATCCGAGCCATAGGCCACGCCAATATCAATCGTCCGGCGCACACGGGCGTCCTTGAAGCTCCAGTTGGTCAACTGGCGACTGACAAAATCCGCGTTCGGGATGATCAGATCCGCATTGTCATAGGTCTTAACCCGGGTGGCGCGTACGTTGATCTTTGTGACCGTCCCCCAGATACCGTTTATCTCGATGACATCACCGACTTGAATGGGGCGCTCAAACAAAAGTATGATGCCGCTGACAAAATTATTGAATATATTCTGAAGGCCAAAGCCGATCCCAATACCCACGGCCCCGAATAGGACGGCCAGGGAGGCGGCGCTGATACCGATAACCCGGAAAACGATCATGATGCCGATGACCCAACCGACATAGCCGGAGATGGTGGTAATCGATTCTTTCAGTCCGGGGTCCAGCTCGCGGTGCGCCAATATCTGATCTTTTAGCACCGCCTTCCAGACGATTACGATGGTATGGGTCAACAGCAGAATCAATACCGCAACGGCCAGATCCAGAAAACTGATCCGCATTTCACCGAGCTCGATCTGGTAATTGACGGCAAAAAAGAAATCCGCAAGGTAATCCCCCTTCGCCCCCCACGCTATTGGCACGCCAAGCACAAAAAGCAGCAGGAGCGCGGTTTTACTCAACCGGATCAAAAGCCGCCGGATAGGCATGGGCTTTTCTTCCATCGGCTCCGGTTCTTCCTCTGCCGCCTCGGATACGCCTGAAAGCGCCAGTTCTCTTACGGCCATGTATAGAACGCCTATCCACAAGATCACGGCGGCGGTTTTGCCCAGAGAGGTGTACCAGAATGTCGCCACCGCCCCGAAACCGATCAGCTCGAAAAAAAGCCCCACCAGAACGATCAAATATCCGGCTGCCGGAAGCAGGGGCTTGATGTAGGTAAACCAGGGGTATTCCGAGAGCTGGGATGCCTTCGCGTAAAAGCGGAACCGGTGCCAGAACAGAAAGCTCCAGAGCAGAAGGGCCGTTTCGAAGACGAGCCGGGTCAGCACCAGCAGCACGCAGTTAACGCCCAATCCGGCCTCAAGCAGATAATAGATAATACCGAATACCAGGACGCCGTAGACCAAAAATTTCAGATAGATATAGAGGAACCTCGGTAACGGCGCCTCGGCATCCGACCAGAGCACCGACAAAAAGTTTATCCCCCACCTGATCATAAGCACCAGGACCAGTATGTCCGCCAACACCTTTAAAGCAACAAACAAAGGCGTAAATTCATAGGCCGGTTTGACAGGAAAAAAATATATAAACAGGATAATGCCAAGAAGGAACAAAGTACGACGGAGCATGCGGACGGCCAAGTACTGCCAGAACTTACCGCTCTGCTTAAAACCGTCCCTGAGCCTGAGGCAAAACCGGTTCACGAATAGAAGTACCGCCTCCAGGGCGCCCAGCAGCACGAAAAACGACAGGACAAACAGGGTGTAGCCCTTTTTATCGGTCACCCCGATATTTTGCCAGTTATCCCGGGAAAAGAACTGGATGAGTTTTCTCTTGAGACGTTTGCCTTCAATCTGAATCCGTTCGATCCCCAACTGGCTCAGCGGATTGACGCTTCGCTGCAGAAGACGGGCCTCTTTCATTTCGGCGATTCTTTTCTCAAACCGTTCGGCAACCGACTCGTATTCGAATTTAATCTCCCGAATGCGTTCCAGGAGGCCGACATAAATCGCCGCGATATCTTTCAACGCCTTTTTCTGATCGGAAACGGCCGCCGTCAGCAGACCGAGCTCCCTGCGGATCCTATCGGCCAACTCGGCCTTGGCCGCCTCCTGCTGGATTTCAGCTTTTTGATCGGCATAGGAGCTCAGCTTGTCCTCGGTTTTTGAAAGCCTGTCGCGCATCCCGGCAAGAGAGGCCTCTATTTCTGCAACTCGCTCATCAAGCCTATTCAACGTGACCTGGTGCTGGCTGTAGGCCTCCTGGAGCTCATAGGATTCAATTGTCGGCAGTACAAGAATATTTCGATAGGCAATTAGCTGAATATGGTAGGCATCCAGACGCTCCTCGCACAGCTTTTTAAATTCCCGGACCTTCTCCAGCTGATCGAGGAGTTCTTCCCGCTGATTCTTTTCAACTGTCAGGCTTTCCTGAAGGGACTGGTGCAGCAGTTGGTATGGAGATTGCCCCTTCCCGCTGTCCGCCGGTACCGGCGGCCCCGGCTGCGCGTCTGCAGCCGGCAGACACATGGTTTGAATCAAAAGATACAGGAAAAAAAGGCCGATCAAGCCTATGGATTTCCTTAATCCGGCCCCTGTCGCTTTCTCGAACGTCATTCGCCCTCTTTCTGATTGTCTCCCATTGAATGCCGGCATGAATAGGTATATATTGCTATATTTGTTTGCCTGACATCCATCGGATACGTGGCTGGTTTTTTTATACCCTGGATTCTGTTTGTAATTCATTATCTAACATAAAATCAATTTGTTTTAACATAAAAAAGTCTAATCAACCGATGCGGTCATTCAGCCTTGTAAAACCCTATTTCTACCGGCGGCGCAAACTTATCATCATCGGCATCCTCTGCCTGATGGCCGTGGATGTCCTTCAGCTGTTTATACCGCGGGTGATCAAATGGGCGGTGGACGACCTGACCGCCCTTTCCATCGATTATGCGGGGCTTGCCGTATATGCCGGAGAAATTATCCTCATCGCGGTTTTTATGGCGCTGCTCCGGTTCGTCTGGCGGCGTTTTTTAATCGGCACCTCCCGGGTCGTCGAAGAAGGCCTCCGAAACCGCCTTTTCAACCATATCCAGACGCTTTCGGCCGATTATTTCGACCGGGTCAAGACCGGCGACCTGATGGCCCATGCCACAAACGACATCAACAACATCCGCATGGCGGTCGGCATGGGCATGGTGGCATTTACCGACGCGGTTTTCCTCGGGCTGGCGGCGATCGGCTTTATGGCCTATATTAATGTGAAACTCACCCTGTTTGCGCTGATCCCCATGCCGGTGATCATCTTCTTTACCCGCAAATTCGGCCAGAAAATGCACCGCCGCTATACCAGCGTCCAGCAGAGCTTCTCCGAGCTGACCGAGGTGGCGCGGGAGAGCTTCTCCGGGATTCGCATCGTCAAGGCATACAATCTTGAACCCCCCGAATACCAGCGGCTTGCCAAGAGCTCGCGCGCCTATATCCGGGAGAATCTGAAACTAATCAGAATTACGGGCAGCTTTTTCCCCATGATGCTCCTGTTTACCAATATCAGCCTGACCATCGTGATTTTTCTTGGTGGCCGGCAAACCATCACCGGCGTTATTACGGCCGGGGATTTCGTGGCCTTTATCAACTATTTGAATCTATTGACCTGGCCCATGATGGCCATGGGCTGGGTCACCAACCTTATCCAGCGGGGGGCGGCGTCCCTGGATCGGATCAATAAAATTCTGCAGACCCGCCCGAATATCACGGACGAAGCGGGGGCGATGCCCATAAAGGCGCTCGAGGGAAATATTGCCTTTGATCGGGTATCCTTTGCCCACTCCCCGGCCGGCCCGAACGTGATCGACGGGCTATCGTTTAGCGTCCCCAGCGGCCGGATGCTGGGCATTGTCGGGCCCCAGGGAAGCGGCAAAACCACCCTCCTGAAGCTGATCCCCCGGATCTATGACGCGACCGGCGGCCGCATCACCATCGACGGCACGGATATCCGGCGGCTCAAGCTCGCGGATCTGCGGCGGCACATCGGATTCGTCTCCCAGGAGCCGTTCCTGTTTTCCGGCACCATCCGGGAAAATGTGGGCTTCGGCCAAACGACAGACGATGATGAAATCTGGCGAGCTGTCCGCGCGGCCGCCCTCGATGAGACCATAGCCCAATTTCCGAACGGACTGGATACCGTTGTCGGGGAGAAGGGCGCGATTCTCTCCGGCGGACAAAAACAACGGATTATGCTGGCCCGGGCGTTGGTCCACGACACCCCGATCCTGTTGATGGACGATCCCATCGGCCAGGTGGACACGGAAACCGCGGCCCGTATTATCGAGACCCTGCGCCTGCTTTCCGGCCGCCGCACCATTATCATCGTATCGCACCGCATTCCGGCGGTCCAGTATGCCGACCACGTACTTGTGCTTGACCGGGGCGGGATCATCGAGTCCGGTACCCATGAAACGCTGATCGCCAACGGCGGCTATTACGCCAGAACCCATCAGCTGCAAAGCCTGGAGGCGGACGCATAGCCATGCAGAAACACACGGATACGGCATTTACCGAAAAAACGCTCGGCCAAGCCCGGGATATCCGGCTCATACGCCGCCTTTATCCGTTTATCCGTCCGTATCGACTGCTGCTTCTGGCTACGGTTTTTTTCATGATCTGCATTACCGGCTTTGAGCTGGCCATCCCGTATGCCACCAAAATCGCCATAGACACCTATATTGTTCCCGGCTACCGCCAGGAAGACCGGCAGAGTGAGAACAAGGAACGCCGCCTGGAGATAGACCTCTCCGACCCGGATATCAAATCCATTGTTGCCGCCTATCCGGGAAAATTCCAGGTATCCGGGGAAACGGCCCGGATCGACTATAAGAGCCTCTCCGAACTGCCGCCGGACACCGTCTCCCGCCTCAGGCGCTCCGATATGACCGGGATCGGCTATATCGCCGCCGTCCTGCTGGTCATCGTCCTCTTGAATTTCGTCTTCAGCTTTATCCAGGTCATGATGATGGAATATATCGGGCAACAAGTCATGCATGATCTGCGGATGAAGCTTTTTTCCCACATCCAGGCCCTGTGCGTCCGGTTTTTCACCCACAACCCCGTGGGGCGACTGGTGACGCGCGTCACCAATGATATTCAGAATATGCATGAAATGTTGACCTCGGTGATCATCTTCGTAATGAAAGATCTTTTCCTGGTCGCCGGCATCACCATCATGCTGTTCCTGATCGACTGGCAGCTCTCCCTGGTCGTCTATGCCATATTCCCCTTTGTCTTCTATGCGGCGGCAAAATTCGCCGGCGCTGCCAGAGAGGCGTTTCGAACCCTGCGTATAAAAATTGCGGAGATCAACTCCCATTTTTCGGAAACCATCGGCGGAATGTCGGTCATCCAGCTGTTTCGCCGGGAATCGGCGAATTATGACGCATTCGAAAAGCTAAACCATGAATATTTCAGCGCCGGCATGCAGCAGATAACCATGTTTGCGATCTTCATGCCGTTTATCGAACTGGCGAGCTCGGTTGTGTTAGCGGTGGTAATCTTTTACGGCGGCGGCAGCCTGCTGGCCGAGCGAATCACGCTCGGAACGCTTGTCGTCTTTATCTCCTATCTGCGCATGTTCTTCCGGCCCATCCGCGATATCGCGGAAAAATACAACATTACCTTAAACGCCCTTTCCTCAGCCGAACGGATCTTTCTGATCTTAGGCGAAAACGACCGGTTGCCCGAGCCGACGCCCGAAGAGCGGCTTTACATGCCGGAGAAAATCACCGACATCACCCTCGATCATGTCACCTTCTCCTATGTCACCGAAGAACCGGTGCTAAAGGACATCTCCCTTAACATCCGGGGGGGAGAGACCATCGCCGTGGTCGGGCCCACTGGCGCCGGCAAGACCTCCCTCATCAACCTGCTCACCCGCTTCTATGATCCGGACGCGGGGGCCGTTCGCATCAACGGCACGGATATCAGAAACTTCCGCATATCCGAGCTGCGATCCAAAATCGCGCTGGTACTGCAGGACCCCTTTCTGTTTTCCGCGACCATTCGGAACAATATTTTCCCGGACCAGCCGGATGTCGGAAAGGAAAGAATCGAGGCGATTCTGGCCAATGCCAACTGCCTACGGCTCGTCCACGGGCTGCCCCACGGCCTGGATACCGAGGTTTCGGAAGGCGGAATCTCTTTATCCAGCGGCCAGCGGCAGCTGATCTCCATTGCACGCGCCCTTGCCCAGGATCCGGAGCTCATCATTTTTGACGAGGCCACCTCCTACATTGATTCGGAGACCGAGCAGGAGATTCAAATCGCATTGATGAACCTTATGAAAAGCCGCACGGCCATCATCATCGCGCATCGGCTGAGCACCGCCCGTATCGCCGACCGGATCATCGTAGTCAACCACGGCCGCATTATTGAGGCCGGATCCCATGCCGCATTGATTAAACAGAACGGTTTTTACCACCGGCTTTACCAGCTTCAGGGCTAGGCGCCAAAAGTAGTTGTCAAAGCCAAATTGAAATGCTAAGAGAAAAATTTTAACTCGATAGCAATAATCGGATACGTTTGTAGAAAGCCGATTTTCGGGCAAAACGCTTCTTGGCGCGATTTACGGTAAAAATGCCGCCACGGTGGCATCGAAGGGTTTTAACAGGACCCTTACTATAGGTTTCGGATATCATGTGTTAACCTCAAATTAAAAAGGAGAACAGAAAAATGGCATACGATGTAAGCAAAATGGCCGACTGGCAGGTTTCCGAGGCGGCGGAGCAGAACATGCCCATGCCCGAGGAGTGGCAGGATAAGCTAGGGCTCTCCCGGGAAGAAATGATCCCCATGGGCCGGCTGTCCAAGCTCGACTTTCTCAAGATCATGAACCGGATGAAGGACAAACCGGATGGGAAATACATCGAGGTAACCGCCATCACCCCGACACCGCTTGGCGAAGGCAAAAGCACCACCTCAGTAGGCCTCATGGAGGGACTGGGCAAACGCGGTAAGAACGTGGGCGGCGCCCTGCGCCAGCCTTCCGGCGGACCGACCATGAATATCAAAGGTTCCGCGGCAGGTGGCGGCAATGCCATCCTGATCCCCATGACCGAGTTTTCCCTGGGCCTGACCGGCGATATCAACGACATCATGAACGCCCACAACCTGGCTATGGTCGCACTGACCGCCAGAATGCAGCATGAACGCAACTACGGCCCGGAAAAAATCGAAAGGCTCTCGGGCATTCCGGCATTGAACATCGATCCCAACCGCGTAGAGATGAACTGGATCATCGACTACTGCGCCCAGGCCCTGCGCAAAATGGTCATCGGCCTCGGCGGCAGAGCCAACGGCTATACCATGGAATCCGGCTTCAACATCGCGGTCAGCTCCGAATGCATGGCCATCCTGGCCATTGCCAAGGACCTGGCCGACCTCAGGAAGAGATTGGGCAGCATTACGGTGGGCTTTGACTTAAACGGCAACCGCGTTACCACCGGCGACCTGAAGGTCGGCGGCGCCATGACCGCCTGGATGCGTAACACCATCAACCCCACGCTGATGTGCACCGCAGAGTATCAGCCCTGCTTCGTCCATGCCGGTCCGTTTGCCAACATCGCGGTGGGCCAGTCCTCCATCATCGCCGACCGGGTCGGTCTGAAGATGTTCGACTACCATGTCACCGAGAGTGGCTTTGCCGCTGATATCGGTTTTGAAAAATTCTGGAACGTCAAATGCCGCAACAGTGGACTCAAGCCCCATGTTTCCGTGCTTACCTCCACCATCCGGGCGCTGAAGATGCATGGCGGCGGCCCCAAAGTCATTCCGGGACGCCCCCTGCCCGAGGAATACACCAAGGAGAACCTGGAGCTCCTGGAAAAAGGCATTGAAAACATGGTCCACATGATCGGCGTGATCCGCAAGGCCGGGATTAACCCCGTGGTCTGCGTCAACTGCTTCCCCACAGACACCAAGGCCGAAATCGACCTGGTCAGGAAACGGGCCGAGGAAGCCGGCGCCCGCTGCGCCCCCTCCACCCATTTCATGGACGGCGGCGACGGCGCCCTGGAGCTTGCGGATGCCGTGATCGAGGCCTGCGAGGAAGAGTCCAAGTTTGAATTCCTGTACTCCATGGACAAGACCCTGCGTGAACGCGTGGACACCATCGCCCGCGAGGTCTACGGCGCCGACGGCGTGGATTGGCTGCCGGACGCCGAGAAGAAGCTCGAAATGGTGGATGCGGATCCCCAGTTCAAGGAATACGCGACCATGATGGCCAAGACCCACTTGAGTCTCTCCCATGAGCCAACCTGGAAGGGCGTGCCCAAAAACTGGAGACTGCCCGTACGCGATATTTACATTTACTCCGGCGCCAAATTCCTGGTACCCGTGGCCGGCGCCATTCCGTTTATGCCCGGCACCAGCTCCAGCCCGGCCTATACCAAGGTCGATGTGGATACGGAAACCGGCAAGGTCTCCGGCCTCTTCTAGGGCTGCCGCGACAAAGAGAACAACCTAAACTGAGCGATTTTCAAGTTTGCTGCAGATACAAGGAAGCGGATGTTGAGCTATAGCGGGCTATGCGAGACATCCGCTGACAAAGTAGATGCGGCAAAATTGGAAATCCCGAAGGGTTTCAAATTCTTAAAGCTAGAATCGATTGAAGTCTTTTAAAATAATGAAAAAAACAAAAAGTTTAAAAATTTGAAACGCTCAGTTTAGGAACAAAAAACCCCGGTTGATCGATGACCCGCCGGGGTTTTTTTTGTGTTTTGGATTACCCCTCCTATTTCAGGCAGTAGACGAACAGCTTGGTCGCAAGCTTTGCCGCGGTGAATTCGGATACGACGGATCCCTCTATTTTGGCAAGCTCATTGATATCCGCGGCCACCACGTTCTTTTCCGCACCGACCCGTTTGATCAGCTCCACGACCTGTCGATAGGTCAGACCGCCCGGCACCGGCGTGCCGGTCCCCGGAATGATCGTCGGATCCAGCCCGTCCAGGTCGATGCTCAGATATACATTGTCCGGCAGCGCATAGACCACGTCATCCATCCAGGAGTCATCGCCCGGGGTCAGGTTATGCGCATAAAAGGGATATAAATGATGGGTCTGGATATATTCGAACTCTTCCGGACAGAATGACCGGATGCCCACCTGCACAAAGGGAAGCTTCAGGTCATCGCCGATCCGGCGCATGACGCAGGCATGGTTATAGGGGCTGCCGTTCCATTGATTGCGAAGATCCAGATGCGCATCCACCTGCAAGACCCCGATATCCGGATATTTGGCTGCCGCCGCCTTGGCGAGTCCAATGGTAATGGCATGATCCCCGCCGATGGAGAAAAGGAACCGCCCTGTCGCCAAATGCTGGCCGGCTGTGCTGGCGATCTCTTCCACGGCCTTTTCCGGGTCATCCGGCGGGAATAACCCCGGAAATGTATGGATCCCAAATTTTCGCCAATCCATCAGGGTTTCTTCGTCCAGGCACTCGAGTTCAATGGAGGCATTCAGCAGATGGTACGGTCCCTCTCCGCTGCCGCTGCCATAAGAGGGCGCCATTTCATAGTAAATCGGTAAAACCATCACCCGGGCATTTTCAATCTCCCGGGTGTGGATCGCCTCACCGCCAAATGGTATAAAAGTTTTCTGTGTCATTATTGACCGTCTCGTAAAAAGCGATTTATGCCACTGAGGCATTTTTGCAGAAAGTAACTCAAAAAAAATTACATATTGCCATTTCTACATATACATATTGCCATTTCGAGCGATAGCGAGAAATCTTTAACAAACAAGATTCCTCGTCACTATCGTTCCTCGGAATGACATAAGTAAAAATTACTGAGGCACTAAGCTTTTGATTTTTTTTAACCTTATACCCTAAACCCCAAACCTTATACCGTTAAGTTACTTAGAAGTCATTATTTTACAAATATTGCCGCCGCCAGTACGGTTGTCCAGAGATTGCCTTCCGCGCCTAAGGCCGCCTGGCTGATATGCCGGGAATGAATTATTTTTCCGGACATTTTATAGATATCCCGGCGTTCATCATAGTCCTTGTCCGGATCAAATTCAATGCCGAGCGTCGTGGCCAGCATGGAGGCGGCAATATCTTCGGCGAATTCACCGGCTTCGACCTCCGTCTGGCCGTAGCCATGGTGCTCGGATAGATACCCATAGCGCTCGTTTCCCTCCGGCAGGGCCAACCCGATGCTGGCTACCAGGCGGCGTCCGGGCTCCCGGCTCTCCTCCTTGGCCATGACGCAGTGGGTGATCTCCCCGGCCTCGAGTTTGGCCAGGCCTTTTTCCTTGTCCAGTATTTGGCAGCCCGGCGGAAATATGGAGGATACCTGGACCAGGTTTAAATGCGCAATACTGGCCTCCCGCAGGGCGTTCTCAAAAGAGGCAAGCTGGGCCTTATCCCTTCCGACCCCTTTTGTAAAAAATATATATCTTGGCACATACATGATAACCGCTCCCTTTGTCCGAAACCTTGCCCGAAGATGAGAAATCGCCTTTATTAGTCCGCATCCCGGCACATTGTCAAACAAAAATCCGAGCCCAAACCCTATTTTATCCAGCGATGACTTGTCAACGCGGTATAGAACATATATATTTTAATTTTAATCATTAACCCGGAAGGCTATCAAGTCTTTCTATATCAAACAGGTTTTGAAAAATGAATATTAAACTCGATCTCAGCCGCCATTGTGTGGAGACCGAAATGAAGCGGCAATACAACAAAACCATATCAGCGTATTTCAAGAAAAAGCCGGACGAAGACAAACAGGCGCTCGAGGCCCAAATCGATCTGCTGCAGCAGGGGCTGGAGACGTTTGACTTCAATCGCCTGCGGGGAGAATATCCGGAACTGCGGGGAGAGGAAGTGGCCGAGGTCGAGCTGTCGGCAACAGAAGACGATAAACCGCAAATCCTGATTAACGGAAAGGCCATTGATGCATATTAACGTTACCCGCTATACCGGCAATCACCAGCAGGGGCCCCATGGCGGCGGCAACCCGCTTGTCTTCTGGCTGCTGATCAAGTGGCTCTGCTTAACGGCCGCCATTATGTTTACCGCCTACCTGGTTGAGGGCATTGAAGTGGCCGGCTTCGCCCATGCCCTTGGCACCGCTGCGGTGCTCGGCGTGTTAAACGTCATTGTCCGGCCCATCCTCTTCATACTGACCCTTCCGATAAATGTAATGACCCTCGGGCTGTTCACCTTTGTCATCAACGCATTGATGTTAAAAATCGCCTCCGTGATTCCGGGATTTTCCGTAGTCGGTTTCTGGGCGGCCGTGTTCGGGGCGCTCATCATCAGTGCGGTCACCTGGATCTTAAACGCCCTGATACGGGATTCCACCACCAGGGGCGGCGGCCACCGTCGGCCGGGCGATGAATACATTGACATGAAAAAACACGACGACCGCTGGGAGTAGAGCATTCTGGCCCAAAGGGCCGAGTTTCACAATCGAATTTTGAACAGCCTCCCTCCCAATCGCACCCTACATCATCCAAGAATATAGGTGCACGCCAGCACCGCGAACACAATACCGGCGAGATCCGCCGTAAGCGCCGCGGCCATGGTATGCCGAATCCGCCGCACCTGAATCGCCCCGAAATAAACGGCAAGCACGTAAAACGTGGTCTCGGTCGATCCCTGCAGCGTGCTCACCAGGTAGCCGACATAGCTGTCCGGGCCGACAGCCGGATCCTGAATGATTGATGCCATGATGCCATAGGCGCCGGAGCCGGACAGGGGCCGCAAAAGCGCCATGGGCAAGGCCTCTGCCGGCAGCCCCGCCTTTGCGGTAAAATCGCCCAGCAATCCCACCATGGCCTCCATGGCCCCGCTGGCCCTGAACATCCCAACGGCAACCAGTATGGCCACCAGATACGGGATAATCTTTACCGCCACCTGGAAACCGTCCTTTGCCCCTTCCACAAACACTTCGTAGATCCGGACGCGCCGGAGCACGCCGAATAATAGGAATCCGATGATAAGCGACGGGATAATCCAGGGGGAGATCACCTCACCGTAAATAATGGTCAGCGGAATCAGGCAGACCAGGACGGCCAGCGCCAGCGTGCTGACCCAGAGGGGATAGCCGGCATCCGTATCATATCCCGCGGCCCACGCCTCGTCCGGCTCCGACTTCGCCGCTTCACTGTCCGGAGAATCGGCTGTGTCCGCCTCCGGCATCGGCTGCTTGCCGGGATCAGGCGAGGCGAAGCGGGCATAGAGCTTGGCGGCGATCACCGCGATAATCGTCGAGCCCATGGTGGCAAACAGGGTTGTGGGCAAAATGCCAGCCGGATCCGATGATCCGACCGAAGCCCGCAGGGCGATCACGCCGGTGGGCAGCAGGGTGATGCTCGAGGTGTTAATGGCCAGAAAAAGCGCCATGGAGTTGGTGGCCGTCCCCTTGACGGGATTTAACTTGTCCAGCTCCTGCATGGCCCGGATGCCGAATGGCGTGGCGGCATTGCCCAGCCCCAGGGCATTTGCCGACATATTCAGGATAATTGCGCCCATGGCCGGATGCTCCGGGGGGACCTCCGGAAACAGCCGGACCATAAGGGGGCGGATCAGGCGGGAAATGATCCTTAACAGGCCGCCCTCTTCGGCCACCTTCATCAGTCCCAGGAAAAGCGCCATCACGCCGATCAGCCCGATGGCCAGCTCTACAGCGCCGCCTGCTGACTCCACGACGGCCCTGGAAAGCTCCTCAATGGGTGTGGTATCGCCGCCCGCGGGTCCGAATACCTGATGAAAGGCGGCGAATAAGAAAGCGACGGCGACAATGGCAAAAAAAACTATATTCATATGCGCTTCAGAACAACTCCTGCTGTTTCGGACAGCAGGGATGATGGGGTTCAACTGTCGGCTTCGTCTGGTAGGAAACCGTAAACCGGCCCTCATCCCCGGCATCGACAAGCGATGGCCGGTAAAAACAAATATCCGTTTCCTGGCCGGTCACCACCGGAAAACCGTATAAACGGCTAGTGTGTTTGATTTCCTTTCCCGCGGCCGCCCGTTCGTCAACAAATGCCGCATGCCTTGCCAGGCGCTCGGAAATCACTTGATTGCCAAAGGCGACCAGGTGATCCACGGTTTGGCGGGCCTGCTGTAAAAAATCGGCTTCGAGTTCAAATCCGATGGAGTGCCGGGCCGCCACCATGGCCGCTATCATGGTTGTCCCCGCCCCGAGGAACGGATCGAGCACCCTGTCCCCGGCCACGGAATACATGTTGATGAGCCGGTACGGCAGCTCAAACGGAAAGGCGCCGCTGCGGTTCCGCACCTTTTTGTCCAGCATCTCCTGGCGCGCGCCTTTTAAATCCATCCAGACATCCGAAAACCACTGGTTCCGCTCCTCCCAGAAGAGCGCGCTCCGCCGCCGCTCCGCCTTTTCACCGGAGACTCCGAATTCCCGTTTATCCCCTTTGCGCAATATCAGAATATACTCATGCTCCAGGGTCACGTATGCGCCTGCCGGCAGCATACCGGAGCCCATGAACTTATTCGGGGCATTGGTCTGCTTGCGCCACAGAATCGCCGGCATCGGGGACAAGCCCTTTCCATAGAGATATGACAGGATACGGGCATGATTCGGGTACAGCATGAAATGCCCGCCCATTTTCCGGGTGGCATCTCCGATATTGATACAGGCGAATCCCCCGGGTTTTAAGACGCGGATGGCCTCGTCCCACACGCGATCCAGCACCCGGTGCATGGCTTCAAACGCCCGGTCCCCGTCGCCGTCTGCCAATGCCGACGCCGCCCCCCGGCTCTGGCGGGCAAACGCTTCGTCCCACATCTCGATCATGGGATACGGCGGCGAGGTCACCACCAAATCGATGCTTTGCGCCTCGATATTTTTCATGCGGCGCGAGTCGGAGAAATAGATCTGGTGCGTAGTTTGCATTAGCGGAAAAACATCCCTAAAACGCCTCGGACGCCGCATGGGTCTCTTTTACGATATCCACGACCTCCTGCGGTGTGTCCGCCACCTTCATGATACCCAGATCTTCGGGCGAGATCATGTCGTTTTCCAGGGGCTGGCACTTGATCCAGTCGATCAGCCCGCCCCAATAGGCGGAATCATAGAGGATTACCGGAAGAGGCTTGATCCGGTGGGTTTGAATGAGGGTGACCGATTCAAACAGTTCGTCCAGCGTCCCGAATCCGCCCGGCATGATAATATAGGCCGCCGCATATTTCACAAACATGACCTTGCGGATAAAAAAATATTTGAACTCAAGCTGTACATCGGCATAGGGATTGGGCTTCTGCTCCATGGGCAGCTTGATATTCAACCCCACGGACCGCCCGTTTTCTTTTGCCGCCCCCCGGTTGCCGGCCTCCATGATGCCCCCGCCTCCGCCGGTAATCACGGCGAAGCCGTTTTCCACCAGCTTCTCCGCAGTTTGGACGGCCGCCTGATAATAGGGGCAGTCCTCGCTCATCCGGGAGGAGCCGAACATACTGACCGCCGGGCCCAGATCATGCAAAGCCTCCACACCATCGACGAACTCACCGAGAATCTTGAGCAGCCGCCAGGATTCCCCGAGCTTGAACTCGTCTATCAGGTACTGATGCTTGCCCGCCATTTCTTTCATAAATAACCCCCTGTCGGCATCCTGCCGACCCTTTTATGCGCGTCAGCTCCTGCCGTTGAAGCCGATTGAGACGTCATCGCCCTCGACGATCACGGGGACCCTCCGGCTGCCGCCTGAATAGGCCTTCATGGCGTCGATCTGGGAGGCGTCCGCCACCACATCTATATATTCAACTTCCCGTTTTTTCTGTGCATACGCTTCACGAGCCGCCCTGGTAAACGGTCATGTGGATTTACCGTAAATAATCACTTTACCCGCCATAACGCCCTCACTCATATAATTTTATTATTAAATCAATAGGTTGATAGAAGCATAAATTTATTTTAGTTATCAATACGCCCGGTTATTGTCAATAATTTAGTTTGACAAAAATTCAACCGGTATGCTATTAAATTTAAGTTATACCATTGAAAATAAACAAAAATATGAATGACTTAAAAAAGCAGTTTGCAAAAGAGACGACTATTACCAACGAACTCGGCCTTCATGCAAGACCCGCCGCGATGATCGCCGAGATAGCGAACAGGGCCACATCCAACGTCTGGCTGATCAAAAACGACCAATGCGTGGATGCATCGAGCATCATTGACATACTGTCACTGGCCTGCCTGCAGGGTTCCAATATTACCCTTCAGATCGAGGATCCGGCGGACGCGGAAATACTGAACCAGCTCCACGAGCTTTTTGAATCGGGGTTCGGAGAGTAGATGACGCCAAGAGAGCGTGAAATCATATTGAACGGCATTAGCGGATCGCCCGGCATCTGCATAGGCAAGGCCTATCTGGTGGACCGTGAGGGCGTTGATGTGATCGAAAAGTATTACATCAGTGAGGATAAGGTCAAAAGCGAGATCTCACGGTTCAAGAATGCGGCCAAAAAGGCGAAAAACGAACTGTCGCAGGTCATCGAGGGGCTTCCGGAGGACCTCAAACAGCACAGCTATATCCTCGAGACCCACATGCTCCTGCATAAAGACAAGATGCTTTACGGCAAGGCCATAGAGATTATCGAATCCGAAAAGGTCAACGCCGAATGGGCACTAAAGGAGGCGACATCCCGGGCCAAGGCCATGTTCGCCAACATCTCGGACCCCTATTTGAGGAGCCGCTCCGCCGACGTCGAGCACGTATCCGACTGCATCATGCGAAACCTCGTCGGCGTGCAGGATTTCAATATCTCCAATATCGATAAACGGGTTATCCTTGTGGCCCATAACCTCTCCCCCGCAGAGACCAGCCAGATCCAGCTGGAACGCATCAAGGGCTTTATCACGAACCGGGGCGGCAAGGCATCGCACACCAGCATTATCGCCCGCACTTTAGAAATCCCGGCCGTTCTAGGGCTGGAGAACGCCACCGAAGTCATCAAAAATGACGACATCATCATTGTTGACGGCAACCGGGGCATGGTGATCGTGGATCCGGACGAGGAGACCCTGTTCAGGTATGAAAATCTCAGCAAAAAATATGAGGCGGACAAGGCCGACGCCGTCCGGACCAGTGACCAGCCCGCCGAGAGCTCCGACGGCTTCCTCATGGGCATCATGGGCAACATCGAACAGCCGGAGGAGATCGTTACCGTAAGAGACCACGGCGGCGACGGGATCGGGCTTTTCCGCACGGAATTCCTGTATTTGAACCGGCCCCAGTATCCGGACGAGGAGGAGCTGTTCGAACAATACAAGGAGGTCGTGGAGCTGATTACCCCCAAGCCGGTCACCATCCGGACCCTTGACATCAACGGCGACAAGGAAATTTCCGCGGTCCCCACCCCGGATGAGGCCAATCCGGCATTGGGACTGCGCGCCATCCGGTTCTGCTTAAAAAAACCGGACATATTCAAGACCCAGCTTCGGGCCATCCTTCGGGCGGCGGCGCATGGCTATATCCGACTGCTTCTGCCCATGATTTCGGGATGCGAAGAAATCCATAGAACAATTGAGTTGCTTGACGAGGCGGCAGAAGAATTGGAACGGGAGAACCATGCCTATAACCGGGAAATTGAAATCGGGGCAATGATCGAGGTCCCCTCCTCCGCCCTTATTGCCGACGCCCTGGCAGAGCTGGTCGATTTCTTCAGCATCGGCACCAACGACCTGGTGCAGTACACCTTAGCCATTGACCGGGTCAACCGGCATGTCGCCTATCTATACAACCCGCTTCACCCGGCGGTTATCAGGTTATTGAAAATGGTGGCAGATACGGCGCATCGAAAAAATGTCAAGGTCTACATGTGCGGTGAGATGGCGGCCGAAATCATCAACCTGCCGGTGCTGATGGGGCTGGGCTTTGAAGAGTTAAGCATGGCGCCGCAATCCATCCCCATGATCAAGAACATGATCCGCAAAATCGACGCCGCCGGCGCCCGCGATTTCGTCAAAAAAATCTGCAACCAGAAATCGGCCGTCGACACCATGCAGTTCATCGAAGATACCTACGGCAACCTGCTGACCGAGACTGCCTGATAAAAAAATCAAAACCCCCGATTAAAGATATTCCTTTATGGATAATGAGCATATCAAAATTGTTACAGAAAACCGAAAGGCCCGTCACGAGTTCCATATCGACGACGAGATCGAGGCCGGCATCGTACTTCGCGGAACGGAGGTCAAGTCCCTGCGCGAGGGCCGGGCCAACCTGAAAGACGCCTACGGAAAAATCAAAAAGGGCGAACTCTATGTCTACCAGATGCATATCAGCCCTTACCCCTTTGCCTATTACGACAACCACGAGCCGCTGCGCCCGAGAAAACTCCTGCTTCATCGATCCGAATTAAAACGGCTGATCGGCAAGGTCCAGGAAAAGGGGTTTACCCTTGTCCCCATGCGGGTATATTTTAAAAATGGTAAGGCAAAAATCAAAATCGCCCTGGCCCGGGGCAAGCGCAAATATGATAAACGCGAGGCCATCAAGGAACGGGACCTGAAAAGGGAGCTCGACCGGGAAAAAAAGGGCCGCCATTAGGCCAACGCGAACATCTTGACAAATCATCCCCTCATCCTTAATATAGAAATGTACTGTAAGTACGCCTTTCATTGCTTCATGTCTTGTTTGGGGGCGAAACGGCTTCGACGGGGACATGGAAACAATGGTTGCATACCGAGGTCTGCTGGCTCGTAAAACCGGCAGCGTTTAAACACAAACGCAGACGACTACAACTACGCACTAGCTGCATAGAGGCAGCTAGCGTCCATCCGGGTCTTCTCCTGCAGACCCGGAACCGGGCGTCGATTAGCAGGATAGCCGTTTCTGAACGCCTGTTTCAGGATCGGTGAAATTCAACAGGCTAGCGGTTCGAGTATCCAGCTTGGAGGAGACTTGAACGGCGAAATTCAAAATCCAGGCTAAGTATGTAGACGCCATTGTGGAATGTTGCCGGACGCGGGTTCGACTCCCGCCGCCTCCACCAAACAAGAATTTAAGCACATCCAAGACAATACGAAAAGCCCCGGAAACAAAGACGTTTTCGGGGTTTTTTTATGTCTATTTGTCCAAGGAAATTTATTGACATCCGGGGGTATCCGGGGGTAAGATCGGGGGTACAGATGGAGATACCCTATATTTTAACAAAATTTTACCCCCAAATCAAGCGTAAATGCTTGAAACAATTAAAAGAATTGGAGGGTGCTAAATGGGTTTAAGCGATGCTCAAATTCGTGGTCTGAGGCCAAAGGAGAAGCAATACAAGGTGTCTGATGGCGGAGGCTTGTATCTGCATATTACCCCATCAGGTGGTAAGCTCTGGCGCTTTAAATACCGTTTTGGCGGCAAAGAAAAAAGTCTCTCCCTGGGGGTATATCCCGACCTTAAACTTGCAGATGCCCGGAAAAAGCACCGGCAGGCCAGAGAGCAGCTTGCAAATGGGGTTGACCCTGCTACGGCAAAGCGTGAATCAAAATTCCGTGCTGAAAAAACATTCGAGACCGTCGCCTCCGAGTGGTGGGAAGCTCAAAAAGATAAGTGGTCAAAAGATCATGCTCAAACAGTATGGCGTCGAGTTGAAATGAATGTCCTGCCCTGGTTAAAGGACCGCCCTGTCAATGACATCAGTACAGCAGAGCTTCTGGAAACGCTGCGGCGGATAGAGGCCAGGGGAGCCGTGGAGACCGCTCACCGCGTCGGTCAAATATGCAGTCAAGTTTTTATGTTTGCTATTGCATCAGGGTTGCTGGAGAACAATCCGGCAAATAATATTTCCAAAGCATTGAAAGCAGCTCCGGCAAAAAGTATGCCTGCTTTAACAGAGCCAAAGCAAATAAAGGTACTTCTGGAGACCATAGACGACTTTGAAGGCAGCTTTATTGTCCGGCAGGCCCTACGCATTGCTCCGCTCGTTTTTGTCCGTCCAGGGGAGCTACGGAAGGCCGAATGGGAAAATATTGACCTTGATGCGGCGCTCTGGACTATTCCAGCAGAAAAGATGAAGATGAAACGCGATCACCTTGTTCCTCTGTCCAAACAAGCCGTGGAAATCTTAAAAGAGCTTGAGCCATTGACCGGCAGCGGCAGATACGTTTTTCCGTCCGTAAGAACACCGTCAAGGCCGATGTCAGAAAATACTTTAAACGTCGCCCTGCGTCGCCTGGGCTATTCAAAAGAACAGATGGTGGCGCATGGATTCAGGACAATGGCGTCAACCCGGCTGCATGAGATGAATTGGAAATCTGAGGTTGTCGAATTTCAGCTTGCACATGCCGATAAAAACAAGGTGCGCGGGGTTTATAACCGGGCTGAATACCTGGAAGAACGTAAACGCATGATGCAGGCGTGGGCTGATTATCTGGAAAGCCTGAAATCGGGGGCTGAGGTTATTCCATTTAATAAGAAAATGGGAAGTTGAAAAAAATTGTTTATCGAGGGTTGACAAGGTACAATATATAGTATATGGTTTAATCAAAATTTAATTGTTCTTTTAAAAAAAGGTGAAAAGCCGGGGAAATTCACTTCCCCGGCGCTTATGATGCCGCATGACAGTCTTGTGCACCCTCTGAGGTGGCGCGAAGCCTAACGGCATAGGGATGTCATGCAAAAACGGTATCGGGAGAACCGAGCCGGGCGATGTGATCTTACATTGTCCCGGCTTTTTTTTATTGGCCGGGCGGAAAGGAGAAGCAAATGTCCGGCAAAAACAAATCCATCCAAGCACCCGAAACAATCCTCCCTGATTCCCTGTATCGACTAAACCAGTTTATCCCTCACCATATTCCAGTTTCCAGGTCTACATGGTGGAATGGTGTCAAATCAGGCCGCTTCCCGCAGCCCCAAAAGTTGGGACCGCGTACCACGGTATGGCGCGGGCGGGATCTTCTGGAACTTGTGAACAGGGGGGCATGATGGAAGCGAAAAAAGAAAACGCCCCGGCCGGCGGCAATCCGGGAGCGGGGCGAAGAAAAGACGATAACTCATCTTTGCAAAAATCCGGCGACTTGTCAAGTGAAGAAATCCGCCTGGAAGCCGAAGCCGCAGCCGAAGCAGAACGGGTGGAGCATCGGCCCCGGTTACGATCTTTTGAGCCTTGGAGCTTCTCCGCGTATAAGGCCAAAGGCCCTGCGCCCGCTCGCCAATGGCTCGTCAACAATACCATCGCCATGCGTGGGGTGACTATTCTGGCGGCTTTTGGAGATGCCGGGAAGTCACTTCTTGCCCTGGACCTTGCTAAAAAGGTTGGAGATCCTAATAAAGGCGGTTTTTTTAATCCATCAATGGCGTTCGGGAACGAGGTCTCCCAGACCGGAACAGCCCTTCTTGTCACTTCCGAAGATGACGTGGACGAAGTTCACCGGCGCTTAGAATCCCTTAACTATAAAGGATATGAGGACGCCTACGTCATGCCGCTGCCGGATGCAGGCGGCCCGGCTCCGTTGGTGGTGCCAGGTAACAATGGGCCAGAAGCGTCTCCGGCGTGGTATGAATTTTTAGAGGAAATCCGCCGTTTCAATAATTTAAAGATGGTGAATTTCGACCCGCTCGCCAATTTCGTCATGGCTGACATCAACGCAGACCCGGCAGTAGGGGCTTTTACGATGGGCTTATTCGGCTCATTGGCCGCTGAGACCGGTGCGGCCATCATGACAAATCACCATTTAGGCAAAACACTTCAAAATATCAAAACCCCGGAGCAGGCCCGGCAGATGATACGAGGCTCCACCGCCATTGTTGACGGGGCGCGTGGTGCCTATGCCCTATGGGGTGTGGGCGAGGAGAAAGAAGCAAAAAATATTTGCTTGGCCCTGGACGTGGAGTACCGCCCGAACCGAATTTTTAAGGGGGCCGTGGTCAAAAGTAACGGCCCGGCAGATCGGGGCGTTAAAATCTATGTCCGTAACGATAACGGATTGCTTGAGGTGCGGAACGATCAGCTCCAACAAGCATCGGCTGCCAGCAATGACTTGTCTCTGGATACATTGGCAAATGATATTGCAGCGGCGGCGGAACGCGGTTTTCCGTTTACAAGAACAGGGCAAATGGGAGTTTATGAAAAACGGGAAAGCCTCTCCCAAAGCATTCGGAGTTTATCTCGGGATAAACTGTTATCCCTTCTTGATACGCTCATTGACGAGGGCCGCGTTCGGCGATGCCGGGCAAAAGGCTCCACCGTCGAGAAATGGCTGGACGTTCGCGGCGGTCAATTTTGGAATGGTGAAGGCGACTTCTCACAGGGGGCTGACGATGTTTAACCGATATTCCGGAAAGATATTCCGATCAAAAAGCAGGGTTGGCGCGGATTCCCGGCTTATATTCCGGATATTCCGGAGCTATGTTCCGGGTTTTCGATATAGACTATATAGTAAGTATAGGGGGCCGGATATTTATATTCCGGCCCCTATTACTCTATATAGGGGGTATCCGGAATATAGATATTCAATAATTTCAGTAAGTTCCATACCTATATTCCGGGTGGTGTCCCGGAATATAATCTGTAATTATATTAATATTTTATGCAATTTTGACGAGCTATGTTCCGGGTACGTTCCGGAATATTCCGGAATATAAATTCGGCTTTCTATAGGAGCTATTGAAAATGCCTATAACTGATCTTCTTGACATGGATCTGAAACACGTCGCCAGCACATCCGGCGGCGAATGCGCGGGCGCTTGTCCCTTTTGCGGCGGCAATGATCGGTTCAGGGTATGGCCAGAAACCGACCGGGCGTGGTGCCGGAAATGCGGATGGAAAGGCGACTCCATCCAGTTGGTACGGGATACCAGGGGCATGTCCTACGTGGAAGCCTGCCGATACCTTGGAGCTGAACCGAAAACCAGCACCAGCACCGGCGCGTCGTTCACTTGGCAGCCAAAGCCTCCAAAGCCAGATCCCGGTAAGGTATGGCAGCAGAAATGCCAGTCATTTCTTAAATGGGCACAGGATCAGCTTCAGGAGACCCCCTCCGTCATGGATTGGTTGACATGCGAGCGAGGGTTGACCCCGGAGACGATCCGGGCCGCCGGCGTGGGGTATAACCCGAAGCAGTTTTACCGTGACCGGCAGGAGTTTGGGCTGGACCCGGATGTCAATGCAAACGGCAAACCTAAGCGGGTATGGCTTCCGGCGGGCCTGGTGATTCCATCCTTTGACGGGGGTCGCGTCATTCGGCTCCGTATCCGCCGGGATGAGATCGGGCCGAAGGATGACCGTTACATCCTGGTGCCAGGCGGCAGCACCCGGCCAATGGTTTTAGGCAATGCGGATGCCGTCGTCATTGTTGAAAGCGAGTTGGACGCTCTTCTAATAAATCAGGCCGCCGGAGATATTGTCTCCATCATTGCCCTGGGGAACGCCCAGATCCGCCCGGACGCTAAAACCGATAAGCGATTGCGGCAGGCCGATTTGATATTAAACGCGCTTGATTCCGATGCAGCGGGGGCAAAAGAGGCGTGGGGCTTTTGGCTCGACAATTACGGCGCTAAACGATGGCCGTGTATCCGGGCCAAAGATCCGACGGAGATGCAGCAGGTTGGCGTAGACGTTCGGCAATGGATACAGGCCGGGCTACCGGAAGCCGGGCCAAAGTTTCAGATCCAGGAGATGACTGTCTGTCTCCATCAACGTCGCTGTGAACATCTCTGTTCTATTCCACCGGAGAGGCCGTTCTGTGCGATAGCGGGGGAGGCGATTTTTGACATGGACAGATGTCCGAAAGGAATGTGGAAATGAAAACAGATTCAAGACGAGATGTGTTTCGTGAAAAATGCGAACTTTTGAACTTCGAGCGCTATTGCCGAATGTTCGGAGTTGACGACCAGGTGACTGAGGCTTTCTATGACTCGAAAGCGTGCCTGTGCAGCATCGAAGTCAAGCCCGGCGCAGACATAGCCGCGATCCGCCAGGCAGCCGCTCTTGCTCTGAGCCAGTACGATATTGACGGGTGGATCGGACTCAAAAGCTCAAATGCAAGACATGTTTTCGATCAATGCGATTTAACGTTTTGACCAGGCCCGGAAATCTGGCGCTTTTTGTAGTGAAAAATCAGCGGGAATACAGGCATGATGGGAACTTATAAAACGAGACCGGGGGGAGAGGAGAGAAGATGCACAAGCGGCGATTGAAAACCCTGGGTGATATTCGGAGATGGGTTGCCGATGTAGCAAACCGTATGGAGCGCGGAGAGGTTGAAACGGGTTATGCAAGATGCGCGGCTTATATGGCCTCTGTCATGGCCGGTATTGTCAAAGATGGCGAGCTTGAGCAGCGCGTCGCCGAACTCGAAAAACAAATGGAGCGTAAAAAATGAGTCTGAAAAACCGAATATCAATACTTGAGCGACAGAAAGGTTCCGGCATCCCATACATGGAGCCAGTTATTATCGACTTTGTATGCCCGGAGACCCGGGAACCGGTTGCCCGATGGCGGGTGCATCCTGGGACGGCTGAGAAGCCGGGCTACACAGAAACCGTAAAAATGAAAGGTGGTGAAAATGAGCATTAAATCAAGAATTATGAGACTTGAGCAGCGGAAAGAAGCGGAGACCCCGCCTCCGCTATTCATTCGGCGGGCCGGGCAAGTGGCCGGGTGGCGCTCCGGTGACAAGGTTGTCTGGCGGCGTTCGGGTGAATCAGAATCACAGTTACAAGACCGTGTTACCGCCGAACACGGCGGGCCGGTCTTGTGGGTATCAATCAAACCAGAAAAGGAGAATTAACCATGAGCACAAACCCCGTTACCAATTTTCAGCAATGGATAAGGCCGCAGGATTTTGAGAGCGAAACCGCAGAAGATATTACGCGGGGCCTTTCAAAGAAGATGGCCGAACTGGACAACGTTGTAAACAATGCGGCAGCCAGGCGGCAGAAAGTCAACCAGGATGCAAACCTTTCACCTGAAGGCAAACGGCAGAAGATTCAGGAAGTTGCCGAAGATACGGCAAAAAGGATTGACGCGGTTTTGCCGGACCAGCAGGGGCTTGAATCACAGATTCAAAGCATTGAAGCGGAAATGCAGGAGCCGCAGCCGGACCCGCAGGATGTATCAGCACAGATGCGACAGCGGGAAATCCGGGACCGGCTTTATCAGATGGATGAAGCAAGCCGGTTGAATCTTTACCTGAAGGCAAATGAGAGCGACAGCGATCCTGAGCTTATTCAGGCCGTGGAAAATGCCCCCGAAGCCTTCCCGGTTGTCCCGGCTGAACGGGTACAGGAACAGAAGGCTATCCGCATTGCCCGGAAATTTCCGAAGCAGACGGCACAACTGAAGGATTACCGGCTTTACGCGCAGCTGCTTCAGCAGGCCGCAGAATTCGGCAAGCGGCAGTTGATGAGCCGGTAAGTCAAACCGTATTTATCAATAAATGAAAGGATGGAACCATGAAACAGAACGGAAGCGACAAATTAACCCCCAAAAATCCAAGTAACCGAAACAATGAAACCCCGCGACACCCGAATAACCAGACGGGCCAGACTCCGAAAAAGCCCGAAAACTGGACGAATACGGGCAAAGGGATTAAACACAAAAAGAAAGGACGGTAAGTTATGGAAGCAACACATTCGATTGCAGACAAGTATGGTCAACATTTGGTCCCGGGAGAGTCCTGGTTGGCTGAGAGGTTGTCTCCGGCGCTTTCGAGCCTGGAGCGTGGCCTTGATGATTATGTCCAGTATATCCGGCAAGCAGCCAGGACCGGCAGAGAGCTTAAAGACGACTACCGGGCGCGGAAACAGGCTGAGATCAAGCAGAAAGGCCGCAAGGCTTTCCAGGAGTTGAAAAACCAGGCGCTTGAAGAGCTTAAAGCGTCTCAATTCCGGGCAAAAGAGGCTTTACGCGCAAAGACTCAGCCAAAGGAATATGACAGCTCTATCGAGAAATTGACTCAGCAGCTCCGGGCGCAGGAAATCCGGCGCGAGCTAAAAGAGCTGGAGCCGACGCAGCGGGCAAAGATGCTCAATGACAGTGCTGTCAACGGCAATCGTGAGTTTATCGACGCGGTAAAAGAAGCCATAACCCCTCTTGTCAATGCGGAAACAATCAAGGCAGCAGAGGAAAGGTTCGAGCGATCCGTGGCTTCTCAGGAGCTTGACCAGGTAGAGTTTGAAAACTATGTCATTCAAAAAGCTGAATCCATTGCAAAGCTGGCAGAGCGGCAGCTTGACCTTATTGAGCAGCATGAGGGTGGTGACGATCTTGTTGGCTCCCCGGATCACAGGCCGGACCTTTCCGGGTGGAACTCTCAAGATAAATCCGATTTTATCAAGCAGCATGGACAGAAAGCGTATATGGAAATGAGCCAGGGGGTGAGGCCCTTGTCTGATTTCCAGGCAGCCGAATAATGAAACATATCGGGTAAGGGGCCGGTCATTGTGGCCGGTCTCAATTCCGTTTTGGATCACATAGAGGCCCTCAGCAGCACTTTTTTCTTATAAAAGGGGGGTAGCCTTCCCCTTCATCCAGTATCTTAAAAAAGGGGGGTGGAAAGCCCTCTGCATATATGCAATGACATATACATCCATGTCGAATTTTTACCGAGCTGTTAATTCGGAGTAGTTCTACCTGGAAACCTCCAGTAAAAAAATTTGGGGGTATTTTTGGGGGTATTTTTGAAAAGGCGATTTCATAAATAAATTAAATTCAGGTTGTTATCTTGCCTTTTCGATGGACGCCGCCTCCACCATTTTTTTAATATTTAAATCGATTAGTTACAAATCCAAATTTCAAAAAATGGCAAATTGTGACCAAAATTGTGACCAAATTGGTTACTGGCCATGGTCATATCCCCCATTAATCCCCTCAACAAACTGGTCCTCAAAGGCGCTGCCATCCTTTCTGGTCAAATTGGGAATGTAGCGGCCATAAGTTCTAAAAACCATGGATGTGTCCACATGTCCCAAGGTACGGGCCACCCACTCTGGAGTTTCGCCTGCTGCCAACGCCCATGATGCAAAGGTGTGCCGCGTCTCATACATGCGCCGGTAAGGAAGACCGCTTTTTTTGATGACCCGGATCCATATCTCGCGAAGCTTGTCCTGAAGTATCGGCCGCCCATGGGTATTAACAAATACGTATGGACTGTTATAATCTTGGCTCAACCTTTTTTGATCTTCCAGAATCTGCTGCATTGTGGGCCGCATCGCAATACTTCGTCGACTTTCTTCCGTTTTTAATTCTGTTTTTTCAATATTTCGCACGCGGCTTAGCTCAACATGAATGAACTGATCATCCACGGTGCACCATTTCAACGCTACCTGCTCTGAAGGCCGAAGCCCGGTTTGCACCGCAAACTCAAAATACGGCCGGTACCACTGCGGCATGAAGGCCATCAAAACCTTCCATTCGGTATAGCTAAATGGCCTCACCCGAAACCTGGGCACCTTAGGTTGTTTGATGCCGAAAAACGGGTCTGGAAAATTCCACCAACCATGCTCGACAATGGCATCCTTTACGATAACGCGTAAGGGGATCAAAATATTTTGAATGCGTTTGGGGGATAGCGGTTTATTTCTTGGGGATCGAACGGTTTTGAGATGGGCTAAAAATTTCTTGATTAAAAATGGTGTGAAATCGCTTAACGGCCGATCCGAAAAATACGGCAGCAGATGGGTGTTTAAAATCGAGGTATAGTCACGCCTCTGGCTTTCACTCATACCGGCGCCCATTGCTTGCCACCACAATTCAACATATACCCCGAAGTAAATTTCATCCGGCCGTTTTACCACCAGCCGGCCCTCTAATTTGGTGAAATCATCCCTTCTGCTGCTTTTGGGAAACCGTTTGGCGAATTCAAACATCCCGTTTTCGATCTCTGCCATAACCAAATCAAGTTGTTTTCTCAGCTTTTTCCGATTACTGGGGGTGTCTTTTAATCCGGTGGGTTCACGGACCCGTTGGTTCATATAATAAAAATCAACCCACAATTTCCCGCTACGACTGAAGACACTGCCTTTTCTCCGGGTATTTAGCTGATCAGATTTGCGCTTATTTTTGGCTATTTGGGGATGTTTCGGAAAATCAATGATTTTAGCCTGCTTCATAAAATCACCCCTTTCCGCTTTTCCAATCACCTCCTTCCGTTTCGAATATCACCCTTTTTAGGTAGCACTTGACGAACCGGAAGGCAATGAGATTAATATCAAATATCAATATAGCTACTGATTCGGGAGGCCCGATCAAATTCGGTCTCTGTCGATCGCTCATGAAGCCAGGACTCAACGGTATGCCAGACAAACAATAATTTTCTGGGGCTTGGTTTGATATAATGAATATTTTTCTTTAACTGATTCTGCCAAACCAGATTACGAATCGTTCCAGGCGCCATCTTGATGCGCTTGCTTAACTCTGATGTGGTCAGATATTCTTCCACTATATCAGTATTGGCACTCATTTAATTTCTCAAACTCCTACTTTTTGAGTATAGCGGGCACCTTGATTCACAAAATGGCGCCACTGCTTCAGAATCACAACCATAGCCCTGATAATTTTTTTTATATGCAGAGACAGCCTGCTCAATTATTTCTTTTTCCGAAATCCTCTGTTTTCCCTCAACCGGGCAGTTTTTTTCAGCCCACTTTATTAATGCAGAAATAGCGATGTCACACGGGATACCAAGGCGTTTAAGGTGAACAGCCAGCCTAAAACAACTGACCCGCTGAAATTCTGATACGCCCTTCTCAAGCATTTTTTGGGCACACAAAGGCAAAGGATAGGCATTATTATTCGGTTCGATTGGAGTTAAAACGGAAGTATCTGGCTGGCTTGGGAGGCACAATTCATTTAATTCGATAATTTCATCAAGGTCGGATTCAGTATATCGCTTGACTGAATCAAGGAAATCCCATTGGTCAGGATAGGGTTTAAAGCTGGTCGGATCGATAAATACCGTGCGCCCTTTGGGCACCAACTGCCCAAATAACGGGGCATTTATAAAGTTTCCGTACTGGACTGTTTGACTTAGCCGATCCTGCTTTGGAAAAACTTCAATATCAGGCCGTTCCATTTCCTCCAAAAGATGCTTAATGACGGTTCGGGCTTTTGCAGCCAACACGCCAGCCTGGGTGAAAAACAGCCACACATGGTAGCCCTTTGATTTGCTGCGCTCAATATAGGCTTCAAAACCGTAATGGGATGCTAAAGAGACAAAATCCATCGGGATCAACCGGTCATCGGTGTCCATATCAACTGCTATTGATCGGATTCGATCATTATAGAGCAGATATACGCCATAGGGCTGGCGTCCGGTTAAATGAGCCAAAAATATTGCTTCAGTAACCGGAGCCTTAACCTGTTTCGCCCGACCAGTTACAGGGTCATATGTGCCATAGACATCGGGATGTCCTGTAAAAAAGTCCCGAAAAATGGCGATTTTCTCAGATGATTGACGGTTGCCCACTGATTGCCTCTATTGATCGCATATGAATTACATAAAACCCTTTCATTATTCAGAAAGGTCCTTTTGTTACATATAGCGGTAGAGGCGGGCCGTGGATTTCAAAAACTGTATTCAGGACCCGGCCAAGCTTCCATATCGGCAAATCTCAATTCATCAATAGCATTAGCCGCCTGAATAAGAGCCTGTATGAGTCCAGGAATATGATTCGCCAATTGGGCGGGTTGGCAATTAAGAAGGGTTTTTGGGAAATAAGGCGCCCATCGGGAAAAAATGGATTCTACTATTAGACACTTTATTTGCCAGTCCTGGGGGGTAATTCGACTGGATATTATCCATGCAGCATAGCTGGCTCTTTTGCGGCTGATAATGATATCGGTAATCCGGCGCATTATATAAGCCAATCCATCGGATTCCATCAGTAAAAAATCCAAATATGCCGCATCAAATCCTTTGGTATTTGCATTCTGATAGCCTTCTTCCAATAAAACCAAAAGTTCTGCCTTTGCTTGGGCGACGGTCATTTTTATTGGTAGCTGAAAACCATTTGCATAAATATACTGAACAAATTGAGCCGTTGTTTTGACAAACTGATCAAAACTCGGCTCTGATGAATTATGTACTTCAAAGTCATCTGCTGCATTTCGGATTGGATTATCGATAAGTTTTTGAAGATTCGTATCGTCGAGGCTTTCAAACAAGTCATCAAGCAAGGAATCAGCATTTTTCTTTTGATCAGAATTCATCATATTCAAATTCCTGGACCGAGTTTGAGGAAAACCTTGATAAGGGCGAAAATGGCTTCTCCCATCTGTCACCGGATCGCCGGATCTGCTTACGTACTTGTGGGGCTGGGCGGTAATACTTTCTCCTGGATTCTTCGATGATACGTTCCCGAAAATGATTTTTAGGGATCTGTAGCGGTGGTCGGGTTTTGAATCTAACGATTTCGGTTCCAATTCGGGCGACAGCTTCTCCTATATCCAAACTTATCAAATCTTCCATTTTAACTTTTTTTTGAAGGTCCTTGATTAGATAACCGGCATCCCGGTTGTCCACATTAAAAATGACCGTTGAGCCCACACTTGAAATGGCGTCTGTTTTAGTTTTTCCAAACTGGCTCATGTATTGATGAGCTATGCTCAAGCTGACCCCGTATTTTCGGGTTTCGGCAATAAGATCTTCAAGGGCGTCGGTCATGAATCGATGGGCTTCATCACAATGAATATGAAACTGCCGCCGATCGGCGATCGGAACGGTGCTTCGACTTAACGCGGTTAGATGAAGCAAAGACAGAATAAAGCACCCAAGGATCCGTCGCGCCATTGTTCCGATACTTGATAGGTTGGCTAACAGAACCATTCCTTCATCCATAATTTTTCTGAAATTAAACAGACTGTCGGGTTGAGACAGCATCAATGAAACTGATTCTGAGACCAACAACTTACTGAGTTTATTTTTAGGTGGGCCGAAATCATCTTTTCCGTATTTTTCATAGTCATAGCGCCAGAACCGACGCACTGTTTCATTTTCTATAACCTGTAATATTTCATCTCGAAGCGCCTTAGCATCTTCTGATTTGTTCTGGAACAAATTGGCTATATCCAAAAAAGTGCCGTTTGGCAGATGGATTAACGAAAAAACCATATTTCGCAACAGGTGTTCCAAGCGGTCGCCCCACCCTCTTTGGTCGACAAAACTTTGTATGGCTTGGACAATATTTTCTGCCGTTCTTCCGATGTCCTGCCCCGGAATTCGCTCCAACGGATTCCAAATGGGAATCCAATTGGGATCGCCAGGATCAAAATAAATAATTCGGTCCACTTGGTGTTCCGGAATCAGACAAAGTAATCGTTCCACCAAGTCTCCATGGGGATCCAGAACAGCCACTCCCTGATTCTTCTCAATATCGCTTAGGATCATGTGCTCCTGGGTGGTACTTTTCCCCGTTCCGGAACGGCCGATCAGATGGTTATGTCTTTTTCGGACATCATCGGGCAAACACACCTTCACTGAATCGCCTGCATATTCGCATACACCGATCCATGTACCTTCGGCCAAATTGGACTCTCGAACAGGCAGTGTCTCCAACAGTTCAATTGGTATCGGCCTATTTTCTTGTGAATGAAGGGGCGGAAGATGGATCAGGCTGGTTAGTTCCTGGGAGTTCAATAAAAAGCCAGACCTATGAGTGATGGCCGACTTAAACAGAATTTCAAATTGGGTTGGGTTAACGACCCTTTGATAGTCACTTTCATTTATAGAACTCAGTGGTCGTCCACCATGTTGAAACATCCCCACCACTGTCGATAAAGAATCAAGATAAGAGCCACTATGCTCACCGCCATTGATCATACCTAAACGTAGCCCTACGGCAAAAAACGGCTTATCATTATGGGCTTTGGTTTCCAAATCCCCGGCCATCTGATGAAGATCGCCGGAGGGCGCCTGCTGTAAATATCTTTGGGGAAGTTGGTATCCGCTTTGAAGTTTTATCGTGTATTCAAAATCTAAGAGCATCTGCACATTCCGATGCCAGTTATGATTGGCAGCCACCGGTTGAAATATGACCTGATAAACACCTATTGCCGGGGCCTCGAGGGTGGACAAAATTTTTATCAAGGATCTTAGAGGCGCACTACGTAATTCATTCGGGCTGGTAAATAAATGGGAATACGGGGGCGGTGGGAAAAAATCGTTAAATCTTATATCCTGCCATTCATTATTTAAAAGCCCGGGAACATCATCATTTATACTTGTTATCTCACAATAATCATACACACCATAAAATGCAGCCGTAATGATGGGAATATCGAATCGATAAGTTAAGAACGTAAATATTATGGCTCGATTATTCCCGACCACTTCAAAAGCCGCTCGGCCGGATATCCGTTGGAGTTGCTTAAGAAAAAGTTCTGAATTGTTCCAATCAAATTGCTGTTCAGGAGAAATCCATATCTGAAGCCTTGTTATTTCATCCTCTGATAAAATATGATCCGGTTCCCATAAATTTTGATCTTCAGCATCTTGAGGTGTTGATGAGTGCCATAAAGGAGTAAAAGGTGGTTCAAGTGATACGGGAAATACAGACAGCCCGGGGTGGCAACCTTTGATGGCTTCATTTTTAATGATCCCCCGAGCCTTGGCGGCAATAATATGCGATGTTGCATGAGAAATTAATGTCTGTTCAATTGACACTGTCGATATACCTCACCTCTTTCTGGTGAGATAGCGGCAGTCAATACCCTGCTCTTTCAGATTGCGAGGTGAGGGAACTATGAACACTTAAAATGAAGCCGATAACCGGAATGAACAAGCTGGACTTAAAAGGCCATCTGGCATTTTAAAAATGGCCTCAAAATCGATAATTTTTTAATTCAAGCAATTAAAAAAAATTAAGGATCCATATCAAGGCTATCTCAAAAGCAATTCTTTAAGCCTTGAGTGTATCGAAGGGACTCCGGCGGCCAGCACATCAATCTTGCCGGCAGAAGTATAGTCTATTCTTGTACCATCAAAATGGGTAACTTTCCCCCCGACCGCTTCTATAAGTACCTGCCCTGCAGCGACATCCCAAGGATTTGTGTAATTGTTGATAAAACCTGAAAGTATATCCGCTGCCACATAGGTAAGCGCGAGTTGCCCGGAATTCAATTGATAGTGCCCCGTAAATTGATGAACCAACTTATTCATTTGCTGAATCATCTTTTCCCTTTTTGCCGCACTGGTTTGATCATCACCCCGGGTAAAATGTGACGCAACGAGCAAATCGTCTTTTCCGGCGTGTGTATTCAATTGGGTGTTTTCTCCAGAAGAAACATACCACACCTGGGCCCTTGGCTCTTCATTCTCCGGGAGCGCACCATAATAAACGATATGGTGATGTGGATCATAAACCGAGCCAACCCTAAGATGACCATCAACAAAAATCGCTAATGCGGAACAAAAAATGGGAAGCCCGGCCCGGAAATTTATAGTTCCATCAATGCCGTCAATAAGAACAGAAATACGGTTTGGGAATCTTTCTATAAAATCTTTACCATCACGTATAACGTTAGCGGAATTGCTTAATAGTGGCAGCTCTGCATCCATGCGCTGTCGAACGATTTCTTTGGAATAATCGCCGTCAAGCTCTTCACCGTACACTTGATAATGCTCATCTACTTGATGCAAGGCACCCCCAAGACTGCGCAAAGCTGCTAAGGTGGCCTGGATATCAGCTTCCGTTGAAGCATTGAATCCCGATCCGAGCACTGGTGCCCCCCTGAGTGCTTCACGATAGTATCGCATCGCTGCTATGCCTGCATCGAGTGCGGCATTGCGGGCATAAAGTTCTAAAGTGGAAAGAATGTTATCACTGAAATTCGTCATTACCTGTTGGGATTTACAAGGCTACAATCATTACATTCGGGCTTAATTTCTTTTGAAATGCATCTGAGTTCTCTCACGTAGCCATCATCCGTAGTTTCTACAAATATTTGTTGGCAATTGATAGCCATCCCCACATAAAAAATGTTGCCTTCATCATCTTTAAATCCAATGCTCATTTTTCTGACCTTAGTCCTTTCCCGTATCAATTTATCCAGATACGCTTCTCATTCTATTAATCAATTTGGGGTGCTCTTCAAGAACTTTTACAAAATTTGCTTTTATCCTTGCTGCATTCGACTCCGTTAATTCAGGGGGCAACAGATGACCATATTTGGCAAGGTATTCGTCAGCAGTTGCAAACTTTTCATCTATCGATAATGAGGACCAAAAATAACTGATTCTGGCTTTGGCTTCATTATCCGAATACTGGGTTAACATTTGTTTTGCTAAATCCTTTAAAACTTTATACAGTCCGCCCTGATTCCCTGTTCGTACCATTTCAAAAGCCGCTTTATCTCCCGTTGGACCGTATTCCTTTAACAAAAGCCTGACACACCTGCCCCAATCAATATCTGAATTCGTTGATTCAAATGCTTTAATGCGAAGGATTCTGTTTTCTGTATGCCGGAAAAAATTTGTAAGAACGATCCTGAAGGTCTCCCAATTCGTAATAATTCCATTTTCTATTTCAAAGGAATTAAGCGCATCATCGATACGTTCAGAAACTCTATCGACTGTTAAAGCCGGATCAATGGATTCAAGAAGGCTGTCCAGTTTGGTCTGCATCTTTGCTCCTAAAGCCGCCTAAAGAGACTTGATGTTCTTTGTAGCGCATCTATATAAGATTGAATTAATTCCTGGTAATTCTGCGCGTAGCGCTCAGGCTGATCAAACCGTATAGATGACGAAAGAAAGGATCCGCAATAATTGAGGAATTGTCTTATGATTTCAACTTTCTGTTCCCAAGAATTGGGAGCAACGTAACGATCAAACACATCCCTTATGTATCGTTCCACCGATTCCCTTTTTATCCCCTCTGCGATGATATCAAGAACTGCTCTGAGCCCCCCATTAGTGCCATCATGGGCATCATTATAAGCTGTAACGATATCACCGCCGCGCCTCCGAAATTCTTTTTCTAATAATTCTTTGGCCCGGCTTGCGGATTCGGAACTGCTTAATGCACCACCTCTTGATACACATGTCGTGAAATGGGTATTATAATAATCCCCAACAATCTGATTGAAATCATCAAAATTTCTAACGGTATTGGAATGAATGGCATACCGCATTCTTGCCTCATCATGGGGTATTCCAATTTTCTGGGCAATTGCCCTCTCTTCTAATTCGGAAATTAAATGATTTATAGACATAGCTCTCCTGCCCCCCTTTCCTCATATTCGTCGAAATACAGATTTTACTTGGTCTATTGAATGGATATAGGACTCAACCACCTCTTCATAATGCCAGGCAAACCGCTCAGCCGGCTGGGATGTGATTTCCTCCGGCAAATAGGTTTTCAAACGACTTAGCAAAGCTTTCATCAAATCCACTTTCCCGCCCCAATCTAATGGATCTATGGTCAATTTTAGTATCTGACCGACATGCTTAACCTTTTCTTCTTGTTTAAATTGATCGGTCATGGTGTCCAAAATAAACCGCAGGCCACCATTATTCGGAATTTGAGCCTCTGCTTGAGCAGCTCTGCCCCCCCCCTTATTTTTAAAAGCTCTTTCAATTAGGGCCAAAGCATCGGCCCTAGCATCAGAAATGCTTACGGTTCCTGATATCTTGCCAATATATCTTGTAAGATGAATATAAAATGAAGTAATGACCTCTTGAAAATCGTCAAAACTCTCTGCTTGAATGGTGTTCAGGATGTATGCGGCTCGTGCCGAATCAATTGGCATGCCAATTTTCAATGCTAACTGGTCGGAATCAATTTCCTGAAGAATGCTTTGTAATTTTTGACCGTTATCATTTCCTCTGTCCGCGTCAGTATCCCGTGAAATGGATAGTTGACCACTCACAAATTTTTCGCAATGGGCGGCTTTAAAAAGCAAGTGGACATCTTCATAATCAGTTTCCGTCGCATTTTGACTCAGCTTAATAATTTCATGTGTTTGTAATAACGGCGAGTCAATTCTCAAACGGCGCAATTCCGGAGGTAAGGATTTTACAAGGCATTCAAGATGAAAACCGAAACTTTTAGGATAAGTATTCCGGGTTGCATGGAACCGACTGAAAGCCTGTAAGAGCGATCTAGCGCTATGGATTTCGCCGGTCATTAATTGGTGTTCCAGAACTTTCCAAAATCCGTTTTCATTGATTTTATCAAATACTGAAAAAGTCGGGATTAATGATTTTTCTGTATTTGATGGTAATCCGAAATCAAAAAACCCAAGCCTTAAGCTTGCCAACAATACCAGCTCATCATCAAAAACAGCCTTCAATAAGTCATCTGTATGGCAAATCGGTATCATTTTTAGTTCAGATTTTGCGCTGCTAATTTCCCCGGCGATCCGATGCTTGGTTTCAGGAGATAAAGAAGCTAAAGAATTGTCTTGATCAATAGTTGGATAAATAAAAGTACTGACCGAGCTATCATTAACAGCTGCCGCAATTTTCTCCGGCAACCCTTTGACCATTCGAATATCGCCATCGCTCGAAGCAATATGGCCGGTGGAAACAATTTGATCTGAGATGGGGGTTTGCAGGCAAGCGGATAGACAGGCCAATAGGATGGGTACATCTGCTGAATACCCCGATATCTCAGAGCTTTTATCCATTATGGATGCGATTTCCGGGTTCGCTATGGAAAGTCTAAAGGCTCGTTATGACAACCCAAAATTGACCAGGTGTGATAACGCAAATTTGACCACCCCCATGTTAGTTTTTGGGGATCAGGTATCTGCCCTTGGCCGGCCAGGGGCAGATACCTGATCAGGCTTTTTCCTG